>Ga0209606_1002311_pt1 | contig 21338 bp, 17 predicted proteins | sample AD_UKC057_MetaG_FD_184412 | JGI IMG/M metagenome (GOLD analysis project Ga0209606, IMG submission 184412) | Active sludge microbial communities of municipal wastewater-treating anaerobic digesters from USA - AD_UKC057_MetaG (SPAdes) (version 2) | ecosystem: Engineered > Bioreactor > Anaerobic >...
TTGCCTTGATTTCTAATAAAGAAATAAAAAAGGTTGAAAATAAGCTGAACAACCGACCGAGAAAAACTCTTGGTTTTCTAACACCGTTAGAAGTTTATATTAATTGCGCTTAGTCATTGAACACAGCGATCATTTGATGATGCCGGCGATAAAAGAAGAAATACTATGTTTACCGGTTTTCCATCCGGTGCATTCCATTCTATTCCCTTGCTGGATAATCCCGTTAAAAGCACAGGATCGCTTATTGATTCTATCCGTGCATGAGGTATTGCAATACCGTCACCGATTGCTGTTGAATATTCCTCTTCTCGATTAATAAGAGCTTTTTCGACATAATTTTGATCTATATTTTTTATAAAGTGATGTGATGTATGAAGCAATATTCTGATAGCATTGTTTCTGTTGCTCTCCCCGAGACGAATAACTCCATAGTCGTAATTTATATAGGAAGACAGTGATACGTCTTTTCTTTTTTTCATGGCATAAGTCATCCATGGACCCATGATGATTGATGAAATAACAGCGCTGCATACGATCGCGATGAATATTGGAGATGTAATTATACCTGCTTCCAAAGCAAGCAATGCGACAACTATTTCCATCATACCGCCGGGTGTATGGGCGATAGATATGAGAGGGCGGTTTATTTTAGGAACTTTGCTGAAAGTAACTCCAATCCAGGCACCGATAAATCTTCCGAATATACCTACCACAGTAATCAATAATACAGGTAGAAGTTCAAAATTTGCGATGAAATCAATTTTGAGACCGATGTTAACGAAAAAAACCGGGACAAAAAGAGAATGAACCATTTGTGAAATTATTGCACGTGTGTCGTCTTTTAGATTTTTTGCTTCTCCTGCAACAATCCCTGCTATAAAGAATCCGAAGAGTGCATGTATTCCCAATTTTTGAGTAATTGATCCGAATATTACTCCGAGAATACATACATATGAAAATGATGCTGCAGGTTCAGGGACATTTTTCTTTTGGAGATAATCCACAAATATATTTGAAAATTTTCTTCCAACAGTTAGAGCCAGTGCTGAGAATCCTATTGTAGCAAGAAAAATTAGTAATACATATGATGAGCTTAAACCTGCTTGTGTAAATAATCCTAAAATGATTGTAAAAAGCACCCAGCCGATAATATCATTGACTGCCAGTGCTGACATTGTCAGAAATCCAATATCTGTTTTCAATAGCCGTAAATCGTGCATAACCCGTGAAGCTATAGGCATTGCGCTGATTGTCATTACTACAGCCATAAAAAGGGCGAAGTAAAGTCTTTTGTCAGGATCAGCGAGATAATGATCAGGAAGAAGAAAGCATGGTATAAATGCTATCAGCATGGGAATAACAATATCGGACAGGGCAATTAAAAGAGCGCTTCCTCTTTGTCTCCATGCTGAAGAAAAGTCTATTTCTAATCCCGTATCCATTAAAAGAAATAATACACCTATCCATGATATAGTTTCGAGCATGTTTTGCTGAACAGCGTCATTCGGAAAAATCGATGCAAAGATTTCAGGGGAAAAACGTCCAAACAAAGTCGGACCGAGAATTATTCCTATCATTAGTTCAGCTGTAAGTACTGGCTGTTTAAACCGACGGAAAATTTCTCCTGTTATACGAGCAAGAAAGAGTATTATCGCAAGTTGAATTAAAAATAGAAGAATATGGGATTCATTCAAATAGTGCATTATTTCAATAACAGATATTTTCTCAAAAGATTCAATAAAAAATTTCAATTAAGTGTAAAAAATCATATGGTTTTCGTATTTACTATATATGAAGAGAATAATTCTTTTATCATTATTGTTAATCGCACAGAGAAGCCCGTCATCGGCGCTTTTAATATCAGAAATTTCTCCGGCAGGAAGTCCTTGCGATTGGGTTGAAATATTTTTTTATTCAGAAATTTTAGAAACAAAAGATATTTCGAAATTGTTTCTTACTGTTTATTACGGAAGTGAGGAAATTCTTTCGGAAGATCCTGTTACAGTTTGTTCGAAAAATCTTCCGGAAACGCCTTATGATGACAGATTTATTGTTGTACGGTATTGTGAAGGAATTGATGAAACAGATTATACCGGAGACAGTAATAAAAACGGTGTCATTGATGTTTATGTGAAAGGGACAAGTCCATGGAATACAGATTCTGTTATTGGTCTTGATGATGATTCAAATCTTGATAACGGAGCAATTGATTTTGCAGCATATTCAGTATATGACGAATCGGTTAATTCTACTGTTTTGTCATATCTAGTTTCTGCTGTTTCAAACGGTATTTGGTCTGAATCAGCTAGTGTTGAAAAATCGTTTGTAGATATCGGTTTAAAAGGTCTTTCTTCGAACCAAAGTATTATTAGATTGGGTAAAGATACAAATTCTAAAAATGATTTTGCTGTCACTGATACTCCAACACCCGGATATGATAATAAATACTCAAAGAGTCCTGCTGAATCTTTTACCCTAGGTTTAAAAGAAAAATATCTGATAGAAGAATTTTCAGGAAAAGATAATATTTCTGTTAACATCTCTTTGCAGTGTTCTTTACGCTTCAGAATTTACTCGACTAGCGGAATTCAGAAATACGAGTCACAACTTTTTAAAGATGTTCAACCTGGAATATTTAGAATCAGGCTTGAACATTCAGTTATAATAAAGTTGAGAAGCGGAATGTACATCCTTTGTTTCACCGGGGTAGCAAAAGGCGGATATATAAAAAATTCAAAGACTCTAATGATTGTTAACAGGTACAAATGAGACTTGTAGTTCTATGTCTTGTTTTGATTAATATTGCAGCATTTGATTATAATCCTCAATCATCTGTTTTCCCGTGTGAAAGATGTATTTATGCTGAAAATCCATTATCATTTGCGGAAGAATCGGGATGTATTTCTAATATTAAGCGCAGCTTCTTGTCTGTTTCTTATGCCCGGCCATATGGGATTAAGCCTTTGCATGCTTCTTCGTTAAACGCCGGATTAACTTATGATAAAGCTGACTGCTATTTATCCGGAAATATTTTCGGAAGCAGTTTTTATTCAGAAACAAAAATACGTGCAGGAAGTAATTATAATTTTAAGTATCTCGGCTTTGGTGTCAGTACGGATTTTCTCAGGTATGGATTTGATTGTGATGGAAGAAAATATTCTAAATGGCTGAATGATTACAATGCGGGTTTGATAGTTCGGCCGGTGAGTTTTATCCGTATGGGAATTATTCAGAGAGGAATTATATCGCGGTTTGATGAGAGTAGAGAACTTTATCCTTCAATGCTTTCTGCCGGAATTTCCATAGCTCCATTTACCGGTGCAGAAATTATTGCAAACTTAAATTATCTAGATAATCAGATAGTGAAACTCTTTGAGCTTTCATTTAATCTTGCAAAAAATGTAAATTGTTCAATCGGATATTCTCCTGATTTGTCGCTTTATTCTATCGGCGGTACCTTTTATTATAATAATTGCCGTTTGCAGTATTCGTTAAGAAATCATTCAGTTTTGGGAATAACACATAATATCAGTTTTTCACTGGTTTGGGGAGAAGTTGAGCTTCCGAATACGGTAATTGAAATTTCAAAAAAATACAAATATCGCTTTGAAGAAAACATTGATATTCAAAAAGCAGGTTTAGATGAGCTGTTATCAATTGAAGGAATGACTGTTGAAATTGCACAGCGGATAATAGCATATAGAGAAAGGTTCGGAAAGATAAGCCGTAAGTCTCTTGTTCAGATCGGTGTTGATGGAGAACTTTTAGAATCTATACTTAGACGTGCTGACAATCTTGCGGAAACTGAAATTAAAAAACATCATGAAAAGAAATCAATATTTAAACCGACAAAAAGTAAAACCTATTTGTTTAATAAACTTGTTTCGGCGGGGATTCCTCATTCAAAAGCTTTGAGTATTGCCGATGATTTTATGATTAGAGGTAAGTCCTATGTGCTTAATGGAATAGAGAGGTATGAGCTCGATAAACATATGATGGGCAGGGTGATAGATATATGTTCAAACTATTAACTATTATAGTTATATTTCCCTGCACAATGCTTTTTCCCTTTGTTGAAGGTGATTTGGATTATGAATATTATAAAAAAGGGTCGGAAGAAAAAAAAAGTATGTTCAGTCATTTGCTTTTCAGTTTTGGAAGTTCTTCATTTTTTGATTTTTCAAGAAAAGATGATTTGATCAGCAAAAAAAATACGTATTCATGGAATGCAAGAATTTCATCTGCAGATAAAATAAAAATAATAGCGGGAAATTATCATGCGAAGTTTTCAAGCGGAATGATCTTGTCCAGGCTAAATTCGACTTCTAATAATCCATTTCTTTCTTCGACTCTCCGGACTCAGAGTTATCCTTTTCTTCCTGAATCGAATGCAAATAAGGATGATTCATTGTTCGGTTCGGCGATAAGTTGTTCAGTAATAGAGTTTGAAGACATTGAAATAAAGACTCATGTTTTTTATTCTGATAAAAAAACATATATTACATCTGGCGAATATGAAGATAATGAAACGCATAGAAGCTATTTATCTTTAAATTCTTCTGAGGGATCAGATCAAGAAGAAGTTGCTTCTTCGAAAATATCTGGAGGGTCTATATGCTTTGCTTATGAATTGCTGAAAATAAATGTGAATGGTCTGTATTCTCTCACTGAAAGCAGTTCGGAAAGGTTAAAATCTGATGGATATGATTATTATTCAGCTGCTTCGATATATTTTTCATTCGGGATAAAACAGTCAGAAATATTTTCTGAAATGTGTTTTAGCAATTCAAGAGATAATTGCTATGTTGATACTTTTTCATATCAGTATGGGATGAAGCATGTTGAAAAAAAATACATGATCTCATTTGTCGGCAAAAATATATCCGAAAAAATATATCTTCCTTTTGGCTCTCCCTGCGGAGGCAAATCTCCTTCAGCTCAGAATATGTTTTCCGGATACTTGTATGTGACGGATAAAATAAAAACCGGAGCAGAAATAGTGCAGACACAGTATAAGAAAATGAGTCAATCAGAGACTCATTTGATAGATGAAAAGATTTTTGCAGATATTGAAATTATGAAAAATATATACATAAATGGAGATTATTGCCGGACAAAGTATTACTGGAAAACTGATGAAATTTCAGAAGCGCTGTCAGCCGAAGCGAAACTATATTCTAAATATATAAGTATGAATTACTCTTTTTCTAAAAATGATGATCGAAAAAAAATTAAGAGTGAAATTGAAACTCGATCCTTAAAAGCATTTTCTGCGAATATGTATTATGTGCGTATTTTAGGAAAAGATTCATATTACTCCACGCATGATAATGTTTCTTTATCAATGAAGTATACGAATAAAAATATTACGTCAGCAGTAAGTTTCACTAAAGGATTCGGAAGAGGTCAAAATTATAATCGATTTCTTTTTTCAATAAGCGGTTTGATTTAAATTAATTGTGATATAACCAGTTGCCGGGACATGCCGGCAATTGATTATAATATTCAACTAATCTTCGGAATCAATATCGCGGTTTTTTCTTCTATTTTCTTTTCCTCTCATTTTTTCATGTTTCGCTTTAAGTTTTTCTTTCTGTTCTTTTGTAAGAATAGTTCTGATTTCAATTCTGTATTTAGCATGAAGTATCTGGATTTCGGTTCTGTTAGCACTCATTTCTTTTATAACTTTTTCGTAATCAGAAATTGTACTATTTTCATCATCATCAAGTTTTCTCATTTTTTCATGAAGAACTTTTTGTTTTTCATGAAGCGAATCAGTCTGATTTTTGAATTCGTTGTTAATTGCTTTTATTTTTGATACTTGATCATCGGTAAGATTCAGTTCTTTTTTCATTTTTTCTGATTCTATGAAAATAGGCATGAAACCATAGTGGTTCATGTTCATACCTCTTTCAAATCTTGGGCAATCAGCAGAGTCTTTATCTCCATGTCTTGGTTTTCCCTGTGCACTTATTGCAATGGATAAAATGAATACTGAAATAATCAATAAAGCTGCTTTTTTCATAATTAACTCCTTTTTGTTATAATCATTTCATAAACCTATAAAAAAATACAGTGGTTCCATAATTGAAAAAATATTGCCAAAAAAGAATATCTTATAAAAATAGATTTGAGAGGTAATATGCTTAAAGTTAATGAATATTTTGACGGCAAGGTTAAATCTGTTGCTTTTTCAAATTCAGAAGGAAAAGCGACTTCGGGAGTTATTTCGATAGGGACTTTTGAATTTTCAACTTCATCTGAAGAGTTGATGAAGGTAACATCCGGTAAACTTAATGTGCAGATGGGTGAAAGCACAAGAGTTTATTCGACAGGAGAATCCTTTGTTGTTCCGGCTAATTCAAAATTTACAGTAACAGCGGATGAAGAATGTTCATACGTTTGTTTCTATAAATAAAGAATCCGGTTACGGAATTATTCCGTAACCGGTAAATAGATTAATTATTTCCATATAACATTTGTGAATATAATTTCATCTGTTTTATCTGCTGATGTATTTGCTTTTCTGATTGAAAATCCTATTGCTCTTAGTAATTCCGGATTTCCGTTTTTTGAGCAATCATTTACGTTGAAAACGAGTTTTTGCCATCCATTTTTATCAAGAGTAACATAATTGCTTTCATCTGTTGTCCAATTGTAGGTGGATTGGGTTTTCAAAGCTATTTCGTATTTTCCTTTTTGCTCATCAGACACGAAGAATTCTGCAGAAAATGTTTTATCTTTAAAGTTTTCAAAATGATCAAATACCGTCATAATTGAACCCGCAGTAGATTCTTTACTGAAAACAAGATTTGCCTTCACCGAGTATTTGTTAGCAGAATAATCTTTTTCTGATATGCTGAGTTTTTTTGCTGCGTCATACGGTTTGGAGTTCATAATACTCCAGTCATAAAGTTCAGCCGGATTTTCGAAAGAATACTTCTTCTGCTGATATATGATATCAGATATCCCGGTTGTTTTTTTACTGTCCGTGCCGTAATACTTAAGTAGACCGTCAATAAAAACATTTCTGCATACGGTATAATGATCTTTATCTTTATAATTATAATATGAGAAATTAAGCGAGATTACACTCAAAGTCGATAAAATGTTTAATAGGTTCTCATTTGTTTTAACTATATAAGGATGATCTGATGATCCAACTCCAAAATAAAGATTCTTATTGATAGCAGCTGATTTTTTTGCCGCTTCATAAAGATTATTCTCTGCAGATGTAGTTTTGGCTACTGGGCATGCTGAAATAAAAGTTTCGAATAATCCGCGAAAAGATTCGTTTATGAAAATGGAATTTAAAGTGAAATATCCGCCGTAAGATGCGCCGTATAATATTCTATGCTTTGGATCAATCTTATATTTTTCTTCTATGAAAGGTATTATTTCTTTAGCAAATGCTTTTGAAAATATGTCCGGATTATCTGTTAGATCACGTTCCCGTATTTTCCCATAGTCATAACCTTGAGGATAACCGACACCGATTACATATACCGGATGGATAAGTTTTTTGTAAGTCAAATAGTGAATATATTTATGATCGATTCCGCGCCATTGTCCATCCGTTGTATAAAAAGCCGGGATTTTTTCATTGGTTATGTTAGAGTCAGGCATATAACTGACATCAATTCTGAAATAATCGCCGATGATTTCAGAATAGAAAAGATATTCATCCATATTCATATTGATTGAATAAATGTCTTCATTGATTGCAAGTGTTGTGTCAGTTGGTTTATTAGAACAGAATGCAGAACCAATTGTAATTAAAGTAATAATAGCATATTTGATTTTATGAAGATTAAGCATGGCACCTCTCGAATAAAGTTTAGAATAAATTCTATTCGAGATAATTGCATAATATCAAAAGTATGTCGTATATCCCGATAAGTCAGTACCTAAAAATATATTTCGAATTCAGCTGACATTTCTCGGATATTTGAAAAATAATTGATTTCACTTTTATCCCTTCCATAATAATTTCTCCCCATAAATGTTATGATGAATCCCTCTCCATCATAGTTAATTTCGCTTTGAAATAAACCGCTTTTATCGTAAAGATTAAGAATATTCATTGCTGAAAAATCATATGAATCATTAATTGAAAATGTTCCCCGGATCATTAGATAGTGTTTTCCCATGTTGAAAAGACCGTATTTACCTGACAATAGTCCTGCAGAACCGTAGTTAAATGAATTCATTTTGTCCATGAAATCTAGTGCATCGTCATAATCCGATTTATTAAGTCCTGCACCGTTATAATAATATTCTGCATATAAAGTATTATTTTCGTTAATAGAATATGATATTCCAGAACTTGCTTCGATAGGATTATTTACTTTATCTTCTTCAATTGAAAATGTCTTTTCGTCAGGTAAGTAAATATATTTATGATCTGCAATGGATGCATCAATATATAAAGTAAATGAATCTCCGATTGAAATATTAGATGTTAATCCTGAATTAAACTTTGTGCCGTTATTTCTTTTGGTATAGAGGAAAAATAATGACATATCTAAATCTTTTATTCTGAAAGAAAGGGAGCTTAGTGATCTGTGAAAGTCCTGTTCTGATGTAAAACGTTCGATATTATCCTTTTTATCGTCGTTGATTGTTATCCTGGGTGAATAATATTCTGATAATGTACAAATATTATTAATCCATTCTGCTTTTAATCCGATTGTACCTTCTTTTGTTTTTTTTTCGCTATTTGAATCTCTTTTCCATGTTGAACCAGAAACAGAATCAAAATAATATGTCGGGCTTTTAAATAAAGCAGTCCCCGTTTTAATATGCTTTTTCCCTATATCAAAAAAAAGAGAATCACTGCCAATTGAAAAATATAACTCGGTGATTTTACTTTCGAATTTGCTTTTAGATTTCTCGGTTTCAGGATTATCTCCGCTAATAATTTTCCCAAAAGCATTTGTATTGATTGATGAATTGAAAATGCTGAAAGATGCGGAATGGTTTGCAAATAATGTCTGAGAGAGAGAAAACCGATTTTCATCGGTTTTCTCTGATATTTTATGAGCTGCTGCTGTTGATTGAATATTGTAAAATCCGTCAAAAGAAAGAACATTTTCTCTAATTGCCAGAAATAGAAATGTCGTGAAAAGAATGCGGCTTCTCATCACTGCCCTCCGAAAGAAGTATATTGAAAACGGTCAAGATATTCTTTAGTGAAATGAGAAAGAGGAAGATTTTTTGATCCGATTTTTACATATTCCATTATTGTGTGGTTTTCGGGGTTGACTGCATCAAAAATTTCAATTTTCTTTTGCATCATTTTCCCGGCATATGGTGAAAATGATCTATAGTAAACTTTTTTCATCATTTTGCCGCTTTCCGCAAAGAACTCTGCATACACGGGGAGTTTGCCGACGCCGATTCTGAGAATAATTTTGGAATATGTGCTTCCTTTTTTTTCAGGCTTAACTTCAAGTATTAGTCTTTCGCATTTTTTTGATTCAATAATCTCGCTGCCGTCATGAATAGCGTTGTAATCTGCTGAAAACCTTGTTCGGGCAACGTCGCCGTTTGATGCTTCTCCGAGAAGAATCTGCATTGGAGAAAGACGGATCGCATTTTTTGTGCGCGGCATCTGCATCCAGATGTAATTCCCTTCCATGAGCATTTTTCTTCCTTTCAGACTTGCAGGAGAAATAAAGTATAACAGCACCAGAGATTTTTCTGAATCTTTGGAATATCCGGCGATTCTATTTGAGTCGCGAAGTTTATTTCCTTTGTATGCGGATATATCCATTTCAAAAGCCATATTGGGAGTATAAATCCTGGCATCTACATCTTTTAAAATTGTATTTCCATCATTTGCATTTAGGTGAACTGATAAAATAAAAGCTAATAGCGAAAGATATTTTTTCATAATATTCTCCTTATCTGTATGAAAGGGCTTCACGTACTTGAATTCTTGCGGCTTTTACCGAAGGTAGGAGTGAAGCGATTGCGGATATAGTTATTCCGACTGTTATATTTAGTAATACTGTTGAAGTTTTAGGTGTGAAGAGCAGAATCATTGACTCTGAGTAACCCGGTTGTGCTCCTATTTCTATTCCGCCGAAAAAGTTGATGATATATGAAGCGGTGAATCCTCCGATACATCCGATTAATGTTCCGAAGAAACCTAAGATTATTCCTTCTAAAGTAAACATCATAAAAATATATCGACGGTTCATCCCGAATGCTCTGATGGTTCCCATTTCGCGTATGCGTTCATATACGGACATTGTAATTGTATTGGCGACTGCAAAAAGCGAAACAATGAAAATAATGATATTGGCTACGCCGAATACGGTTTTATATGAAGTACTGGCTAAACGATAGTACTCTGAAACTTCGTTCCATTTTTTTATCGAAAATATTCCGCCGGTAATTGCTTTAATTTTTTCGATCGTCGCGTCGGTATCTTTTGTGTCTTCAAGATATACAGTTAATAGAGTGAGATCTTCTGATATCATGAGTGTCTGAGCTGTTTCCGTCGTAATATAACTTGCGATATTATCCAGATCTGTTATTCCGCATCCGGCGATTGCAGAAACTTCCAGATCAAGAACATTTACACCTCCCTGAGCGGATGGTCCGTAAAGAGTTACTGTATCTCCAACTTTAGCTTCAAGTTTTTCAGCCAGAATTTTGCCTATGATTATTCCGCTTTCACCGTTAAACCCCCGTCCTTCAAAAAAATTCAGCCTGTTTAAACTTTCCTCTGATGATTCTGCATCAACCGATTGGGATAATGTATTTTCATTCTTTCCGTTGAATGAAATTAGCCCTTGAAACTTTGCACACTTTATAACATCTTTAACTTCAGGCAGTTTTAAAATCTTCTTAGCTTCTTCATTAGACTTTGGAATTATAAAAGGTGAAGGGTCAGTTTCTCCTTCTTTGAAGTAGTTTTCATTTAAGGCGATTTGAATATGGCCGACTCCGCTTTTGATAATCGTTTCTCCAAGCTGATTCATGCTGTATGTCATAAATCCGTCCAGAACAGTGATTGCAAAAAATCCGATAAACATAGTTAGAAGAGTTAAAAGTGTTCTCCGTTTGTTGCGTCTCACATTTCTAAGTGCTAGTTTGATTGTTTTTGTGATGATTTCTTTATTCATATTAATACCTCAATGTTTCTGCAACTGACAATCGTGATCCTTTGTAAGCCGCAGGAAGTGTGCCGGCAAGTGAGACGAAAAGTACCGGTAAGGCGGCTTCTATTGCGTCAGAAAAAGCGGGAAATATCATTATGTGATAATCGAATCCGTCATATGAGAAAGGTATTCCGCCTAGACCGTTTATAGCGAATGACAGCAGATAACCAAAAAAGATTCCTGTGAATGAACCGAATATGCCGAGGCAGAAACCTTCGATTGAAAGCATTGAGAAAATTGTTTTCCGGCTTGTTCCAACTGCGCGCATTGTTCCAATTTCCCTCATCCGCTCGAATACAGACATCGTCATCGTGTTCATGACTACAAATACTGTAACGAGTATCATTATTGCCGATATGACTTTAAGAAAGGCGTTGTACATTCCATTAACTTGAGTATAGAAATCAGCAAGTTCATTCCAGGGTTTTATTGATAAGTCCGGGAATGATTTTTTTAAAGTTTGAAATGTTTTTTCTGTTTGATTTTCTGATGATAAGAATAAAGTAAATGAAGATGGATTTTTTGAATCTATAAGTTTTCCGCTACTTTCATAAGGAATATATGCGTAAATTTTCCCGGAATCGCCTCCTTTATAAATTCCGCAAACTGTGAAGTCTGATGCATTAAGTGCCCCACCGGGGAGAATTGACATAATGGTGAGAACATCTCCGCATTTGATGCCTAGAATTTTAGCGGCTAAATCTCCGATTATTATTTCATCTGTTTTAGATGAAAAGTTTTTGCCATCAATGAGAAAAGACGGAGATATTTGTCCGTTGACAGTTTCATTGTGGTTATTTGCGAAATGAATTTTATCCAGCGGATAAGCTTTTATCAGCAAAGTGATAGTTTTATCCTTTCCGGCTGCCATAGCGCTGAAACCTATTGAAGGAATTACATTTATTATATTATCATTCGACTGCAATTTAGATTCGATAGAATCGGAGTTTTCAATTATAAAAGCTGAAGGATCAAATTTACCTTTTGAATAGAAAGCTTCATCGGATGCAATTTGAATGTGACCCAGTCCTTCCCGGATGATTCCTTCTCTAAAGCCCTTCATTTGCTCAGAAATAAAAGATGTAAATATAAGTAATGATGCGATTCCAAGAATCATTGCCAGAGAAGTTAAAATTGTGCGGCGCTTGTTTCTCAATATGTTTTTGACGGCAATTTTTATTATCATATCAGATCTCCGATATCTCGCCGTCTTTTAGACGAATGATTTTTTTCGTATAATTCGATACTATTGGATCATGAGTAGCGAAAATTACAGTTGATCCGCTTTTTTTATTCATACTGCTGATCAAATCCATGACTTCTTTTCCGGTTTTATGATCAAGGTTAGCCGTAGGTTCATCTGCTATAATAATTGAAGGATGTGTTGCAAGCGCACGGGCAATTGCAACTCTTTGACGTTGCCCGCCGGAAAGTTCATCCGGATAACGACTTGAGTATGGAGTAAGTCCTACTGCATCAATGTATTCTTTAACGCGATCTCTTCTTTCTGATGTTGAAATGTCCTGTATCAACAGAGGATATTCGATATTTTCTGAAACAGACAAAACCGGAATAAGGTTGAACGACTGGAAAATGAATCCAAGAGTTCTATTTCTGAATTTCGAAAGAGCCCGATCGGTCAATGTCGAAATGTTTTCTCCGTTGATGTGAACTTCACCATTAGTAGGTGTATCAAGAGCTCCAATTAAATTCAGCAGGGTGCTTTTTCCGCTCCCGCTTGGACCCATTATGCATATTATTTCGCCGTGTTTGACGGAAAGATTGATATTTTTAAGGGCAGGAACTTCAACTTTCCCAAGAGTATAATTTTTTGAAACATTTTCTATATGGATGCTGTTCATTTTACTCTCCGTATTTGTTTATGTTTTTTTTGGCTTTTTCTGCGGTTTTAGAATTCGGATTCAGGCTGATGCATTTCTTCCATGCGCTTATTGCATCATCTGTTTTTTTGTTGCTCTTATGTATGTTGCCAAGATTAAAATAAGCTTCAGAAGCAAGATTGCTCGGAATTATTTTTTTTGATTCATATTCAGAGATTATATATTTTAAATCACTTTCGGCAGTTGACTTTTTTTTAAACATATCAGGTAATCCCGAGAAAACAGTACCGCGAACATACCGGGGTAAAAAAATATCTTTACCGTATTTTGATACTGCTTCATCTAGATATACCGCAGCTTCTTTTACGTAACTCATCTTGCTTACTGGATTGTACGAATCTCTGGCCATCAGCGACCTGGAAGAGCCAAGGTAAACCAGAATCACCATTTCAATTTCTTCTGAGAACTTTTCTTTGTTCTTGATATCCAGCAATATTTTATATGCTTTTTCTGCATTCCCTGTATCTCCAAGTAGAGATGATGAATTGTACAGTATAGCTAATCGAAGTTTTAATACCTGATTGTTATCCGATTTCGATTCTAATTCAATAATATGTTTTTTTAATTGGGCAGGTTCTTTTTCTAAATTGCTTATACTTGGATTTTCCCATAATAGCATAGATAATTTATGATAATTAGTTTGATTAAATCCAAATAGCAGAAGAGGGAAAAAGCTTAGAAGAATAGATATAAATTTCATAATAACCCCTTTTTGTACTTTAATGCGTAAAGTACTTCCAGTAATATATTAGGCTTTAAAAAGTAAAGAACTTTTTAAGTTATTTCTATGTTGATTATTATGTTGCAGGATGAAGCGGATTGATTGTTGATTATTCTAAAGTTATAAGAAATAGTTCTTTTTATGTAAGTAGCCAAAAAAGTAAGATAAAATACGATAGTATCTTTTTTGTTGTTAGTTGTCATTTTTATCGAATTATAAACTTCGAGAATCGTTTCATTGATAATTCTTGATAAAGATTTTTTATGTATTTTTTTAAGATCTAAACATGCTTCATAAGTCTTATCATCAATTTGATAATGAATAGTGCACAAATCTTTGCTTCTTCCTTGGTATTTAATGCTTGAGCCAATTGTTGGTTGATGATTGAAACTATTATGTAAAACAATATGTTTGAAGCAATCGGACAATACTTTTGAGACAGATTTTCCTGATATATCTGATATTTTTTTAAGAATAATAAAATTATCTTTTCTTAGAATAGCTGTCGATTTAATTTGATTCATATTTGTCCTCTATAAACTATAACGTAGTAGAGGATTATTTTTCTTATTTAATATGATTGTTATCCAAAAAAATTATGATAATTTAGATTAAAAGATGAAGAGAAGGTTGAAAGAATGAAATTACAAGTTCGAGAAAAGATATTTATTATGGCAGGTGCAATGTTGACGCTCTTGTTGGCAGCGCTTGACAATACAATAGTTAGCACGGCTATGCCTAAGATTATAAAGGATCTTAATGGAATTGAACATTATTCATGGCCGTTTACATCATATCTGCTTTTTTCGACGGTTATTCTCCCTATTTCAGGGAAATTAGCGGATATATATGGAAGGAAGAGGATAACAATCAGTGGAATTATTTTCTTTATTCTCGCTTCTGCATTGTGCGGTCTTTCAACGAACATGATAATGCTTTCTGTGTTTCGGGGATTACAGGGAATAGGTGGTGGCATATGTGTATCAAGTGCCTTTGTTATCGTTGCTGAAATATTTCCTCCAAGAGAACGCGGGAAATATATGGGGATATTGGCTTCAATGTTTGCTGTAGCGAGTATTCTTGGACCAGGAGCAGGTGGTTTTATTGCAGATAAGTTATCTTGGCATTGGATTTTCTACATAAACATACCACTGGGAATTGTTGCTTTTTTTCTTATATGTTGTAATCTCCATACAGCTAATCACCATGATGAGAAACGAAGGATTGATTATCCGGGTGTTGGTGCTTTTATTCTTTTTGTTGCGCCTTTTTTATTTGCAGTTACTGAAGCGGGGAAAAGACCGGTGTATTCACTCGACATATTAGCACTATTCTCCTTGTCGATTATTGCTTTTGCTGTTTTTATATCAATAGAGAAGAAATCTAAAGAACCACTTCTTTCTTTACATTTTTTTAAGGAGAAAGTTTTTGCTTCTTCGGTAATTTCTTCTTCTTTGGGAAATATGGCAATATTCGGTGCTGCGATCTTTCTGCCTTTGTATCTTCAGAGCGCAAAGGGTAAAAGTGCAACAGAATCGGGAATGATTATGATGCCAATGATGGTTTTGATGATATTATCCAGTAATATATCGGGAAGAATTCTTACTCATCGATATCTTTTCAAGTTCTTAGCTTCAACCGGATTATTCATGGCATTTACGGGAATGTTGAGTATAGGTCTCTTTGGTGCGAAAGCTGGAATTGATTATATAATACTTTTTTCCGGTTTCGCTGGATTCGGAATAGGATTAACTTTTCCGGTTTATAATGCGGCACCTCAAAGCCTTTTTTCTCTTAAGCAAGTTGGTCTTGTGACATCTCTTCTGCAATTTTTTCGCAATATGGGCGGGGCTGTTGGTTCAGCATTTTTAGGAGCGATAATGTCATATAAAATGAATGCAGAAATGAAGAGCTTGTCTATTCCCGGTGTATCAAGGGAACTTTCGGATTTAATGAGAAACCCGAAAATACTATCTGATCCTGAAAAACTTGCTGCAATTAGAGAGAATGTGTCTGCTGATAATGTCGCGCAATTTGACATGGCATTAAAATCGGCATTTGGAGGAATGTCTTCTGCAATTGAGCGAATATTTCTTGTTTCTGCGGTAATTCTTTTCATTTCATTAATTATAACAGTACTTTACTTCGATGAGAATGATGTAAGAAGATCAATTTCTGAATACAGGAAAAACAACTCTTGAAGATTTCATCTTTAACTCTTCCTGCTTTATCACAGGTTGAATTTCATAATGGAGGAAAACTTTTAAAAGGTCAGTATGTCTTGCTTTGGATTAGAAGAGCGGCAAGATTTGAGTATAATTTTGCCTTAAATTATGCTGTTAATGAGGCAAATTCCCGAAAATTGCCTCTTTTGGCTGTTTTTTGTGTTGATGATTGTTATCCTGTCAGCTTACGACATTTAACTTTTCAGCTGAAAGGTATTCTGGAGTTAAAGAAGAGATTTATTTCGGTCGAAATACCTTTCATAATTTATCGTAGCTATTCGAATCTCCCGCGATTGTTATCCAAGGCAGAAATAACAGTAACCGATAAAGCTTATTTTGTTCATAATTGTGAAAATCAAAAGGAAATTGCTTCAGCAATTGAGGGTATTCCTATAATAAGGGTTGATACTGAAACTATATGTCCGGTTGCTCTTGTCAGCTTAAAAGAAGAATATTCTGCTGCGACCTTTCGTCCCAAAATAAACAGATTTATCAATGAATATTTGTTTAAAATCGAGACAATAAGCCCGGAAAATAAATTGAATTACAGTGATTTCGAAGGAATATCTGATTCGGAATTAAATTCTCTTCTTTTAAATTCGGATAATTCTGTACCTGAAAGCTCATTTTTCGTTCCAGGTGAAGGTGAAGCTGTGAAGCGGTTGAATTTCTTTCTGGATAACAATCTCGCGAATTATGCGGAACTTAGAAGTGATCCTTCTGTTGATTGTCAGTCAAACCTTTCCCCTTACTTACATTTCGGTCAAATTTCACCGTTAAAAGTAGCGGTTGATGCAATAGAAACAGGAATGGACTCGTCAAAATTTTTGGACGAGCTTATAGTAAGAAGAGAGCTTTCCTTCAATTTTGTGAAATATAATCCCAATTACAATAATTATTTCGGCCTTCCTGAATGGAGCCGCAAAACATTAGAAGAAAACCGTATTCATTCACGGGAATACATTTACCCGCGTGAATTGTTTGAAGCTGCCTCAACTCATGATGAATACTGGAACGCCGCACAGAAAGAGCTTTTGATAACAGGCAAGATGCATAATTATATGAGAATGTATTGGGGAAAGAAAATTATTGAGTGGAGCAGAACTCCTGAAGAAGCTTTTTCCACAGTTCTCTTTCTTAATAATAAATATGCTCTCGATGGAAATGATCCTAATAGTTTTGCAGGTGTTGCTTGGTGTTTTGGAAAACATGACCGTGCTTGGCCTGAAAGGAAAATTTTCGGGAAAGTGAGATATATGAATTCCAAAGGTCTTGAGCGTAAGTTTGATATCCGCAAATATATTGAAAGGGTATCACTGCTTAGATAAGTTGTACTCTTAAGTTAATTCAACAGTTTCAGTGTATTAATGAAATAATTAAGTTTTTCAGAAATATTTAATTCTATAGTTGTAAAAAAACATATTACAATTTGAAATTACTACACTGCAAAAGGTTTCAAATAAGTAATTTAATTTGTGTTAAAGCTTTATTGATCTGTTTGTGATAAAGGAAGTTATGTTTTTAGAAAAAAGATTGTTTGCACTTTGGATTATATTTGCAGCTGCGGGATTTGCGTGTAATTCTAATAAATCTGTAAATATTAACAAAACAAATATTTATGATAAAATTGTTTTCGAAGATGATTTCATTTCTGCAGAGCTTGATAAATCTATCTGGTCGGTGTCAAATCAGGGATTAAACTGGAATAATGAAGATCAGGCTTATACGCCGGATAACGTATCGGTCGAAAACGGAAAACTCATACTGACGGCGAGAAGAGAGTCATGGAAAGGATTATCGCTTAGAGCGGATTATCCCGGAAGAACAGTTTCTGCAGAATATACTTCCGGTGAGGTTAATTCAAAATTGTCATGGAAGTATGGCCGTTTTGAGGCAAAGATTAAGGTGCCGTCTGCAAAAGGTATTCTTTCAGCTTTCTGGATGACGCCGGCTGACGGAACCTGGCCGCCTGAAATTGACATAGTTGAAGTGCTGGGACATGATTCTTCTACTGCATATTTTACCAATCATTATGGTAATCCATCTGCGCATGGAATGGTTAACGGTAAACATTTTTTTAAGGAGGATCTGTCCCGGGATTTTCACATCTATTCTGTTGAGTGGGATAAAGATTCTATTCGCTGGTTTATTGACGGAGTTTTTTATTTCTCGTCAGAAAGGGGTGTCCCTTCAAAACCATTCATTATTCGATTCAGTCTTCCTGTCGGACCCGATTGGGAGGGAAATCCTGATTCCACTTCAGTTTTTCCATGTAGACTGGAAATAGATTGGATTAGGATTTATCAGTAAATAATAAATATTTCACACTTATTCTTAAAAATATGACAAATATGTGAATTCTAATGATATTGAAAACATTAGTCTTGACAATATCAGCCCATAAAATAAATTAAATGTGACATTGAGGAATTTCTTCCTTATATTGTCGATCTATTGACTCAATATCTGAATTTCTTCGAGCTAACCATTTCAGAATATTGAAAGATCATTTTAAATATCTCGAGGTGTAATAATGGCACGGTCTATGCAGACTATGGACGGGAATATGGCGGCAGCCCATGTTTCCTACGCTTTCACAGAAGTGGCAGCGATCTATCCTATTACCCCTTCATCAAATATGGCAGAATATACTGATGAATGGGCGGCAAAAGGAAAGAAAAATATTTTCGGCGAACCGGTAAAGGTTGTTGAAATGCAGTCGGAAGGAGGAGCGGCGGGAGCTGTTCACGGTTCCCTTCAGGCCGGAGCTTTGACTACCACATATACGGCTTCTCAGGGTCTTCTTTTGATGATTCCTAATATGTACAAAATCGCGGGAGAGCTTCTTCCGGGTGTACTTCATGTTTCTGCTCGTGCACTTGCGTCGCACGCTCTTTCAATTTTCGGTGACCACACTGACGTTTATTCTACAAGACAGACTGGTTTTGCCATGCTCTGTACAGGAAGCGTTCAGGAAGTAATGGATATCGGTTCTGTTGCTCATCTTGCAGCAATAAAATCCCGTGTTCCTTTTCTTCATTTCTTTGACGGTTTCAGAACTTCTCACGAAATTCAGAAAGTTGAAGTTGTTGATTATGCTGAACTCGCTAAACTGGTAGACATGGATGCGGTTAAGAAATTTAGAGAGGAAGCTCTCAATCCTAATCATCCAGTTACAAGAGGAACTGCGCAGAATCCTGACGTGTTTTTCCAGGCTCGCGAAGCTTGCAATAAATTTTATGATGCTGTTCCTGATATTGTTGCAGATTACATGAAAAAAATGTCTGCGATTGTCGGAAGAGAATATAAACCTTTCGTTTATTACGGTGCACCTGAAGCAGAAAACATCATAGTTTGTATGGGTTCAATCAGCGAAACAGTCCGTGAAACAATTGACTATCTTAACAATAACGGCGAGAAAGTCGGTGCAGTTATTGTTCACCTTTTCAGACCTTTCTCAACAAAATACCTTTTTGATGTAATGCCCAAATCAGTTAAACGCATAGCGGTTCTTGACAGATCAAAAGAGCCTGGTTCGGCCGGTGAAGCGCTTTATCTTGATGTTAAGAGCGTTTTCTACGGAAAACCAAATGCTCCAATGATTGTCGGCGGAAGATATGGTCTTTCTTCAAAAGATACTACTCCTGCAATGATCGCATCAGTTTATGACAATCTAAAAATGAAAGAACCTAAGGATAGTTTTTCTGTCGGTATCGTAGATGATGTGACTTTCCAGTCCCTTCCTATGAAAGAAGATATTTCAGTTGTTCCTCAGGGTACAATTGAGTGTAAGTTTTTCGGTCTCGGTTCAGACGGAACTGTCGGTGCTAATAAAAACTCAATTAAAATCATCGGTGATCATACTGATATGTATGCTCAGGCATATTTTGCATATGACTCAAAAAAGAGCGGCGGTTTTACCGTATCGCATTTGAGATTCGGAAACAAGCCTATCAGATCGCCGTATCTTGTTAACACTCCTGATTTCGTATCATGTTCACAGCCTTCATATCTTGATAAGTATGATATGCTCAAAGGAATTAAAAAAGGCGGAACTTTCCTTCTCAATTCAATCTGGGATGCAGAAGAAACTAAGAAGCACCTTCCTGAGAAAGTTAAGAAGCAGCTTGCTGATGCGGATGTTAAATTCTATATCATCAACGCTACAAAAATCGCCGAAGATCTCGGAATGACAGGTAGAACTAACACTATCCTTCAGTCTGCTTTTTTTAAACTTTCAGCTGTTATTCCTTATGATGAAGCTGTAAAATATATCAAAGAAGCCATCAAAAAATCATACGGCAAAAAAGGCGACGATGTCGTTAAAATGAATAATGATGCCGTGGATAAAGGTTCTAACGAACTCGTTAAGATCGAAATCCCTGCTGAATGGAAATCTCTTAAAGCGGCTCCTCTATCTGCTGGAAACCCTAATGCTCCTGAATTCGTTAAAAACGTCGTTGAAGTTATCAATGGTCAGGACGGGGATCTTCTTCCTGTTAGTGCATTTGCCGGAAGAGAAGACGGAACATTCCCTAACGGAACTACTGAATTCGAAAAACGCGGAATCGCGGTTAATGTACCTGAGTGGGTATCTGATACTTGTATTCAGTGTAACCAGTGTGCTTATGTGTGTCCTCACGCTGTAATCAGACCATTCCTTATCAGCGAAGATGAAATGAAGAAACTTCCAGCTGATATAAACACAATTAAAGCTGTAGGAAAAGGACTCGAAGCATATTCTTTCAGAATGCAGGTTTCTCCTCTTGATTGTACAGGTTGCGGAAACTGTGCTGACGTTTGTCCTGCTCCAAAAGGCAAGGCTCTTGTTATGAAGCCTCTAGAATCTCAGCTTAAAGAAGCTGATCACTGGCTTGCAATTGAGAAGAATGTAACTTATAAGAGTCACATTACCGGAACAGGCAATGTTAAGAATTCGCAGTTTGCTCAGCCTCTTTTTGAATTCTCAGGTGCATGCGGCGGTTGCGGTGAAACTCCTTATATTAAGCTAATCACTCAGCTTTTCGGCGACAGAATGATGATTGCCAATGCGACTGGTTGTTCATCTATTTACGGCGGTTCATGCCCTTCAACTCCTTACAGAGTAAATGCTAAAGGTCAGGGTCCTGCATGGGGTAACTCACTATTCGAAGATAATGCTGAATACGGTCTTGGTATGTTCCTCGGTGTTCGTCAGATGAGAGACAGAATCGAAAGATTCATGACTGAAGCTATGGCTGCCGGTGCAACCGGTGATGTAGCAGAAGCTTTCAAAGCATGGATTGAAAACAAGAACAACGGTGAGAAATCAAGAGAAGTT
>Ga0209606_1002322_pt1 | contig 21287 bp, 13 predicted proteins | sample AD_UKC057_MetaG_FD_184412 | JGI IMG/M metagenome (GOLD analysis project Ga0209606, IMG submission 184412) | Active sludge microbial communities of municipal wastewater-treating anaerobic digesters from USA - AD_UKC057_MetaG (SPAdes) (version 2) | ecosystem: Engineered > Bioreactor > Anaerobic >...
GATGTCATTCATCCTGCGCGAACATATGTTATGGTACCCATAAGGCCGCCTGCGGAACCATGGGTGCATATTCCATCTCCTGAGATCATAATGAAAGCTCTGTCGCTTTTCGGGGGTACAGACATTACTCAGCCAGAGGAAGGCGCATTTGGGCTCGACGGATTCTCCTCAGCATCCGAAGCGATCATTGAAATATGTCATCGCCATCCTCTGCGGCTTTCTCAGGCAAGGTCAATTGAGGGGCGTTTTTCGCAAAATACACTCGACGATCTGCTCTCGAGTGGGAAATTGCGTGTTGTTGAGTACCAAGATCATAAATATGTGGTACCTTCTGAATTTGTCTTCGGGATAGGGGTCGCATGGAATGATCTAAGAAAGGGGATGGCTCGCGTAAATGTACGGTAAAAGAAATGTTACGTACATCTTGTTAACTTACACATATAGAAAAAGGCTGCCCAAACGGAATAGACAGCCTCTTTTCTGTTCAGCTTCATGGCGCTTGAATTAGTCATTTGACTTCATTGAGGGATCAATAGAGCGCCGCTCGCTGGTTATGCGCTGGGATTCTCGCCCTTTTCTTTTTTGAGCGCCCCGATTTGAGCTTTAAGCGCTTCGAGCCTCATTTCAAGGGCCTTCTGCTCATTTTCCAGTGCTTGTCTTTGCATGTCTTCGGTAATGGGCATGTAAGGTACGCCACCCCATGCGGCTCCCGATTCAGCACTTCTCCATCCACATCCCCTCAAGTGCCTTCCACCCATTCTTCTTCCATAGCCCAGTCCGAGACCTGTACCGCAATATCCAAGTCCGCGACCTGTAAGAGAACCATGACCCATTGGTCCAGTACCATCAAAATATGGCATAATCATACCTCCAGAATTTCAATTAGCAATCGCTACGGATGCCTTTTATTTGCTGCATTATAAGCAGCTTCAATCGCTTCGATTTCCTGTTTTCTTTCCCTGAGTTCTTCAACCAACTGCGAAAGAACTTTTGACCCTTGCGGAGTTATTCCATATACCCTTCGCTGAGGGCCCAAGCTCTTTTCATCCAACGAAGTTGACACGAGCCCTTCGATCTCGAGCCCACGCAATGCCCGATAAATAATGCTGATATCGAGTGCCCCTGGAGAAAAGCCGAATTGAGCGAGTTCATTTGCCAAGCTATATCCATAGCTTTTTTTCTGATAAAGGAGCACCAAGAGGCATGTCTGCAAAAACCTTATTCCACCCCGCATCGGAGCCATACCTCTATTTCTGCCGTAGCCTGGCCCTCTGTGTCTTTCTGGCATTGCCTTCTCCTTTTCTCTAATGAATAATAATAGTCTATAGACTAATTGTCAATAGATGGAATAGGCCGATCTTCTTTGAAAAAAATTCGTAATGGAACATGTAGTATTGAAGAGAAGTTTCCAGACTTTGACAGTGGCGAATTAGGTTCAATCAAATAATTCGTGATATTGGAAATATTAAAAGTACTCAATTTGAAAATTTATAACATATTATTGTTTGGTTATGTTTGGCTACATAATGCCTCATCATAAAATTTAACCGAGACGCAATTGATGACTCAGGATATTTTCTCACCACCCATGCGTTCTCATCGCGTATCTCTACCAGTCTTTTATTGCTATGGGCATGATGGAGTTTGTTGTGTGCAGTATCAAGGTTACCGCGCAGCACTACAGGATCATAGCTCGCTTTGAGTACCAAAAGTCCTTTTTTTGTCGTAAGCGACACAAGCGGACGTATTGACAGTTTTTCTGTTCCACGAAGGGATTTTCATTCTTGTGGTAACTGCGTAAGCGGGTGAAGGCAATCTGTTCGCTTCTGCACCAGTCACAGACCTGCGTATTGAGGAACTCCGAGCCATTGTCGGAATCGATGGCGTTGAGGGTGCAGCAGAACTCATGCTCGACTGAAGCACTGCTGTGAAACATGGTATCGATTTTCCAGGTATCCAAGCCGCTGTTCGCCAAAGCCATAGAAGGTTCTCACCGAGATCGTAGTCCTGTAGCAATTGACAGCTTTACCTGCCATGTAGTGCCGCTTTATAAAACCAAGAAGATTGTTTTTCTTTGGCAAGTAAGCGATCGATGGTAGCAGGGCTGATGGCAGGAAGCACAGCATTATGTACTATGATGTAACCAACTACTACTTCGAAATCGATGATGCTGACGTTTCAACAGGCAATGGAACAAGCGATCATCGATTTCACGAACATGAAGCGAATTTTTTATAGCTGACAAGGGGATGATGAGTGTACTGAACATTCTAAAGATCCGGCAGCAGCAGAATGGCTATGTGATGAGTCAATCGGTGAGCAAGTCCGATGATGCAACAAAGGCTTATTTATACTATCCGAAGAAGGCTATACGGAATTCTTTGATGCAGAGGGCGCTCTTACCTATAAGCTAAAAGAGCGAACCATCCCACCGCGGTGAGCACCACAGGTCAACTCGATGTTGAATGGGACAAAGACAAGCTAGCAGAAGATGAGAAGTATGACGGTTATTATCTGCTCTGCACCAATGTGATCGGCACGACACATATCCTGCATAACAAAAAGCCCGACTTTGCTTACTACCGTAACGATGGATTTTTAACATTTGTCTTCCTGATCTTTGAACGGGTGTTGGAATACACAATGGACTGGAAGTATTCGGCTGCGAGCATCCAGTATTCGATTTCCCATCTCAATGGCCAGCAGTTACCGAATTTCAATGTCTATCTGTTCGCTTATTACTACCAAATCATCAGAGATATTTAAAAATCTTCAACATAGACCTTTCAAGGAAATCCCTTAGACAAATAGATATCCGAATGCTTCTGGCGCAAACAAAGAAAATAAATTAAGACTTTTGAAAATAGACAAACAATTCTATGTAACTCTTCGCGTTGATTAACACTTTGCAGTTACAATAATTTCTAGTCATTTTTGACCTTCGGACTGTCAAAGTCAAGATATATCATCCAAGCGAACCATGGAAGGGAAAGATCGTCGAACTGCCGGACAACGCATATGATGACAGACAAGTCTACCTTGATAGAATGTTTGCGTCGCAAAAATGGCAAAGGAAGTAGACCTCGCCATGGTAAAAGCGATGATGGACAAAACCATTCAGCAAGGCGGACCAGCGGTAGAAGGTGATCTCTTTGGCATGGTTTTGCAGGTTATTGTAATACCCGAAGACATGAGGTTGCTATTCCGTCTCAAATCCCTGATTGTCAAACTTCAGTGCGTTCGCGTTTTCGGTCACTGTCCGGACAAGCGTCTCATTGGCACCCTCTGGCAGCTCGGCCTGGATTTCGAGGGTGACAGTAATGCGAGCACCTTTCTGTACAGATAAATGCGTGATAACTTCTTCAGCAATTCTACCTGCGTCGCGTCCAACACGGTCAGGATCGAGTGTAACAACACCATGGAACCGCTTGAAGCGGGGTGCAGAAGCTGCAAAAGATGATCGTTGAGGCGGCGCCTCTGGCGCAGAGTCGCTGATCACTACGATGGAGCGGGCATGGAACCCTTCAAGTTCAACATCGACAGTATAGGTCCCCGTCGTGTCGCCTGCTTGATACACTCCCAATCCATCAATCTCGCCCCCTGATGCTGACCATGCTGCGCGAGACACAGGCAGTGTTCTGCCCTCAGCATCGTAGGCGGTTAGGCTAAATGATACCTTTGAGGCGCGCGGTAACTCCACGCGTTCAGGCGTGAGAACTATTCGTGAAGGTTTTGCTTCTCTTTCCATCTGTTGAAGAGCGATGTCGGGTTTAACGAGAAGGCCTTCGCTGTTTTCGTCATTCAGTGCGATTGTCCGACCAGCACGCAGCCCCTTGAACCGCTGTGCGTTTTCATCCCACGAATCCGCCCACGCGAAGGAATCGCGTTCCCACGTAAGAAGCGAAACACCGTTACGTACACACTCGAGCAGTACGGACGGACTCACCAGTCTGGGAAGGTAGATATACCTTGCATAATCTTCGGCGAGTTGCTTTATGCTCACACAGTCGCCTCGCCAGAGCGGGATTCTGTCAAGGTCCATTCTGAGGCGAGTCGGTGCGTAACTGAGGATAAGCAATTCTTCATTGCGCAGTTTTTTGCTCGCACGAGCTGCCAAAGGTTCCTGGCCGCTTATTTTGATGCTTTGCCACACAATAGCTGCTTGCGGTGATTGTTGCTGGTCAGGCACCAGAAGCCACTGATAAGTCTCAGGCACACGGGCGGTGACTGTTGCATCGGATGCTGCAAGCTGCTGCTCTGCTTGACGTACCTGGAAAGGGGACAGATTGAGCTGATCCTTCTGGGAAATGATCGATTTCCATGCTAGGAATTTGCGCACCGCTTCATCCAAATCCTGTAGGCGACCTTTATCTGCCACAAGGAATACTAGTGTATTCCTATAAAGTCTCGGAGAATTCCCTCGAGATTCCAAGATTCGCTTTGCCTCTTCCATTCCGGGGCTATCAGAATCTTTCGAGTAGGGATAATCGATTCCAAGTACCACAAGGCGTGTGTCCAGGTCATCAGGTACATCCTGCCCCCCGTGAGGGAAAGTATGTATTCGGCTGAAATCTCCTTTCTGACGGAGGTCAGCCCGCATGCGCGTTTCAATTTCCTGCACAACGGCATCTGGATCGTGACTAAGTTGTTCTGCTCTGTCTTCTGCAAGTTTGGTTACAGTAGGTTGAGTGGAATACCAAAAATGACTTCCATCCTGGAATAGATAAGTGGCAGAGCTTGCAAGCCTTCGTAGTGCGTCGCCAAAAACAGTCGGTGATTCTCCCGGCATAACACTGCCAAGCTTGATCCGCCGATCTTCAATGCCATGGTGTGCAGCATCGGTAATGGGCGCAGAGCCTAGATAGATCGTTCTTGCTACACGTCGGGTAGCGGCAAATTTGCCTAAGTTTGGCACTTCTGAATCGATCTTCAACGGAAGAGAGTCAGGACCATCAACCTCCTTCTCAATGATGGGTACCCAGTTATCACTGAGATAGCGTGTCATTTCAGATTGAACACGGGGATCATCTACGGGAATATTTGCTGGCATTATAAGGGGATTCCGATCACCTTTTTCCCACAAACTGTGGATGACCGCTGCCATGAGACGCAGTACTCCTCTTGTGCGCTGAAACTTGAGAAGCGTTGACCAATCGCCATACAACCGGTCGAAGACTTCCGGATGGATTGGATATGCGGCCCTAAGCCGCTTCTCGTACTCCACGGTGCGACATTCTGGAGGGAATTCTTGCTGTTGCGCCATATAAAAATTCGAGAAAGCCCGCGTCACAGTATCCCGATCCTTGAAGTGCGATGCATCTCCCAAGGGTTCAAACAATCGACGACGAACGATTTCAAAACTTTCTTCTGCTGTTGCAGGACGCCAGGATGATTCCAGTCTCCCCACAACATTACGAAGCCGGATGAGGGCTTCTCGACCCTGCTCGCCTCCCACTTCTGCATTGTCTGCAAGTGTATGCGGAGAGCCGGTATCATCGGATGCCGGTAGACTTATCACAAGCAAACAATTCTTCGCCAGTTTAGCCGATTCGGTGAGCGCCTGTGCAAAGCTGAAATGTGTCTCAAAGTCGCCCCCGGGTAAGTCTCTGTCGCCGTGGAGTTGACGGGCGTATGCCACCCATTCGTCGATGAGCACGAGACACGGACCATATTCATTAAAGAGAATCCTTAAGGCATCGCCCGGACTTGTTGCGTTCTGATCATCAAGCGCGATACGGTTATACGCGGCTTTGCCACCTAGCTGCCAAGCCAGCTCTCCCCAAAGCGTATGTACGGTCGTACCATCAGGCTTTATCGAAGGTTGGCCCGGAGAGATACGGTTACCCACCAATATCACTCTGTTGACCTCAGGAAGCCTGCTGACACCTGCAGTCCTCATCACTTCATCAATCCCAACAAGTTCACCTGGATTAACTCCAGAAAAGAGATGATAAAGAGCAAGCATTGAGTGGGTTTTGCCACCACCAAAATTGGTCTGCAATTGTATTACAGGATCTCCGGTATTGGTCGCTAATCGCCTAATAGCACCGATTAGCAGATTCTTAAGACTCTCCGTCAGATAAGTTCTTCTAAAGAATTCTGTAGGATTCTTATATTCCGGACTGCCCTCACCAAGGTACACCTGCCACAGATCAGCTGCAAATTCAGCTTGCTGATACTGACCAACCGCGACATCGTGGTGCGGAGTAATGACTTCTCGCCATGGCTTCAGGGTTCCTGTAACCGCGCTCGTAATGGTTGAGCTTGTGCCCTTGCGCCGCTCGTTACGAACCTGTTCATCAAAGCGGATACGCAACAGTTCATTCTTTGACCGCTCTATCTCTTCAGCCTCGGGCGCAGAGATGGCAGTTAGGAGCCTGCTCGCAGAGTCGAGTGCACGGTAGGCGTCGTCGGTGCTAAAGGTGTCTTGATGTGCCCACATATTCCGGTTCTCCCGGAGTTCACTCACAAGACTTCGTTCGGCGTTACCCAGCGTCCGGCTGTAGATTTCGTTCCAGTTGACCCACATGAAATTGAGCAGAGCGGCGACATCCCATTGTTCAATCGGCTTGCCACCAAGTTTTCGATCGGCATTCGCGAAATCTCTAATTATCCCCTCGGCATCCCTCTCGGGGACTCTGGCAAAAACTTCACGCTTCACAAAAGGCGCAAGGCCTGCCTTAAGGATCTCCATCGTTTTCCCGACTCTGTCGTAATTGCTCAGTGCCATGCTGATAACTCCCAATTCTCGTTTCGACGCTATTTTACAATACTTCGAGGTAATAGTGTTTCATATATCGTGCCATAAGAATACGTCGAGAGGCAAGAAACTCTTCATAATTATCGAAATCCATATCCATCACGGACTCAGGTATGCAGTTCATTTCGAGATTTTCCTTTAGTTCTTCTATCGTTGTGATATTCGATCCCAGTTTCATTCCACCATTGACGATCTGATCTTTGATTACTTGAAAATATACTCGCGGCGCCCTTTTGCCTATCTTAATGTTAATTTCGCTCTGCATGTACACATAATTCGCGATTTGATTGTATTTCCCTTTCGTCAGTCCGTTTTTCTTAAGAAAATCCTTCGGGAATACATGGTGGATATCGCCCATGTGTAGTACAAGTTCCTCGACGGTTATGTCTCTGGAAAGAAATCCCTTCGCCTTTTTTTTCACCTGAGAAGCAAGAAAAACTCCCCAGAGCGGACTCGTTACCACCGAAGTTTCAAGACCCTGGGCTATTGTTACATCCCAGAATGTATCCGTGAGAAGCATAGCTTCAGCGTTCCTCATAAGTGCTTCCATTCCGTTCGCCTTCAACCCGCGAATGTCTGCGTCAAATGCGGAATCAGGAGCACCCCCACTGTAACGCCCAGTGAGCAGAGACATGACAAACCACCGCCTGACCCAACGTTCGATGCTTCCGGAATCATAGCCTTGGTCACGAAGTGTAAGATAAAGCGCGTAGCTGAAGTTGAGGGCTGATTGCGAACGTATAAAAGAAGCGTCAATAAAACCTGCAGAGCGAACGATCATGAGGAAGCGTTTGAAATTAGCTTCGCGCATGTAGTCGCGGATACCTTGCTCTAGCGTCGCGAATGATTCTTCCGCAATTCTCGATTCGAAGGTTCGCGTATCAAAATTACGACCAGAAAGTAAGTTGACCAGGTCGGAAAACTTGCCTCTTCCAAACTTGGCGATAAGCACGACACGCAACATATCGGAGTAATCGGGATCATAGATATCGCCGTTTTCATTTTTCAGCCACGACATCATCTGGAAATAGTCGGTCTTGGCAAATTCGGTATCCACATTTTTAATCGTTGTATAGAACCCTGGCTCTACAGCCATATGACAAAAATAATCGATCGCTTTTCGAATAAGAGGGCCATTATACTCCTCGCTCGAAGCAATCTTGGACATAGCAAAGTCAGCCTGCCCAAGCACGACACCCTTTGAGTTTATGCGGATAAATATTTCTGTCACGGTCTCTATATCAAGCTCATGAGCGAGCTCGATGATGCCGATCTGCCTGCTTTTAATGTTCAATAAATTCTGAAGCGTTGCAAAGATAGAATCTTGATCTGCGGTGGGATTTAAAGCCATGTATGATTTTAAAATAGCGAGTGTATTCGCTGTGCTAGAATAAAGCGGCGCGATATCCGAAATCCAAGAAGCATCATTCTCGATTGCCGGGTTACATACTTCAAATTCCTCTCTAAGAGGATTGAATGCGATTTTTATCCGTGTCTCTCGATACTCAGCGTTTATTATCTGACAACCAAGTACCGCAGCTGCAAGCGCAGTGACACGCTGCTGTCCATCAATCAGCACCTTTTTACCGTACGATTCTTTACCATCCTTAAGCCTGACATTTGGATTTTGCCACGTGATGAGGTATCCGATAGGGAAACCTTGATAGAGCGAATCCAGAAGATCGCGGACCTTTGTGGTATCCCACACGAAGGGACGCTGAATCTCCGGAATAGCAATTTCTCCCGAGGTGAGCCACGCCAGGATGACTTCGACAGGTTGATTATGTACTTCGTATTTGCTCATAAATGGTGACATTCACTCCTTCCAAGAGTTCTAAAAATGTTTACTAACCTAATCTTCGCCCTGTTCGAACAATTCACCCATATCGGACGAGGGCTTTCTGATGTTCTTCGCAAGGCGCTCAATCTCCGGCCAACTCTGCACGAGGCTGTTATAGGAGAGAGCTTCCTGCGCGCGCTTCTTGCGCTCGCAGATTGTATAGAGACGATAACAGAGCTCCCTGGCAGATTCGGCATCGCTACCCAGTTTCTGTACTATTTTTGCGGTCGCATTCTCTCCATCTTTTTCAAGAATGCGTATGAGCTGGTGTACCATCTCCCAAGTGGAGAGTCGAGTATCAGTTTGGGGATCCCAGCTTTCATCAAGCTCTGAGGGTGTGCGAAGCCTGACTCTGCCTTTGCCCGAGAAAAGAATGCCAGATGCAACCATTCTTTGGATGCTGGTATCTTTGGCCTTGGAGAGTGTTTCGGCCACGCCGAATTCTCCTTCAGAGAATCCATACTGTTCGAACCACGCAAGAGCCCAGCGGCTCTCCGCGTCGTAGTCGCCCTCCTGTTCGGCAATGGTCTCGTCGAGGGTCTGGTTGATGAGCGCGAGCGCGTCTCTCACCGTGAGCGGTGCGCCTTCGGCGTCAAGCACTTTTTCGTACTGGGTGAATATCGCCATGCCAGGGCCGATAGCAGCCTGCGCGAGATCCACTGGCGCGATGTTGCCGCGCTGAAGGTCTTTAAGGGCCCGAGGGATCTCAGAGCGGAGCTTCGAGATGAATTCTCGACGGCTGGAGATCGGCGCGTTAGGGGAGCGTTTGCGGCAGACGAGGACGATGCTGGAGCTGAGAGCGTTGGTGTCAATACCGATTGATCGAGCCCCTCGCTCAGTTCGGATTGGCCAAGTACCCGTAAGTGCAAATCCTGCTTGTAATACAGCCTCAAGAAAAGTCTCCCAACCTGTGCTGGCAATCCCGATATTCATCTCGCTCTCTGATTGTTTGAAGGCATAATAGATCGATATAGGAAATGCTGGATGTGCTTGCTCGGCTAGTCGATTCATCGCCAGAGTCATCCCGCTCAGAAAGAACGCTTCTGCTAATTCTTTACTCTCATGACGGTAGGGTGTAGCAACTAGTTCTTCATTTTTGGGGACAGCAAGTGTAGCAAAGAGACCTGGGAAAATTGGCTTCAATGTACGGCGAAGCCATACATAAAAATAATCTGAAAGATCTGCATACCCAATGTTATCATAGTAAGGCGGATCGGTTGAGATTAAACAATCAGTACTAATATTTTGTTTTTGAGCATCAGCTTGCTTAGCAAAACCTCTATTATTGGGTATAAAATTAAGAATCACATTTTCAATCCATTCAATGCATGTTGAAACCCAATTACCACTTGAGTCGGAAAATGGACTTGATTCAGCAAAATCCCAGACCATTGGAATTGCTTGTCGCGTAAATGCATGAGCAATAAATCCACCACCCGGTTCCCATGTAGCATTTGAATTCCAGTAATCAGCAGCTCGACTAATCCCACAGCCTAAATATGCCCCCACGGCCTCTGCATACGCCCGCGCTCCGGTGCCACCCGCTTCGAGGCCGACGTCATCGTCCGCAAGCCCGGCCTGTACCGCATCTTTCTCGATGCGAGGTATCGCTTCCTGCACGAGGTCGGAGAAGGTGTCGAGCGCAACAAGCTGGCGAGGGGTGAAGAGATCGCCGAAGGTGTTCATTCCATAAAGTGGAAGCTGGTCTCGGCATTTACCGATTAGATCATTCTGAGGTTTCCAATATGGTTTCACAGAGCGCACGATGTTTTCATGCTCCGTAATTGGGTCAAGGTACACTCGTCCTTTGGTTCCCTCGGCAACAATCGCCATGAGTTTCGAGCCCATTCTTCCTGCTCGGCCCTCTGATTTTATATAATCACCTTTTATTGGCTCTCCTGACATTAGGCACATAAAATTCGCACCGCGTGCCAATTTTGTTCCGTTCTTTGCCGCTTCCGGCTCCTTCGGCTTCCCCACCTTCACCGTAAACCGATACCCACCATTCTCGATGACCGGTTCGACATAGGCTTCTTTCCCGGGCTTGGTGGAGAGCATAAAGGTGCTCGCCAGCGGCACGTCGATATTCGCGAAGGCTGGATTGGGGCTCTTGACCGTGCGCGCCCATATCCACGCGATCACCGTGAGCTCTCTGCCCCGATACTCAGCAAGGTCCGGACGCCCCTCGACCATCTCGTCGGTGATCTTTACCTTTGGGTAGAGGTGCCCGATGCGCTTCTCCGCCTCGTTCCGCATCCACTGGCCGTAGTAGCGCACGTCCTCAGCCAGACCTGCGGCTCCCTTCCACGTCTTCGCGATGAGTTGGTTCTTCCTTGCCTCGGGATTGACGGGCGCCCGGCCCGCGAACTTTGGTGGAATTTCTATCATTGCCTTATTGATAAGCACTGCCACTGGATTAAGATCGCTCGCCCAGGCTTCAAGCCCAAGGCGTTGTGCTTCGAGGGGGATTGATCCGCCTCCTGCAAAGGGATCATGAAATGCTGGCAGCTTGTTCCGATCGAAGAGCTCCGCCGCGTGCGGATGATCTGCATTCTCCGCACAGGTGCGTAGCCAACTGTTCCAAATCTCATCACGAGCTCTCTGCAGAACCTCTTCGTTTGTGGTATTCTCCCACTTCACGAGGTCTTCGATGATATGAAAGAGACGCTCGCGTTCCTTCTGTTGGGCTTTTTCGGTAGGGAAAAGGTCCGGGTATGAGGAAGGATCGTCCACCATCTGCGCAAAGATCACCGCACGCGCCGCTGCCAGCGGCCGGCGCGCCCACCATAAATGCAACGTGCTTGGATGCCCGTGCCGGATCGATTTTTCACGCGCGCTCGCTGCATTGATCGCCTCCAGCGGAAGCGCTACTTCGATAAGTTTCTTTCGAGTGGTCATTACTATATCGTCCTTTTATTGTTTTTTGATTCTTTCACATAGCTGGTATACGCGTGAACCGAATGATTGCGGCCATCGGTCAGCTGGATTTAGATCCAAAGAGCGCGCGTTCTTAATCGCTCTCTCGGCCTGTTCGATGTACTCACCCGCGTCGTTGAGGTCCTTTCGATAATGTCCGTGAATCCTTCGTATTTCATCGCCAATACTCTTGCATCCTTTCCATTCAAGTTCTGACAGTACCATTGCGTCGATTCCCGTTTCCAAAATCCAATGCAGTAAAAGCCATGCCTCAAAGCAGGGTCGGCTTACCGCGACATGATAGCTTTTCTGGGAAGCTTGTTGTGCGATCTCACTTAGTTTTTTTTCACCCCAGCGGTCGTAATCGATCACTACCCAGAATTCGTCATCTGGTCCTGCTTTTGATTTCTTAAATGCATCGATCGATGAAATGACATGCTCAGGGGCCGACTCACTCGCTTCCTGCCTTTTTATGAGCTCGATATGTATCCTCGAAGGAAAGTCTGTATATCTTTCTTTAAATTCCTCGAAATATCGGTATTCGGTGACATCTCCTTCACATGCAATCCCGATGATACTGGCGTCTCTAAATCCGCTCAGACGTGCGAATGAACGGCGTGTTTTCATTTGCCCCACATCCTTGTCTCGATATTGCGGATTATTGGAATCCCGCCAAAACGGCCCTGGAGGTACCCTTTACGAATATCTTTATCGTATCGTGGTTTAAATTCTTCTAGCGAATAGAGATGAGACGCAGATGCCCGATCCTTCTCCACAAACCATATTTCGTCTTTGCGAAGCAGGTCCAGATCGAGTAGGTCAAGTTCATGAGTAGTGGCCAATATCTGACTTCTCGATGTCGAACATGAGAAAAAATACTCAAGAAAGGCTCTTGTGAGTTGCGCATGCATGCTGCGATCGAGTTCATCTATCACATAGAGCTTTTCGTGTTCGCACATGTCGGCGAGTGCCGGAATCAAGTCGATGAGCCGTAGTGTACCATCGGATTCATCTTTGAGATCGAACGGTATCTGCTCATGTGTTTCTGCGATTTCATGGGATATTGTGATTTTATACAGCTTGAGTTCACCATTTTGATTTTTCGCGAGGTGATAGCGAGACTTATAAGGCCCCGCAAGCATCATCTGGCTGCCATTTTTCAATTTATTTTTCAAGTCAAGAAGTAGATCAGCAGGAATATCTTTTACCGAGTTTTCAGGATCGAGCTGTGTTTCTCGAATCCCCGCAATACCAAGCCCTAAATTCTTAAAAAATTCTTCATATACATGTGCGATTTTCTTTCCGGGTGTCGCAGCTAGATCGAGTCTTGTATAAATAGCTTCAGGATAAATGACTTCCACACCATATCTGAACCAGTCATATATGCTGCGATACCTATCGCTGTTGCTCTCGACTGTTTCGGTGAGAAATGGCTGGTTGGGGCGAGTGCTTTTCGCAATAAACTGGAAACGCTGCTGCTCTTCTCTATTGTTAAAATGCTCAGGTAAGTCGAATTTTGAATCGGTACCTGTCCACGTGCGTGAAAACAATGTGCGTTCAGAAGTAGGAAGAATACGGGTGAGTGATTCTTCGAGAATGACATGATCGTCGAATGCAAGTCTATATGCGTACAACGTCTTGTCAATATCAATCTCGAATTCAAAAAAACTCGGCTCTCGCAGAGCGGAAGGTCTCAACCTGAATGGTGTTCTTTTAATTGGCTCATCAATCCGAAAGCCATTTACGATCATGCCTATAGCAAAATCAAAACACTTTGCCAAATTGGACTTGCCTGATGCGTTGGCGCCGTAGACTATCGCGGATTTCAAGAGTGAGGGTTTGTGCCGATTTCCGCTTTTCAGCATATGCTTCGATAAATTTCGACTTTTTCCCGCAACGCAACTTATGGTCTGCGGGGCATCGAATGAATAGAGGTTTGCGAACGTGGCTCGAACTAACATATCAGCCTCCGATACCACTATTGTAGCATTCTTTTATAAAAAAACAACAATTTTTGACATATTTAGAGAAATTATCTCTGAATATGCACATATTTTCTTGAAAATAGATTGAAAGGGAAAAATAAACAAATGTGACTTATAGTCATATGATAAGAATACGAATGGTTTACGTATGCTTGCTCGAGCTGTTTATCACTTCTCATGGCAGTTCCACACTGCATGATTCCGCCAATCAGCAGGGAATCCCATGAAGGCAAGTGGAATATCGGTGTACTCGGATAATAGCCTTTCTAATCGGTTTTGCCACTTGCTCTGTGGTGCCACATTTTCGAGTAGACTTCTCAGAACAGTTAAAACGGAAAACACACGGTTCGGTGGCGTAACGACAGGAATGTGCCACTCGGGATATTTATCAATAGAAGGAATTTTCGGTTTAACGCCTAGCTCCCTATTCCATAATCGCCCATGGTGGGCGCAAATGTTGCGGATATAATTCAGTGTCGAAATCCAAGAATCCATGAGAGGTAGATTTAAGCCGAATTCTGCAGAGACTCTCTTGAGTTCCTTCTCTTTCATACCGTGGAATAGTGTGAGAACTGTTCCATAACTCATGATCTCCACAGCCATCCATAACGGCAGATAATCGTGACAATCACCATACTTGTTAAAAAAATGAATGACAAAATCCTCTCGGGATCTTTCGGTCTCATCCTTTACGCGTTTCAGGAAATCAGAATGCCGCTGTGATGAGAGTCTAGGCAGATTACTTGGCTCCAGATATCCAAATGCTCCATGAGTATGACAAAAATCGTGAGTAAGTCTTGTTTTTAGGGCGATCTCGACGCGTTCTATTCCATCTAAAACCAATAATCGCAACTGTCGGTCAAAGACATATCGGCGCCATACTGCATCCAAGCTTGTCCCTGGATAGTATTCTTCGAGCCTTTGCCCATTGGGTGCCATTTTTCTGAATGTATGCAGATATCCGGATAACCTGTAATAGTTGACAGAAGAAAGTCTTTCAATAAGGAGTGTTCGTTCTGCGATCAAACCTCGGGATAATAAAAGATCAGCTTGTTCACTATACGTGAGGGCAGGTTTTAAATACTGCATTTTCTTTCCATAAAACAAAAACCCACCAATTTTGGCGTGCTTGCGCAGAGGCCTGGCGGGTTTGCTGTCATTAATATACAATTCTTCTTCATGCTTGTCAATGAATAAAATCTATAAAGAGCTTTCACCATGGGAACCAAAATTTTCCGATTCATCACTAAAGAGCTCATCTCGGTTCCTCAGCTCTAGCGATCAGCCCCGCAAAGTCGTATTCAGAACTTGTGACGAGGAAATCAGGTTCTCGCTGGAATGGCCGGCGTATGTAGTGCACTTTATACTCTGTCTCATCAAGAAATTCGACGATAGCAAGAATAAAGTCCTCGGGTTTATTGAGCGAATACAGCACTTCGTTTCTAGTGACCGTGATCGACCGTGCGCCTGAGACGCGACCCTTTACTTCGATAAAACGGAGTTTCCCCGTGCCAGGGATATGACTCTCTATATCGTACCCCAGCTTTTCAAATTCCCTGTCCACAGGCTCAAAGCCGAGGCTTCGCTCTATATCCATAACAATGGCACGTGCGCGAGCTGCACTCTCTTGGGTGTCCGCAGGATAAGTTTCTCTTTTTGTGGCTTCACCTCGCATAGCTTTAACGAGGCCAAGAGGAATCACAAGAAATCCTCCCTGAATGACAGGTGGCAAAGGAGAAAGCCCGGATTCGAGCGCAAGCTGATTGAGACGCTTTTTCATCCTGCTATCTAGAGCATCTGCGCGCTTTCGCGCTTCTCCCGAATTGAGACTGGCGTTTGGGTGTCCGCTCTGTTCTTTAGCTTTGAGTTCCTCCGCACGGTGATCCCAATAGTTGATTTCCTTGGTCAACCGATCTTTGACTGCGGCCCGTGTTTTATCGATGAGTGACAACCTATCATCTGAGACTTCTTTATAGTGTTCAGGCACAACCGATGCCACTGCGTACTCAAGTACCTTAGTCTCGAGGTCGCGCTTAATCCACTCGCACTCAGGACGAGCCAGAATCTGATCAACCTTAGGCTCGTCTTCTTTTAAGGGGCGATAGTCCAGATAAGGCGCATAGTGAATTTGACGCATTGTTCCGTCTTTATCGACTTCGATGTGAAGCACTCGCTTGGAAACGGTGCGGTGCTCACCGGATCGAGTAATGCTGGCGTCCTGGATTGCATGCTCGATATAGAAGAACATCCGCGGAACTGTACCGAGGTCGCTGTCGTCAACCAGAATTGTTCCCTGTTTGAGGATTTCACGATTTCGTTCCAAGGTGAGATCGATTACTGCGTCAAGCAGAGGTGAACCCGGGCAAAGGAATGCCGCAAGCGGATGGCCTTGAAGCGCGACCAGGTCTTTCTCGAACGTCACACGCTCATAACGGGAAAGCACAGGTTCTCGGAGGCCAATCTGCCTATCTCTGTTACGTACATTAGCTGGCACAAAGGTGACTTCATACCTTCTAGGTTCACGCTGTTGCAATGTGCCCCCAAGGCGACGAAAAGCCTCAATGAAAAACGACTCAACATAGTGTGGTTGGAGTCGTCGCGCTTCCGCACGCTCCATATCTTCTCGGATCCGCTGAACGCGGCTCACATCCATTACATCGTGTACGAGAGCTTTTTCATCAAGCAGCTTTCGCAGCTGTTCAGTGTCGAGCGCGTGGTCGACCACTCGATTGAGGGATTCGCGGACATCCGGCTGTTCACCATAGCGAATCGCTTCAATGAGAAGATCCTTAAGAGATTTCCCATCGAATTGTAGTTTTCCGAGCACATCAAAGACCTGACCTCCGAGGCTCTCTTTCGCCTGTGACAGTTTTTCCAGGAGCTTGAGATAGACGTCGCCTTCGCGGGTATCCTTTGCCACAAGATTCCAGAGGAAACATACTTCAGTCTGTCCAATTCGATGAATGCGCCCAAAGCGTTGTTCCAGGCGGTTGGGATTCCATGGCAGATCGTAGTTCACCATGAGATGGGCAACCTGTAAGTTAATGCCCTCCCCTGCAGCATCAGTTGCAACAAGTACTTGCACGTCGGGTTGGTATTTGAAGGCTTCCTGAATTTTGATGCGGTCTTCACGTCGCATACTGCCATGCATAACAACGACTGCGTCATCTCTTCCAAGGAGCGTCCCAATTCGGGCACGGAGATACTTGAGTGTATCTTTGTGCTCGGTGAATATAACGATTTTCTGATGAGGAGAAGATTTTGGCTTCAGAGTAGGTGCATCTTCATCCACGACGCCTTCTTGAGGCAGGGGCTGTACAGCGCCATCATTCCTGAATATCTCCTCAAGAAGACCAGAAAGCTCGCGCCACTTTGTATCCTCGCCACTTCGGCGAACAATTGCAGCGAGTTCCTCGAGGTGCTTTAGGGTACTGATTTCAAGCCTTAGTTCCTCAATTGTTCTGGCCGCGGTCGCCTGATCAAGAACTTCTTCTTCGAAACTCTCGACCTCGTTGTCCGGGGCTTCCTCAAGATCCTCCCAAGCCTCTTCGTCTAGAACAGGCATCTCATAAGCCGGGTTGAATTGTGTCCTCCCTTCCTGCACAAGCTGCATGTCGTGAAGCCGAGACTCAAGACGCTCGCGGCGGCGCTTCAGAGATTGATAGATAGCTTCCGGTGAAGAAGCAAGCCGCCGCTGCAGCACGGTGAGAGCGAAACCCACGGTGCCGGCGCGCTTCTCATTCTGAAGGGCATCTGCCCGATTGAACTCTTCCCGTACATAGGAGGTGACAGCCCTATACAACGATTCCTCACCACCAGAAAGCTGATACGACACTGTAGTGGCAACTCGCGGAGGGAAAAGTGGCTTGCCATCGAACTTGACAAGCTGCTCCTTCAACATTCTTCGCATGAGGTCGCTCACATCGGTCTGATGGACACCATCCCGGAACTTTCCTTCAAATCGATCAGCATCAAGGAGAGACATAAAGAGTTGGAAGTCCGCCTCCTTACCGTTGTGAGGCGTGGCGGTCATGAGAAGGAAATGCCGTGTGAGCGACGACAGAAGTTTTCCAAGTTGGAATCTCTTCGTATAATTAATCTCACCGCCAAAATACGTGGCCGACATCTTGTGTGCTTCATCGCAGACCACGAGATCCCACTGGCAGTCCGGTGCCTTGAGTTTTTCCTGAAGTGCCTGGCTGCGTGAGAGCATGTCGAGCCTGGCGATGACAAGATCTGCTTCGGCAAACCAGTTGCCAGTCCTCGATGTTTCAATTCTGTCATTTGTGAGTATCTCAAATGGCAGGTTAAACCGCTGGTAAAGTTCGTCCTGCCACTGCTCAGCGAGACTTCCAGGACACACCACGAGGCACCGCTGAAGATCGCCCCGCGCAATGAGTTCTTTCATGAGAAGCCCAGCCATGATTGTCTTCCCTGCACCAGGATCGTCGGCAAGCAAGAAGCGCAAGGGTTGACGTGGTAGCATAGCTTCGTAAACAGCGGTGATCTGATGCGGCAAGGGCTCGACTTGGGATGTATGGACAGCAAGCACAGGATCGAAAAGATGTGCAAGCCGTATGCGTTGGGCTTCCGATACTAGACGAAAAAGCTCGCCATCTCCATTGAAAGTCCAAGGCCTCCCCGCCTCCACCAAGGAAAGCCTGTTCTCGTCCTGTCGGTAGAGCAGGGTATTCGCTACCTTGCCTGCCTGATCCTTGTAGGTCAGCTCAAGCGCATCCGATCCATACCATCGCACATTTACTACCGAAACAATTTCTTCGGGTAGAATGCCTCGCAGCAGTGTGTTGGGCGTCAGTTCTTCAAGTGTAAGCATTGCATGCTCCGTGATTGACTAAGTGTTGACAAGGCATGTCTGATCTTGAAAATTGTAGCTTTCCTATACGCTCCTGTCAAACACAACCAATCTCACTCGTCACGTTCAGAGTGCGAATTCGATTATCTTTTTCTGAATTGAGACGAGCGTGTCCAGGGCATCAGCAAAGTGGGCATGATGCGCGAGAGCATTGTCCAGGAACTTGAACAGCATGCCGGTGAAGAGCTTGAGCACGCTGAAAAACTGACCAATCGAATCATTTAGTTGGGGGGAACGCCGCTCATCAAACCAGAAGACTGGTTAAAAGAATCGAATTGCAGCTATGATGCTCCCGCTAATTCCGATACAGGCGTGCTTCTTGATCAGAATATCAAGGGCGAACAGGGCGCAATGATGAGGTGAGCACGAAGAAGACCTCGAGGCACTGCGTCATGATCATGGATGAGCTCGCGAAGCGCTTAACTCACGGTGAACAACAGTACGATGCGGATGGCGCCATCGTTGCGCGCGGACGTGTCTCGACGCAGCTCCTTGAGTATCTGCTGGATGATCCCTATTCCAGGCTTGCCCCGCCAAAAAGCACAGGCCGAGAGGTCTATGGCGCGGCCTTTGTCGATAAGCTGGAGCAATTTGCGTCAAAACAAAGCCTTTCCTATGAGGATAAAATCGCCACGGCGACTGCCTTTACCACAGATATGTTGACGAGAAGTTTGTTATGTTAGTCTCTTGTAAGCGTTCGTGATCTTTTTATAATGTAAAAATCAAGCATTTCATTCGGAAGGAGATGCTCCATGATGCAAATGGAATTTCTCGACTCTCTGTCTATCGCTGTGCTGGCAGAAAACTCAGTACTGCAAGGGACCAAGTTTCTGGGCCAGCATGGCATATCCTTCTATGTGGTTGCATCAAAGAATGGCATATCCAAGCATATCCTTATCGATACCGCTCAGAATGCCCAGGCAGTACTGCACAATATGACGCTTATGGGCATCCAAGCTTCGAGCATCGACGCGATCATTCTGACACACTGTCACTACGATCATACTGATGGATTAGCTGACATGCTCAAAAACATCGATAAGAGAGATTTGCCGGTTATTGCGCATCCAGACCTGTTTCGAGAAACCTTTGTTGAAAAGCCTTTTCTCCGGTCAATGGGAATGAATGCTCAACATAGTAAAGCTGCTCTTGAAGACCTAGGTGCTCACTGGTTTCTCTCGAGCGAGCCATTACGGCTACTACCTGGCTTAGTGACGACCGGATATATTGCTCGATCGAATGATTTTGAGGACCCTGGAATTGTTGCGAAGACGTTCGATCACGATGCTCGAGTGGTTCCAGATCTGATGAAGGACGATATCTCAGTGGTTGCTGCCACCAAGGATAAGGGCCTCATAATTCTTACTGGATGCAGCCACGCAGGCATTGTAAATATAGTGAATCATGCCATCGCGATGACAGGCATACCGAAAGTCCAGATGTTGATGGGTGGATTTCATCTTGTCAATGCTTCTCAAGAAAGAATTGAGAAAACAGTCGATATGCTCGATAGCGTAATAGGCGGATCAGTCTACGCAGGTCATTGCACAGGCTTTGATGCAGAGATTGCGCTACGCTCCAGATTTAAAGATCGATTTCTACCTCTGCAAACAGGGATGCGGTTTGAAATTGAATGAACCTTAGTGGAGATATTCAATGTGGTTTTCCAAAGTTCCCGCGACATAGGCTGCAGCGGCTTCCTCGATATTGAGCTTGTCTGTAATGATAGCGGGGATGCCCAAGCTTTGAAGATTGGCATAAAGCCCAGCGCCCATGCCTCCGGCAATGACGGCGGCACAATCGCGGACAGGCTCGAGCATGCTCGCATGTTTGGATTGAGATACTGCATCAAAACCATGGCCACTGAGTGCGCTATGTTCATGCGAATCATTGTGCTGTCCAGCAAATGTATTGTGCCCTGATTTTGGGATTATTTCTTTGTGAGATATGGTGCCATTCTCAATTTCCACAACTACATAACATGTTGCTCTGCCAAAATGGCGAGAAATGGTGATTCCGTCGTCGGATACAAATGCGATTTTCATACTACATGTTTCTCCTTCGTATAAAAGAGTTGATCAAACAAGAGCGAATTTCTGCGCTAAATGTTGATCGCTGCGAGGACAAGGCATGATTATTCTTTTGAAGCGATCTCGCTTTCTGCATTTTTTAGTTGGGACGAGACAGAAGCTAACGCAAGCTCGACCTCGTTCACAAGGCTATCTGCGTCTTTTTTTACGGTTCCACTAAGAGTAGCCCATCGGAGCGCCCGCGTTTGTGCGAGTTCCTTTCTCCAAGGAAGACGTGCGAGGATTGGCAAACCCATACGTTGCGCACCATTCTGGCTTCCATCGTCGAATAAAGCAACTTCGGTGCCGCAGTGGGGACAGATCATGGTGCGCATGTTCTCCACCACACCAAGCACCGGCGCCTTGAGCATCGATGCCATATTGATCGACTTGTGCACGATCATGGAGACATAATCCTGGGGTGTTGCGACAACGACGAGGCCAGAAAAAGGAATAGTCTGAAACGCGGTAAGCGCGACATCCGATGTTCCGGGCGGAAAATCGATAATGAGATAGTCGAGCTCTCCCCAGATCGTATCAGACCAGAATTGGTCGATCGCCTTAGCCAACAATGGTCCGCGCCAAATCACTGGTTCATCTTCGTGTGCATTAAAGAGATTGATGGAGAGCACCTTGATTCCTTCTTCATTTTCTACAGGGAAGAGATGCTCGCCATCGGACTCACCGCGAAAACTATCGATACCCAAAAGGCGCGGAATACTTGGGCCCGTGATATCTGCATCGAGCACAGCTACCTGCAAACCTCGCTCTGCAAATGCCTGTGCAAGCAGCGAAGCGACCATCGATTTGCCAACGCCACCCTTACCACTTATTACACCGATAA
>Ga0209606_1002329_pt1 | contig 21245 bp, 15 predicted proteins | sample AD_UKC057_MetaG_FD_184412 | JGI IMG/M metagenome (GOLD analysis project Ga0209606, IMG submission 184412) | Active sludge microbial communities of municipal wastewater-treating anaerobic digesters from USA - AD_UKC057_MetaG (SPAdes) (version 2) | ecosystem: Engineered > Bioreactor > Anaerobic >...
CTTGGCAATGTCGGCAATTTCAGGAAGGGAGAATGCTGTCCTTCCACCGGCAATGTTTCGCCAGCTGGAGCCTCTACCAAAATTAAGCAGGATGGGTTTTAACCCGGCCTCGGCCATGTAGCGGAACAAGGCGCTTCCTCCCATTCCTCCGCCGGCAACCAGGGCAGAAACCTTTTCAACCCTAACTTTTTTTCCGTTTACTCCGGTGATGTAGGTTTCGTGAACGTCCTTTGGGTAGAGCTCTCCAAGTGTGAGTTGGTTGCTAAGCGGCCCACGGGGTGTGGCATCGCCCACAATCTGAATGCCCAGTGGAGCCAGGGTTGTCTTCAGCCTTTTAATACACCTTTTTCCCCGGCAGGCGCCCATGCCCAGGCGGGTGGTATGCTTAATTTCATCGGCTGAAATAAACTTTCGGTCGCCGATAGTTTCCAGCACCTCGTCAAGCGTAACATCATCGCAGTGGCAAACGTAGATTTTTTCCTCTGACTTATGCGAAACCGGTTTGGTATCGAGGGGTTGGGGATAGCTGCTCTTCACTATAAATCCCCGAGCGTTGAGTAGGTCGTCACCGTGAAGTGAAAGCGATTTCACCCTGGCCACGTTAGTTTTGTTGGGTTTTCGGAGAATCTTTTCAATGATACCCTCGCCAAGTTTCTTGCCGTTGTTATCAACCAGGAAAACCTCAGCGCCTTCCTGGGCCTCGTACTCTATGGGCAGGAACAGCCAATCCTTGGTGTAGCTGTAACCGAATATTGCCAGGCCGGGGCACTGGTAAACGCAATCGAAGCAGCCGGTGCACTTGGTGTAGTCAATTTGGGGAACAGCGCTGGTTGAACTTTTCGTTATGGCTCCCTGTGGGCAGGCAAATGTGCATGGGTTGCATGCAAACCCATAGAGGCAGTCTATCTGAACAAAGGGTTTGCTCCTTCTCCGCTCCTCATCAGGGATGAAAGGTTTATCAATTACCCTTACAGGGTGTTGCTGGCTATCAATATACTCCTTGCTGATGTCGAGGAAGTTGTCGTAGTTGAACCTTACATCGAGCTCCTGGAGTATTTCGTAGGCTACCTGCTTGCCTCTAAGAACTGCGCTTGTTCCCTCGCCAATGCGAATGGCATCGCCGGCGCCATGGCAGTTGCGTCCGAACACCTCCCTGCCCTTGATGATAAGCTGGTCGTCGGAAACCAGACCTGTACAAATGTTAATGGCATCAATTCCCTCGAGCAGCTGCTCGGTGCCTGGAACAGGCTTGAAATTTACAGCATCGGCAATAATGGCTCCAACAATTCCCGTGTGGCTCTCGTTGGGCACTGCTTTCACAAGTGTTTTCCCCAGCATAATGGGTATTCCGAGACGGCGGACACGGTTGGCCTGAACCGGAAATCCCCCCTCGTTGGGCATGGCCTCAATAATGGCTTTTACCTTAGCACCAGCTTGCATCAGCTGGTAGCTGGTAAGGTAGCCAATGTTGCCGGCCCCAACCGTAAGCACATTTTTTCCCAACAGGGTAAACTCCTGGTTCATCATTTTCTGAACAACCGCTGCCGTGTAAACACCGGGTAAATCGTCATTCTCAAAAGTGGGCATAAACGGAACTGCTCCTGTGGCTACAACCAGGTGGTCGGCCTCAACAAAGTAGATTTCATCCGTTCGGATATTTTTAACCGCAATGCGCTTGTTCTCGAGAATGTCCCATACGGTGCTGTTCAGAAAAATACCCTCGGCGTTATCGCCGGCCAGGGTTTTGGCAATCTCGAAGCCTCGCATTCCGCCAAACTTCTTCTCCTTTTCAAAGAAGAAGAACTGGTGGGTTTGCATGTTGAACTGTCCGCCAATTGTTGCGTTGTTATCAATCACAATGTTCTCAATACCATGTTGAAGCAGCAGCTCGCGTGCCGCCAAGCCGGCAGGCCCGGCGCCAATGATGGCCACGGTGGTTTTATAAACCCTGGTGCTGTGCAGCTTATCAGCAGGTTTTACGCCCGGTGCATAGTCCTTGGGTATTTCACTAACCTCCTTAACCCCATCAACAGGGGTAATGCAAATACGTTTAATTTGACCATCTACCAGCATCTCGCATGCTCCACACTTGCCTATACCGCATTCGAGGCTACGTTCCCGATTTTCGAGACTGTGGCTATGAACCGGATATCCTGCCTGATGAAGCGCCGCTGCAATGGTAAATCCTTTTGCCCCCTTTACTTCATTACCGTTAAATAGAAAAGTAATGCTTTCCGTTTTTGGAACCTCAAGTATGGGGTGTGTTTGAATTTTATACATAACTTGCCATTTAGAAGAACTATGATAGAATTTCTTGTAATTTGATTACAAAAGTATGAATTACCAAGTATGGCTGTTAATGATATTCGTCAGGGTTTATAAAAAATATGTGAATTCGTGGGGTAAAACTTATGAGAGGGGTTGTTTACTCATTGACCTCAATCTTAAAATTAAGTGGTTGCATGTTTTATTTCAATGTAGAAGGTGATGGAAAGAAAGGGTTGTAGGCTCGCTTTTGGGAATGCCCATTTTCAGTAGACCTGTTTATTGACCAGATAATACTGCCAAACGCCCAACCCCATTTCAGTGAAATTCTGGGTTGAGCGTTTAGCACCTTGCCTACCGAATTTGTTGGTTATCTTTTCACAACAACCTTAAACACAGTGGAATTCTTAGATGAGTAAACATGCAGGAAGTAAATCCCCGGAGCCAATCCCTCAACGTCGAAGGTAGTGCTAAGCTCCGAAGGTACTTGCAATTTGGCCGAGTTGACCCTGATGCCCTGATGATTTAGGAGGTCAATGGTAAAGGTAGCTTCATTCTCCCCGTCAATTCTAATGTTTAGTTTTTTGTCTGCTGGGTTTGGAAATATGTAAACCTTATCATTGGTTCCAGGGAGTTCCTCAACGCCAATAGGCCACCATATTACTGTGGTGTCGGATGCAACGCAACCATGGCTATCTGTTATTGTTAGCCAGTATTTTCCCCATTGCGAAACGGTAATAGAGGCGGTACCGGTTGCTCCCGTACTCCAGAGGTAGGTTTGCGCTTCAACCCCTGCTTGCAGCACGTATGGGAGAGAATGCCTGATGGTATCTGCACCAAGGTTGAGGTTGGGTAGGTTGTAAACCATTACATTGTAGCTTATTATTTCACCATCCTCCCCGGCAATGGAGGTGTAGCATTTAAAGGTATGGTTACCGGTACTTAGCGCAAGGTTGTTTGAAAAGGTAAACTGCAGCTTGTCGTTCTGTGCAAAGCTACCCGAGAATGTAAGTGTTTCTGTAACAGGCTGTGCAGAGCCAACTTGGTAGCTAACATTTAGCTGTTCACCGGTGGTAAAGGTTTTGGTTCCCCTGTTGGTGAGCTCCACGGTAACCGGCTCGTCAACCTCATCGTAGCACTTATCGGTGGGGGAGATTAGGTCGGAAACAATCACGTCCAGGGTTTCTAGGAAGGTGATATAGACCTCGTCGTAGGCCTGGCAGCCATTGCCATCGGTAACGGTTACCGAGTACAGCCCGGTTGCCTCCACGGTATAGGTTTGGCTGGTTGACCCATCCTGCCACTGGTAGGCAGCAAAGCCTGCCCCGGCATCGAGGGTAAGCGGTTCCTCAATAGACTGGTTTGAACCCAAATTAACCACAGGCAGCGCATTCACCGTGATATCCATGTTGGTGGAGTTGGAGCAACCATTACCATCCGTGTAGAGGTAGGTCAGGGTATGTGTCCCTACGCCGGCACCGGATGGGGTAAAAGTTGTGCCGCCGCTAACCCCGCTACCCGTATAGCTGCCTCCGGCTGGGTTACCCCCTGTAAGGGTAAAGGCTTCTGCATCAAGACAAACCGGATCAAGAGGTAGGTGGGTAACCGTTGGTAGCCCGTTAACCGTAATGTGAATGTTATCGGAATTGGTACACCCATGGCTATCGGTAACCTCAACGGAGTACTCACCTGGTGTAGATACGTTGATTGTTTGGCTGATTGCGCCGGTATTCCACAGGTAGCTGGCCATGCCAGGTCCGGCATCAAGGATGGCTGAGGAGCCATCGCAAAATGCCAAATCATCTCCCAGATTAACCTGTGGGGGCCCGTAGTTGGTTATAGGTGCAGTTGTGGCGTTGTTAAAGGGGTTAAGGTCGCCCGAAAATGAGGTGTAGGCCTTAATGATGTAACTTCCTGGATTTGCCATGTTGTAAGTCTTGGAAAAGGTGTGGTAAACTTTGTCGCCGGGCTTAAACTTAGAAGTCATGGTTATGCTCTGGGTTTGCTGCAGGATGCTATTCACCTCGTAGGAAACAAATATGTTTTGCCCAACAAGTATCGTGTCTGTACCAAGATTTTCAATTTCAACCTGAATGCTTTCAGCGTTGGACAGGGAGCAGGCGGACGAGGGAGAAAGTATAGCCGAAACCCTGTAGTCGGGTTTCAGCATGGTGAGGTAAACGGTATCCTGATCGAAGCAGCCGTTGGGCGCAGTGGTAGTAACCCAGTAATCACCGGTATTTTCAACAATAAGGAACCTATTGGTAGAGTTATCCTGCCACAGGTAGGAGTAATCAGCGCCCTCACCTCCGTCGAGCGTAATGCTCCCTGTTCGGTCAACCCTGTCTTCGCCCAAATCAATAGTAGGCGATTCCATGATCTCGATAGAAACCAAAAGGGTATCGTTGGAGGCATTGGCGTCATCGGGGAAGTAGCTGTAGGCAAGCACCTGCAGGTTTGCAGGAGCCGACAGGTCAACGGGGTCGGCAAAGGTGTAGAGCAGGAACTGCCCTGGGTTAAGGTTGCTCAAGAGTGTATGGTTTTCATATGCAAAGTATTCGTCGTCAATCTGATAACCAAGAATTATGCTCTGTCCGGATTTAAGGGTATCGTTACCGGTGTTGGTAAGCTTAACCGACACAGGTTGAGGAATAGGCGTACTGCACGATGTAACGGGGTTAACTATTTCGGTTATGGAGTAATCGTGCCGGAGGAAGGTAACCACCACGGTGTCTCTTACAGAGCATATTCCGTCATCAACCACCTCTACCCAGTAGGTGTTGGTCTGTGTAACGGATATTTGCTGGGTGGTTTCGCCGGTAGACCAGCTATAGCTTTCATGGCCCGACCCGGCATCAAGGTTGTAGCTGGTGTTTCGGGTAAAAACAGAATCGCCTAGCTCCAGTGATGGGGTTCCGAACACCGTTATCTCATGCCTTATGCTGTCGTTTTCTGGTTTATCGTCGGTGGTGGTGGTTGCTATAAAGTCGAGGGAGTAGGTTCCCGGAGCCGATATGTCAACGCCAACCGAGAACTCCACATCCATTACCTCGTTTGCATTCCAACTTGAGGGAAGTGTTAAAATGCTGCTTTCCTTCAAATCGCCATTGAGCCTGTACTTCAGCGTAATGTCGGTTCCTGCGCTTATCGGGTTGGTGCCGGAATTCCTTATTTTTATATGGGGATAGGTGGTACCGGGAATTTCGCAGGAGGTTAATGGTGAAACCACCTCATCCACTGAAACATCGGAGAATTGCAGGTCAACGTAAACGGAATCGGTAGCGGGGCAGCCGTGGTTGTCCTGCACCGTCACTACACCCCATCCCGTTTCGATCATGTCGTAGGTTTGGAGGGTTGAGCTGTCGTTATGCCACAGGTAGCCATCCCATGTTGGACCGGCGTCAAGGGTGTAGGAGGTTAGGGTTACGCTGACCGAATCTTTTGGCAGACCCATGGTCTGGTAAAGGCTAAAGGTTGGGTAGCCCCATACGTCTATGGTGGTGTTAGGCCCATCGTTAGCGGCATCCTCATCTAGTGTGGTGTTTGCCCAAACATGTAACGGGTAAGAACCAACAGCCTGCATATCGAAAGTTTGGTTGAAGGTGAATAGTAGCGAATCGCCGGGAAGCAGGTTTTGGGTAATGGTCCAGGTGGTATCCACCTGGGGGTTGCCGTTAAAAGTGTAATGAAGGTATATTTCGTCGTCGCTACTCATGAGCGTATCGGATCCGTAATTCTTTACGTAAACGCTCAGGGGCGTTTCATCGGAAAGCTCACAAGAGCTAGTTGGGCTAACCAGGGTTGAAATCCCCACATCGCGTATGATACGGTTAACGGTAACCGAGTCGGTTGAGGAGCAGGGAATAGAATTTGTAAGCGTAACAAGGTATTTTCCTCCATCATGGTCGGCGATGGCGTAGGTTGGATTGGTACCAATAACTGTAGTCAGGTCCGGCGATTTGTACCATTTATAGGTTACGGTGGGGTCGGGGTTGGTGGCATCCAGCACAATGTTTTCGGGGTTGTAGGAGTAAATATCATTGCCCAGCTCAACATAGGGTTTCTGCACGGTAATTAAAGTAGAAGCAGTATCGTTGGGCTCCGGGTGGTAGAATACTGGGTTGTTTTCAATCTTGGTAAAAGCTGTAACCTGGTAATCGCCGCTAACCGACATGTTGAAGGTTTTGGAAATGGTGTAGTCCAGGTGGCTGTTCACAGCCAGCGTGGAACTCAGCACCAGGGTGTCGGTGAAGGAGTCGGGAACCATGGGATGGTCAATATCAATGCCCACGATTATGGTATCGCCAGCCTCCATGTCCTGAATGCCGAAGTTTTTCAACCTAACCTGAATGGATTGGTTCTGGCTTAAATCGCAGGTGGTGGAAGGGCTTAATATGCTTTCTACACCCACATCAAATGGTGCCTGGAGTAGTTTAAAGTTATCAATGGCAGTTCCTCCAAAATCGTTATTGGTTTTATCGGCTTTGAAGCCTAACCTGAAAATTACGCTACTATTATTAGCCAGAGCAGCAGGAAGCAGGTGGCGGGTGTTCTCCCAACCACTTCCCAACCCGTTCCATCCATCAAGGCCGATGGATGAAACCAGGCTATCGGTGTAGAAATTCCAGTAATCATCCAGGGTATCGTTGTTGTCAACAGGAGTCCACGTTTCGCCCTTATCGGTGGAGTAGTAAAGTGTGGTGCCGTCAACTCCGGCTTCAGTGCGGTTAAAAATACTCATGTCCATCACGGGTATGGAGATACCGGTAAAGTTGAAGCATGGGCTTTGCAGGTAGGCCATTCCGGTTGAAAAATGGTTGCCGATAATTCTAAAGTCATCAATATTTATCCCCTCCGCTATATTCTCATCGCCATTTGCATTGAGGACGAATTTGATGGTAAGGCTGCTGCCATTAACAAGCGAGGCGGGTATATCAATAATTTCTTCGGTCCAATTTTCGTCGGCTATTTCCTGTCCGGCGCTGTTCCAGATGGTGGTCCAGGTAAGGCCGTTGTTGCTGGCCATAACTTTGGCCGTATCGCCCTCCATTACTTTAAACCAACGATAGTAGGCCAGCTGCAGGTTGGCGTAGCTGCTGATGTCAACAGCCGGGCTCAATGCCTCGTAGCTGGAATTGGGTTCATACATGCCCTTGTGGGCACCCTGTCTGCTAAGGTCGGTTCCGAGGCAGTATATGCCGCTATAAGCAAAGGTTGGAATGGTGTCCCAACCCATGATTATGGTGTTCCGTTCGAACTCGCCCGTCAGCGTCCAGCCGTCGGGGATTTCGAAGTTGTCCTCAAATAGCGTGTCGGGTGCACCGGTGAGCGCTGTCCCGTAGTTTTGAGAAAGGCTGGTTGCCCACGATTTTGAACCGCCGCTCATAGCCGGTTTGGAAATGCTGCCCCACTGCCATAAGGAGGGTCCATACGAACGCCAGTAGCCGTCGTTGCTCTCAAAGTTTTCGGTGTAAGGTAGGAGATAGGTGGGTACAATGTAAACCTGAGCAGAAAGTTCATCGTTGGAGGCATCCTCATCGCCGTTAAGCCTGGTCCGGGCTTTTACGTATTTAATCCCGGGGGTAGAAAGATTAACCCGGGTGCTGAAGGTAAAAGTAACGGTATCGCCTGCCGGAATGCTACCGGTGTAGTAGTTGGTTGTCCATGTAGTACCGTTGTTGAAGGAGTACTGCACGGGTATTGGTGTTGGCGAAGCTAAAGCGCCAAGATTGGCAATTTTAACTGTAACGCTGTCCGAGGCGGAATGACCGCAGCCCGAAAGGGGGTAAACCCACTCCACCACCCCAACATCCTTGGTAATATAGTCGCCTGTAACGATGAAATCATCCACATTCCAACCCGAGTAGGTAGTTGCACCGTCGGTGGGGCCAAGCTTAAAGTTGAACTTCAGCTGGTTCGACCTGGATATGGTCGGGGGTACATCGTGGGCAGTTTTGAGCCAAAGGTTATCGGAAAAGTAGTTGTTATTATGCCAGATGCTGCTCCAGCTGGTTCCATTATCTTTCGACACCTCAACCGATGCCCTATCCCAAACCTCTATGTTCAGCCAGCGGCGGTATGAGATCTTTAAATCCTTGAAGAACAGGGCATCAATTATTGGTGAAATAGCCTTGTAGGTTGTTGCCTCGGTAACGTAGTTCTCATAGTCGCCTTGAGTAGCGCCAAGACCGGTAAGGTCCGTTCCCAACACCTTGCTTCCGCTGTAGGCTGTGGTTGGGTCTGGAAAACCAATATATGCTCCTCCCTTTCCTTGGGGAACATCCACCTGAAACTCTCCGCTCAGCAACCACTGGTGTGTCCCTTCAAAGTCCTGACGGTAAATTGTTTCGTATATCACCCGGTTACCTTCGGGCGATTCGTTCACCTTTGGGTAAAGCGAGTCGCTAACCTGTATGCTTCCGGCGTCCAGCCTGGCATCCATTATATTCCCATGAACAGCATTCTGCTTCACATCGTAGGTTAGCCATAGGTACGACTGCCCGTTGGGTAGGTTGAAGTTGATATTGTTGAAGGTAACCTGGCCTGAGGTAAAATTTTTCCCCTCAACCAGCAAGTTGTCAGCGCTAAATGTTCCGGTTGGGGTGAAGTAGAGTTTTACTCCATTGGCCTCAATATCGTTATCGCTGGTGTTTAGCGACTTTGCCGTTAGGGTGTTGAGTGTTGCGCTACCCATATTACCAAAAACCTTAACCCCAACCTTTAAGATGGGCTCGTTGGGGGAACCGCTTGGAATGAATGAAAAATCGGCCTGGCTAACAGTAAGCTCGCTCACATACCTTTCCTGGTAGCCTTTTTCCTCAATAACAATGTCGTCAATACAGGTTCCAAAGCCCCAGTTGATTTTACCCTCAAAGGCTATGTAGTAGGTTGACGAGGGGTTTGGAAGGTTAATCTTATACTCTGTCCAATCGAAAATGGGATCGGTGTATTCGGCCAGCAATGTCCAGGCTCCACCAAACGTATTCTTGTAGTACACCCTCAGCTCATCGTTGTTGGTGCTACCCCCAAAAGTCCAAGGAACTTGGCAAAGCCAGAAGCTGAGTTCTGGTTTTATCCCCTCGCTTAGGTCTATTGCCTTAGTAACCAGCTTGGTCTGCTCGTGAGCAGAACTTTGTTTGAAGAATATGGCGTTGTAGGTACCCGAGTGGGCCGAAGAAGGGTTGCGGGTGATGTCCTCCTGGGAGGCTGGAATGCTCCAGCTGGGATCGTTAGGGCTGTGACCCCCATTGCGGTACAGCCATACCTGACTTCCCGAAACGTAAATCTCGCTCCAACCAGAAGGCCTGGTACCGTTTTCAAATCCCTCGGTAAAATATATCTGTCCGCTGGCAGCCGAACCTACAAGAGTTAAGCCCGCCAGAAATATTCTTTTTAGGTTATTCATTAGGGTATATTTTCTTATGGTTTTAGCGTATCTATTTATCAGCTTAATAGATGATTATTAAGTTAGGGTAAGAGGTAGTTTACTAATGCAAATTAATATTATTTTACGATAAAATATCCAAAAAGGTTAAAGGGTAAAGGATAAAGGATAAAAAAAATCAAGCAGGATTCAAGAATTTTTCCGACTACTGGCGGATTTTAGATTCCAGAACTTGTCCGCCTACCAGCGGATTTCGGAACTTGCTCGACTACCGGCGGAACTTGTCTAGTGTTTTAAGCCCCGAAGGGGCGGAATATGCAGCAAGGGGCGCAGCCCCTTGTATGAAGTGAACGATTTTTACAAGCCCTGAAGGGGCGGAATAGGTTTGAAACGAAGAGCCTGAAGAGGATGTGTTGGCGATGCAAGTAGCGGCTTTTCCAAAGTGCTGTTCAGAACCGTTACATCGCCTTCACAAAATTGTTGCAAAGAGTCATCTAAGTGTTCTTTCTTGTCTTGATACAAGAAAGAACCAAAGAAAATCATGTCCGAAAAGCCAGACCCATTTGCGGGTCAGGCTTTTATGCCATTTTACTAATACCAGCAATGTTCAACGATTCCCGGCTTTACGAGCACTGCGGAGTATACCCTTCTATGGTCAGAGTTATTCAGAATAAGCTGGAGTATGAGGAGGTTAGATGAAGCAAGATGAAGCTATAGGGGGTGAAGATAGCCATTTAACCGTCAGGAACGACGAGGGAAAACTTAACACTTTATCTCTCGTTCTTGAAAAATTAGTTTTTTTTCGTTTGCCCCTTAAGCTAACGCCCCAAAAAGTTGCATTTGCAATCAAAATCTAAGCAAAAAAATTAATGGATGTTGCAACAAATAACTACTTGGCTTGTTACTATGACAAAAATTTAAATGAAAACAATGGAAAAACCCGTTTTAATTGAAATGTTTTACACGCTCTCTTGTCCCAACTGTCGCACACTAAAGCGAATGCTGGATGAAATTCTCCCAACTTTTGGGAATAAATTTGAGTTTAAGCGCACCATGGCCAACTCCCCGGTTGGTATGATTCGAACCATGAAGCTTGGTATAGGTGCTGTTCCAACATTGCTTATCAACAACGAGATTGTTTTTAGGCAGGTTCCAACAAAAGAGGAGCTTATAAATAAACTAAATCAATACTAACCTTAAATTTTAATTACAATGGAAGCACAAAAAAAACTTCGCTGCCCACTAGGTATTCCCGGCGGAATATTAGTAGCCCTAATCGGATTGGTGGGAATTGTTCTAAACATTATCAATTTCGACTGGTTTGAGCTGCTACAGTCAATCGCCTTACTGCTACTCGGTTTACCTTTTGTTAGGGTAACCATGATGGTTCATTTGGGCAACGATAGGCTTGATGCACTTGAGGATAAAGTAAATGGTAAGAAATAATCAAGGAAGAAATATTATGAGGGTGAAGAAAATTATTTACTGGACAAGCACCGTGCTCATATCGTTGATGATGCTGTCGAGTGCATGGGGATATTTTACTAATCCGGATATGAAGGGAGCGTTTGTCCACCTTGGATTTCCGGACTACTTCAGAATAGAGTTGGGAACAGCAAAATTTCTGGGAGTTTTAGCCCTGCTGATTCCTATGATTCCTGCTCGAATTAAGGAATTTGCCTACTTTGGGTTTACCATTACCTTTATTTCGGCCATAATTGCGCATTTGTCGAGTGGCGATCCAATTATGGCAGTTGTTTTTCCGCTGGTTGCCCAGGTACTGCTTACCGTATCCTACATCTACTTCATCCTGATTTCTGATAAAAAGATGACAATGCAGGAAGCCGAGAGCTAAGCAAATAATGATATGTTGCCCTGGTTATCTGGGCAATAGTGAATACAGAACGGTTTAATTTTAATAACACTAAACAATCTTGAAGTAATGATAAAAGTTGGAATTATTATTGGAAGCACAAGACCTGGCAGGAATGCCGAGGCTGTTGCCAAGTGGGTTTACGAACATGCCCGCAGGAGGACCGACGCTGAGTTTGAGCTGGTTGATATTAAGGACTTCAACCTTCCTGTTCTCGATGAGCCTGTTCCTGCCTCCATGCACCAGTACATGAAGGATCACACTAAGGTGTGGTCAGATAAAATCAGCTCGTTTGACGCTTTTATATTTGTAACCCCGGAGTATAACCATGCCACAACCGGAGCGCTAAAGAATGCAATTGACTACCTCTACGTTGAGTGGAATAATAAGGCGGCAGGTTTTGTCAGCTATGGTTCAACCGGCGGGGTTCGGGCTGTTGAGCAGCTTCGTCTCATCATGGGTGAACTTCAGGTGGCCGACGTGCGTACCCAGGTGGCCCTGTCGCTTTTTACCGATTTTGAAAACTTCAGCGTTTTCAAACCGGCTGCACTTCATGAGGATAACCTCAAAGCCATGCTTGATCAGCTGGTGGCTTGGGGCGGTGCTCTTAAAACCATTAGAAAGTAGGATTATGAATGGAAGCGATAAACTTCCGGTGATATTCATTCCACACGGGGGAGGTCCATGGCATATAATACCCGATGCCATGGGCGATCCCGTTGGCTACGGAAACCTTAGAGGCTACCTTAAAGAATTGGGGAATTCATACAGGAGCAGGATTCGATCCATTCTGATGGTTTCTGCTCACTGGGAAGAAACGTTTCCAACCATACATTTTGGCGAATCGCCAAATCTATACTATGATTATTACGGTTTCCCAGAATACACCTACCACCTTAGCTGGCCTGCACCGGGTAATCCTAACCTGGCACTGAGGGTTGAGCAGCTTCTTAACAACAAGGGGTTTAACACCCGACGAGAGATGATCAGGGGATACGACCATGGTACATTTGTACCCATGATGGTTGCATTTCCTGAAGCTCAACTTCCTGTTGTTCAGCTTTCGTTGGTCCGTGGGCTTGACCCTTCCACCCACATTGCGGTTGGACAAGCCCTTGAGCCACTCCGTTCTGAAGGAGTGCTTATCATCGGCTCGGGCATGAGCTACCACAACATGCAAGGCTTCATGTCGGGCTCTCCGGAGGTAGAATCCACCTCTAAAAAGTTTGACAGTTGGCTGGCCGCAGCCGTTGAAGTTAAAAACCCTGAACAACGAATTCAAACCCTTGTAAAATGGGCTGAAGCGCCTGGCGCTTTTGAGAGCCATCCCAGAAGTGAGCACCTGGTACCACTTTTTGTTGTTGCCGGTGCAGCGGGTAGTGATGCAGGTAAAAGAAGCTACAACGGAAAGTTGATGAGCGCCACCATTTCGGGCTTTACATTTGGTTAATAATCCTTGGGCAAGCATAAGACTAAATTGTGGCGTCGTTTTTTTCAGAAACTTAATCCTCTTTAAAACATGGAGCTGGAAAGCGAAGTAAAGGGCCATTTTAGGAACGAATACCATAAGGGACTTATAAATTTGATTTATACGGTGAACCTGCTGAGCTACGAGTTTCTCCAGTCGCTTAAAAACCATGGAGTTACCGAGCAGCAGTACAACGTGCTTAGAATTTTACGTGGCTTTAGAAGCCAGGCACCCGTATCGCTTGGATTTATTAAGGAACGAATGCTCGATAGGAATTCTGATGTTAGCCGGATTATTGACAAACTTCAAAGGCGGGGCCTGGTATCCAGAGATGTCAGCAGTTGCGACAGACGCCAGAAAGCCATTCAGATTACTGATAAGGGTTTAAACTTGCTTAGCAGCATGCTCGACTGTGAAAAAAAGGTTGACCTGTTACTAAATAATCTCACTCCCGACGAATTGAGGCAGCTTAATCAGCTCCTCGACAAAATTAGGGGCTGACCTGCCCTAAATCATACACTTCCCGACTGTTTTTCTTATTCTGTATCAGAAAACTTTTTGAACGCCATCCATTCTGGCTGTTCATTATGCTGGAACCGTTTAAACCGTAAAATCCCGAAGTGGGCTTACGGTTGTTTTTTATTATAATGTGATTGTATATAGTGCATTACGCAAAATTAGGGATATTCCTGATTTCTCCGCACTGTCATAATTTCCTATTTGCGCTTTGTGCTTATGTCAACATGGCATTATTTGGGTTATGGTAGATGTTTTGCTGGCTTATGGTGATAAATTTAAGGAGGAACTATAGTATGAACTTGAATAATTTTACCATAAAATCGCAGGAGGCCATTCAGAAGGCCATTGAGATTGCGCAGGGGTACAACCATCAAGCTGTAGAACCTGCGCACTTGCTAAAGGCTATTTTGAGTGAGTCCGAAAACATTACCGGGTACCTTCTTCGAAAGCTGGGTGTAAACCCTGCAACATTTGATGAGGTGCTGGACAGGATGCTTGATTCCATGCCAAAGGTTTCGGGTGGTGAGCAGTACCTAAGCTCGTCAACCAGCAAGGTGCTGCAAAGGGCACTGGAATTTAGCAAGTCCATGGGCGACCAGTTCGTGTCCGTGGAGCATATCCTGTTGGGGTTAATTGTGGCCGGTGAACAGGTTGGACAGATGATGAAGGATGCCGGAATGACCGAAAAGGAGATGAAGCTGGCTATTGAGGAGTTGAGAAAAGGATCAAAGGTCAATTCACAAACAGCCGAGGACACCTATAATGCGCTTAACAGATTTGCCATTAACCTCAACGAGATGGCGCGAAGCGGGAAGCTCGATCCGGTGATTGGTCGTGATGAGGAGATAAGGCGCGTGCTGCAGATTCTCTCGCGTCGTACCAAGAACAATCCTATTCTGATTGGTGAACCAGGCGTTGGGAAAACTGCCATTGCCGAGGGAATTGCCCACCGTATTGTTAGCGGCGACGTGCCCGAAAACCTCAAGACCAAGCAAATTTTTTCGCTCGACATGGGGGCGCTGGTGGCCGGCGCTAAATACAAGGGCGAGTTCGAGGAGCGGCTAAAATCGGTGGTAAACGAGGTGATTTCGGCTAATGGAGAAATTATCCTGTTTATTGATGAGATACACACCCTGGTAGGTGCTGGTAAAGGTGAGGGTGCTATGGATGCCGCCAATATCCTTAAACCGGCATTGGCAAGGGGCGAGTTGAAAGCTATTGGAGCCACCACTTTTGAGGAGTACCAAAAGTATTTTGAAAAGGACAGGGCGCTTGAGCGTCGTTTCCAGAGCGTAGTGGTTGACGAACCCCTTCCTGCCGACGCTATCTCAATTCTGAGAGGGCTAAAGGAGCGGTACGAGAATCATCACCATGTGAGAATTAAGGACGAGGCCATTATTGCAGCCGTTGAGCTGTCGCATCGGTACATCACCAGCCGCTATTTGCCCGATAAGGCCATAGACCTGATCGACGAGGCCGCCTCAAAGCTGAGGTTGGAAATGAATTCTGTTCCGGAGGATATAGACGAGATAGAACGTCGCATTAAGCAGTTGGAGATTGAACGTGAGGCAATAAAACGTGAGGGCGACAAGGCCAAACTTGAGGACTTATCACGCGAAATTGCCGAGCTAAACGAGGAACGCACGAAGCTAAGAGCCAAGTGGCAAAACGAGAAAAGCATAATTGACAGGATTCAGAAAAACAAGCAGGAGATTGAGAACCTTCGGCTCGAGGCTGAGGAGGCTGAACGTAGGGGCGATTACGGAAGGGTGGCTGAAATCCGTTATGGCAGAATAAAGCAGGCCGAATCGGAAATTGAGCAGATGAAGGTGGAGTTGAAGGGCGTTCAGGCCGACTTTGCCCTGATAAAAGAGGAGGTTGATGCGGAGGACATTGCCGAGGTGGTTTCGCGGTGGACGGGCATTCCGGTAAGCCGCATGCTGCAAAGTGAGAGGGAAAAACTACTTCACCTGGAGGAGGAGCTGCATAAGCGAGTTGTTGGACAGGATGAGGCAATTGCGGCTGTTGCCGATGCAGTTAGGCGGAGCCGCGCAGGGCTGCAGGATTCCAAGCGACCTATCGGATCGTTCATCTTCATGGGAACTACAGGCGTTGGAAAAACCGAGCTGGCCAAGGCTCTGGCCGAGTTCATGTTTAATGACGAAAATTTGATGACCCGTATTGACATGAGCGAATACCAGGAAAGGCACTCCGTATCAAGGCTGGTTGGTGCACCTCCCGGATATGTTGGCTACGAGGAAGGTGGACAGCTTACCGAGGCGGTTCGGCATAAGCCCTACTCGGTAGTCTTGCTTGATGAAATTGAGAAGGCTCATCCTGATGTATTCAACATACTGCTTCAGCTGCTCGACGATGGCCGGTTGACTGATAATAAGGGACGAACTGTTGACTTCAGGAACACCATCATCATCATGACGTCAAACATCGGTTCGCACATCATCCAGGAAAACTACGCTTCGCTTACACGAAGCAACGCCAACGAGGTGTTTGAGCGAACCCGTCAGCAGGTGTTCGACCTGCTAAAGGAGTCCATTCGTCCGGAATTCATCAACAGGGTTGACGAGATTATCATGTTCACCCCGCTTAGCCATCACGAGATTAAACAGATCGTTATGCTGCAGTTTAACCGTATAAAAGATATGCTGGCTCAGAACGGTGTTAAACTTGAGATCTCCGAGGCAGCTGTGGAGTGGATAACCAATGCCGGTTTCGACCCGGTGTACGGCGCTCGTCCTATAAAAAGGGTGATGCAGAAGTACATCCTTAACGAGCTTTCTAAGCAAATTCTTGCTGGCAGCATTGACAGGGATAAGACCATTACGGTTGATTACTTTGGTGAGGATGTGCTGGTGTTCAGATAGTTTTTAGGCTAGTTTCATATTTAGCAATACCTATAGCCGGAATAACCCTCAGGGCAATTCCGGCTTTTTGGTATGGCACATGCGTTAAGGGAAAATGGCCTGTTACCATTTCCTTTCCAAAATTTGCTGTTGAGGGTTTTACCGTGTTCGTCCTTACGCTTCATGGTCAGGTTCTACTTCTTCACCTTTCAGCATTAACCGTGATAAGCTGGTCCCAGCGTGTGGTGTAGAAGGGCGATAGTTTTTCCTGTCTTAGGCGCCATTTTCGTCCGGTTCCTTGGGCTGCAAGTTTAATTGTGCTGGGGCCAAAACGATCGTTAATAATATCCATGGCAGCCATAGCTAGGCTATGCTTATTGCGGTTGACGGTGTCAAACAGGGCGGTTTGCACCCCGCTACTGTTCTGGATTCCACTAACAATTACCCCTGCCTTTTTATACCGGTACCCTGGTTTGAATAGGCTACGAAGCGCCTGCAGGGCGTAGTGGACAATTTCCATGCTGCTGTTGGTTGCTACCGGTAGGGTAGCTATTTTGCTGGCGGAGTACTGGGGTAAATCATCGCGGAAAAAGTTGGTGTGGGCAAAAACCATTACCAGCGTGGCAACCGATTGCTGCTTACGTAGCTTATGCGCGCAGCTGCTGGCAAATGAGGCAACGGCCTCCTCGAGGTAACCCAGTTCGGTTTGCATCTGACCGAATGATCGTGAGGTGCAAATGGACTTTTTGGGAGGGGCAGTGTGTTCGAGATCCAAGCACGGAATACCCATCAGCTCCTTTTGGGTTCTTAGTCCAACAACCGACATGTGGCGCCTTACCCATTCGGTTGGGAGTTTGGTAAAGTCGTAGGCTGTACTAACACCGTACCGGTTAAGAAGCTTGTTATACTGCCGGCCAATGCCCCAAACCTCCCCAATTTCAAAATGCTTCAATGCTTCAACCCGTTCAGCCTCGCTTCCCAGCAGGCATACGCCGCCGTAGTTAGGCTGCTTTTTGGCAAAGTGGTTCGCCACCTTTGCCAGGGTTTTTGTGCGGGCAATGCCAATACTTATCGGGATACCGGTGTTTTGAGTGGTAACGCTACGTATTTTATGGCCATACTCCAACAGGTTGAAATGGGTAAATCCGTGCAGGCTCAGGAAAGCTTCATCAATGGAGTAAATTTCGATTTCCGGGGTAAAGCCGGACAGCGTATTCATCACCCTTTGGCTCATATCGCCGTAGAGCGTGTAGTTTGATGAGAAAACGGCTACCCTGTTTTTCTCAATGATATCTTTGATTTTAAAGGCAGGCTCACCCATTTTTAATCCCAGGGCTTTTGCCTCGTTACTTCGGGCAATTATGCAGCCATCGTTGTTGGAGAGTACCACTACAGGCTTGCCGTTAAGCGAAGGGTCGAAAACCCTTTCGCATGAGGCGTAAAAGTTGTTGCAGTCGGCCAGAGCAAACATACTAAACCTTATGGATTACATAGGTTACAATACCCCAAACCGTGAAGTTGCTCTCGGGCGTAACCTTAATGGGTTTGTACTTAGGGTTAGCCGGCAGTAACCAAAGTATATCCTTTTCAACCTTAAGGGTTTTGAGGGTAAACTCACCATCAATGAAGCAAACCGCCCTTCGGCCATCGGCTGGCGGAATAGATTTATCAATAACCAGAATGTCTCCATCGTTGATTCCTGCATCAACCATCGAGTTTCCACGCACCCTGCCGTAAAAGGTGGAGCTTGGGTTTTTAACCAGCTCCCGATTCAGGTCAAAGGCTAAGTCGAGATAATCCTGTGCGGGCGAGGGGAATCCTGCCCTAATGCCATCTGCATACGGTAGCGTTAGCTCGGCGTTTAAGTCGGGTGTGTAAAAATCAATGGTTTGTGTTGATTTTACCAGCTTCATGGGTTTATGCTACATCTTCTTTTGTTCCTCACGGAGCGTTTTGATAAGGCTTAGCGTGCTGGCGATTGAGGAGTGGTTTTTGAAAGTTTTGGGCATCAGGAATATAATGGCCACGAAGTAACCGGTTACAACACCCCTAATCCAGCTCATTGTTCCCGATTCTACTTTTGCCCCAAAAACAACAACCACAAAGGCAAGTATGGCAAAAATTACCAGCAGGAAAAGGGTGATATTTTGCCGGTTCGAAATTTTGCGATGGTGGGTTATCCTGTCATTCAGGTAGATTGGGTCATATTCCGATCTACATTTAGTTAGCTCATCATTTGTTAGACCTTTCGCATTCGAAATTATGGTCTCCACAATCTTTTCTATTTCCATAGCAGCTTTAGTTTTGATTAACAAATTTACTCCTATTTTTGGTATGCCGAATTATTTCTGGCGAACAATAACAAACCTGTAATGTTTACAAGTCATTGGTGGTAGAAAGGATGGAACTCCATGGAAGCTTCCTGCAAGGAATTTCTTTACGATTATATTGAAGGCGTTCTAACCTAAGTAGTAATGCTGTTTACAGGTGTTATTATGAGCGTATGTAATGTATAAATGTGATTTTCAAGGCCAAGTTTGTAAAGCATTAATTGTTAGTATAGTAAATATTTTGTAAGGATGAAAATTGCAGTTGCCTTTAGAACTGATCCCGACCAAAGGAAGTACCTGGTTGATGAGCTCGGTGGGGAAACGGAGCTAATTTTTCTGAATGACTTAGCGGAGGATAAAAAAATGGAAGTTCTTTCGGAAGTCGAAATTATTTTATCGTGGAATCCTGAAAAAGAGGGAATCACTAATAGTAAGAATTTAGGTAGCAACCTGAAATTTATTCAGCTGATGTCGGCGGGCTACGACCATGTAAACCCTGACGACTTTCCCTCCAACGTTAAAATTGCTGCCAACCAGGGTGCCTATGCCGAGCCAATGGCTGAGCATGCATTGGCCATGATACTGGCATTAAGCAAGCGCTTGCCGTTGTACCATCAGCACCTGGTTAAGGGTGAGTTCAACCAGCTAAAAAGTCCTACTAAATCGCTTAGGGGCTCGGTGCTGGGGATTATCGGTTTTGGCTCAATTGGCAAGGCTACCGCAAGGTTGGCTAAACCATTTGGTGTAAAAGTAATGGCCTTAAACACCTCGGGAAAAACCGACGAGGAGGTGGAGTACATTGGAACGCTGAATGATTTGGAATACGTGCTCAGGAATGCCGATAGCCTGCTAATTTCATGCGCACTTAACGAGCAAACCGAAGGGTTGATTAACCGTCAGGCACTTGAGCTGATGAAACCCGATGCCGTGCTCGTAAATGTTGCCCGCGGCCCAATAGTTGTTGAGAAAGACCTATACGAGCACCTGAAAGGCCATCCAAATTTTTACGCAGGTATCGACGCCTGGTGGATTGAGCCCTTTAAGTATGGTAGGTTTGAGCTGCACTATCCGTTTTTTGAACTTCCAAATATTATTGGTTCACCCCATAACTCGGCCATGGTGGAAAATTCCATGATTATTGGAACCGAAAAAGCCGTGGCCAACCTCCGGAGGTTTATTAACAACGAGGCTGTTAGAGGACTTATCAACAGGTAGAGTATTAACCATAAATACAAAAATGGAAACACATAGCACTACTAGTAATAACATCAAGGTTGAAATTTGGAGCGATGTGGTTTGCCCCTTCTGCTACATTGGCAAGCATAGGTTTGAAAGCGCCCTTGAGAAGTTTCAGCATTCTAACATCGTAGAGGTTGAATGGAAGAGCTTCCAGCTCGACCCGTATGCGGTTACTAACTCTAACCTTAGCGTTATGGACAACCTGGCCCGGGAGAAGGGTCTGTCGGCAGCACAGGTTCAGGAGTCGGTTGGCTACATCGCCGATATGGCGAAGGGCGTTGGGCTCGACTTTCACTTTGAAAAAGCGATTGTTGCTAACTCCTTTAAGGCGCACAGAATTCTACATCTGGCCAAAACCCACGGAAAGCAAAACGAGCTGGAGGAAAAGCTGTTTGCAGCCTACTTCACCCAAGGTATGAATATTGATGACGACGATGTTTTGCTGAACCTGGCCACATCGGTGGGGCTAAGTGGAGATGAGGTGCGCAAGGTGCTGGGTAGCGATGCTTACTCCGATGAGGTGAAGCACGATATTGCCCATGCACGCCAGCTTTACGTTAGGGGCGTGCCCTACTTTTTGTTTGATGGGAAGTATGCCGTTTCTGGTGCTCAGGAAGTGGATTTTTTTCTTCAAACGCTCAACAAGGCTTATGCCGACCATAAGGGTCCGGAGGTGATTGAAATTCCAGGCAACAACCCCGGGGTATGTGGTCCTGATGGGTGCAGTATTTAAATAAATTAGGCAGTGAACCATGGACAAACCTAGAAGTTTTGAAATCAAAAGCCAGTCAAAGGGAATCCAGCTGCCGGATGACGTGATTCCTTTTGATTTGAAACACGTTTCGGATTCGTTTGTTTCAGGAAGGCAGCAGCGCTACATCGAAATCCAGTACTTTCGGGGTAGCAAACCCGAAAACTTCTACGCCAGGGTACTCTTCCGCAAGGAAGCTCAGGGTGCGCCCGACATTGTTCATGGTGGCGCCATAGCCGCAGTGTTCGATGAAACCATGGGAGCCATATGCCTGGTGCTGGGCCAGCCAGCTGTTACCGCAACCTTGACGGTAGATTACCGAATACCCGTACCCGTTGAAAAGGAATTTTTAGTTGAGGCACGGCTTGAAAAGACCGAAAGGCGGAAGTTCTTTATTACAGCCAGGATGCTCGATGAGCAACAAGAACTTTTCGCCGAATCAAAGGCTATCTACGTGAAAACAAAAAACGACGGATGACCCGTCAAAATTTTCTGTTGCATTTCCGTCGGTTTAAGATAGGCCGCTATAATCCCCCCCTGGCCGGGCGAAGTTTG
>Ga0209606_1002334_pt1 | contig 21226 bp, 17 predicted proteins | sample AD_UKC057_MetaG_FD_184412 | JGI IMG/M metagenome (GOLD analysis project Ga0209606, IMG submission 184412) | Active sludge microbial communities of municipal wastewater-treating anaerobic digesters from USA - AD_UKC057_MetaG (SPAdes) (version 2) | ecosystem: Engineered > Bioreactor > Anaerobic >...
ATCAGTGCCCGGATCGGTGCCGGGATCAGTGCCCGGATCGGTGCCGGGGTCCGTGCCAGGGTCAGTGCCAGGGTCGGTGCCGGGGTCAGTGCCCGGGTCGGTGCCGGGGTCAGTGCCCGGATCGGTGCCGGGATCGGTGCCGGGGTCAGTGCCGGGATCAGTGCCAGGATCGGTGCCAGGGTCGGTGCCAGGGTCGGTGCCGGGGTCAGTGCCGGGATCAGTGCCGGGATCGGTGCCGGGGTCCGTGCCAGGGTCGGTGCCAGGGTCCGTGCCAGGATCGGTACCGGGGTCGGTGCCAGGGTCGGTGCCGGGATCGGTGCCAGGGTCGGTGCCGGGGTCGGTGCCAGGATCGGTGCCGGGATCAGTGCCGGGGTCCGTGCCGGGGTCGGTGCCGGGATCAGTGCCGGGATCAGTGCCGGGGTCCGTGCCAGGGTCGGTGCCCGGATCAGTGCCGGGGTCAGTGCCAGGATCGGTGCCAGGGTCGGTGCCCGGATCAGTGCCGGGGTCAGTGCCAGGATCGGTGCCGGGATCGACCGGGTCGTTATTCCCGCCGGCACCTCCGCCGCCCGCGCCCCCGCCGCCCGCGTTCGCTCCCTGCGCAGGGACTAGGTCATTGCCATCGTCATCGCACCCGACGAGAAAGACAAGGGCCTGCAGGCAGAACAAAAGCACGATTGCCTTCATGGCCAGCCTCATAAAGCCTCCTGAGCCTCAGTTAAACGGACGGCTGCTCACGTCCTCCAACAGTGAGAAGCTTCATTAAGGATACCTCGGACCCTGAAATCTGTCAATTGTCACATTACGCGGTTTCCGGCGTCCGAACAGACAATGAGCCCTTGCAAGCTACGATGCTTTCAGGCACACTGCGCTGCGCGGAGAGCGACATGTGGAGAAGAATCTTGCGGATCTTGCTGCTGGTTGTGTTGCTGGTGGCGCTGGCGGTCGTCGTGGTCTATTTCCAGGCCAGCCGAATCCCCAGCGATTACCGCCCCGCCCAGCTCAGCGGGCGCGAGCGGGAGCAGGCCGCCCGCCAGTTCGTCAGCCAGATCAGCGACTTCAACAACAAGGCGCAACTCCCCCAGCCGTTCGAGTGGCAGATCACGCAGGAGCAGGCGAACCGCTACCTGGCGGCGGCTGACGAGATCGCCGCCAATCGCCTGGGCGGCCGGCCCGGTGAAGTGCGCGAGGCCCTGGAATCGGTGGGGCTGAGCGACCCAGCCGTCTCGCTGAACGACAGCATTCTGACACTGCTGGTGCGATCGAGCCATTACGACAAGGTCGTCTCCGCCGACATTCGTTTCACCTTCCTCGACGACGGGCGGCTTCAGATTCGCCTGGCCCAGACGTGGGTGGGCCAGTTGCCCGTGCCGGACGCGCTGTTGCGGAGCCAGCTCGAGCGGCTGAAGCAGAAGCTCGCCCGCGAGCAGGCGCAGACGCGTGGGCAGCCCCGCGCGTCCTCCGGCGAGGAACCCTCGAGCGACGAGGTGGGCCGGCTGATCGCCTCCGTCATCTCCGCCATCGACGAGGCGCCGATCGACCCGGTGCTGGTGGGCGGGCTGAACAACAAGAAGGTGCGGATCGAGAGCATCGGCATCCATGACGGCAAGCTGACGCTGCGGGCCGTGCCCGTCGAGCGGGCGCCAGCCAGGCGAACCAGGTAGCGCCCGCCCCGCTCACTCCAGTCGGGTCAAGGCCCAGTGGCCGCCGGGCAAGGCGGACGGCTCCAACTGGAAGAGGCCGCGGACAACGGGCCCTTCCAACTGAACGCGCCATGCGGTAGGATGACAATCCAGCAGGCGACATGGGCCGCGGTCCAGGCGGCGGACTTCGCCTCGCTGGCGGCTGACGGGCCCTTCGTAATCGAGATACTCCAGGCGATGGTCCTGGAGGCGTCGGGCGGTCAGGGCCTGCCCCGGCAGAAGATCGGCCGGCGACAGGTCCAGTTGCCAGGTCGCCAGGGCCTGATCCTGGCGGATCATCAGATCATAGTGGGTCGGGCCGTTTCCGCTGTGGATGAGGATGACAAAGGCGCTGGACATCGTTAAGATGGTAGCAGAGGACCGGGTGCGGAATCCAGCAGTCGGCCCGTGAAAGGGATCTCGGGAGCCTGAAACATGAAGACTTGGACCATGGCTGGACTGGGTGCGGTGCTGGTGCTGGCGTCGTCGGGCTGTGCGCCGTCGGCGGGCGAACTGCGGGAACGGGCGGTGGCGGAGTTTCAGCTTGGCCACACCGACCAGGCGCAGCAGTTGCTGGAGCGGGCCCTGGACAAGAAGCCGTTCGACGGCGTTTCGCTGTTCTACATGGGACGGATCAAGCACGCAGATGGCTTCTTTGAGCAGGCGATGCACTACTATCAGATGGCCCTGAAGATGGACCCCTCGCTGACGGAGGCCCGCAAGTGGCTGGCCCGTGCCGAGGAACAACTCGGCACGACGGGCAAGACGCTGCGGTACGTGCCCGATCTGTCTCCGGCGCCGACGGTGGACAAGTAGCTGCCAGCACGGCTCGCCGCTTGACGCGTTGCGCGCGTCGATACAAAGCCCACCCCCAAGGGGTGGGCTTTCTGTATTTCTACTCTTCCTTGCGGGCGGGAGTCCCCGCGTCGGCGCCGTCCGGCAGGTAAGGTTCGAGGTGGACGATCACGTCGGTGACGTCGGGTCCCTGATCGGTCAGGCGGCGGCGGACCTGTCTGGCCACTTCATGCCCGTCCAGGACGGACATCTGCGGGTCGACCTGGATGTGCAGATCCACCTGCAAGCCCGAGCCCACGTACCGCGCGCGGATGGCGTGTGTGGAGCGGACGGCGGGCGTGTCCAGCACGATCCGCTCGATCTGGTCCCGCACGTCGCCGGAGGCGGAGCGTTCAGCCAACTCTCCCAGCGCCGGGGCGGTGATGGTCCAGGCAGCGCGGAGGATGAAGAGGCTGACGACGATGGCGCCGACGTGGTCGATGAAGCCCCAGGTGGGCACGAAGATGGCCACCGCGACCGCGGCGGCGGCGGGCACCGAACTGAGGGCGTCGCTGCGGTGATGCCAGGCGTTGGCCACCACCGCCGGCGACTTCGCCCGCCGCCCCACCACCACCGTCCAGCGATACAGGAGCTCCTTCAGCAGGATCGAGGCGACGGCTGCCAGAAACGCCACGCCTTTGGGGCGGGCTGCATCCTGGTCGTGCAGGGTGGCCAGGGCGTTATAGCCGATGCCGACCGCCACGATCGCCAGCGCCAGGCCGATGCTCGCGGTCACGATCGTCTCGATCTTGCCGTGCCCGTACGGATGCGTCTTGTCGGCCGGGGCCGTCCAGTATCGCACGCCCACCAGCACGGCCACGTCGGTGGACAGGTCGGAGAAGCTGTGGAACGCGTCGGCCACCACAGCCTGGCTGGCGCCGGCCCACCCAGCCAGCAGCTTGCCTGCGCTCAGCAGCACGTTGACCACCAGCCCCACCCAGGTCACACGGCGAATGCCGTGGTCGTCCTGACCGGCGGGGTCGCTTGGAGGCAAAGATGTCCCAGGGTCGCTCATGGACCTGCGGTGTCTCTTTCGGGTCGGCGTTTCACTCTTTCCGGCACTGGGCGCCGCGATGCTCAGCCATCGCGACCAGCCTTCGGGCGATCCACTCCTCGCGGCCCATCAGAACCGTGCCGTGCGGGGCCCAGGGGCGGACCAGTTCCTTGGGCCCGCCCAGCGCGTCGAACACGGCCCGCCCGTGCGACGGCGGGACCGTCAGGTCCAGCCTACCGTGGATGACCACGGCCGGAAAGCGGATTCCCGCGGCCGCCCGGATCGCCGACACGGTCGCCGGGTCGAAACCCGCCATCTGCCCGGCCCGCGCCACGGCTGCACGAAGGACCGGCTCGCTCAGCAGCGGACACATGATCCGCAACATGCGGCGCATAATCAAGTCGGCTGCCGCCACCGGGGCCAGGGCGACCAGCCCGCGGCAGGCGGGGTCGGCGGCGGCATATTGTACCGCAATCCCGCCGCCCATGGAGAAGCCGACGACCAGCCGGGGCCCGGCGATCAGGCCCTCGCGCTCCAGGCAGTCCATCACCCGCAGCAGGTCCGGCGTCTCGCAGGCCCCGAAGGTGACGTACCGCCCGGTGGACAGCCCGTGGGCCCGCAGGTCCACCAGGACCGCGTCGAATCCCCTGGCAGCCGCCCTCTGCGCACAGCCGAACATGTAGGCCTTGGAATCCCACAGCCCGTGAATGAACAGGACGGCCCCGCGCGCGGGCCCCCGCGCCCGGCTTCGCAACACCCACGCGTCCAGGACCGCCCCGCCCGGACAGGCGATCCGCCGATCCGCGTCGATCCGCCCGCGGGCCAGCAACTCCTCGCGGGTCTCCATCAGGGACAGCCTCAGCCGCCCCAACAGCGGACTGTGCCGCACCAGCCGCACGGCCAGGGCGTCCAGCCACCAGGGAGCCTGTCCGTCGGACGGTTTGTCGATGGTCACCGATTCTCTCCGCATCGGCGGCATTGTAGCCGCTGGCCGGGAACAATGGGAGCAACGCCCGCCAGGAGACTCGCCGCCCTCTTTCCCCGGTTCCGGTCCCAGGGTCCCGCGGCCCTGTCTCCTGATCGCCCAATCCCTCGTCCCTGTTCCATGGTCCCTATTCCCTCGTCCCTGTTTTTTTGGTATCTTTCGCGCTATGGACACCGAACGCCATCGAACCTACGTCAGCCCCCTGGAGGGGCGCTACGCCAGTCGGGAGATGCGTGAGTTGTTCAGCGCCCAGCGAAAGCACTCCACCTGGCGGCGCCTGTGGCTGGCCCTGGCCCAATGCCAGAAGGAACTGGGCCTGGGCATCACCGACGAGCAGCTCCGCCAGATGGCCCAGCACCTGGACGACGTCGACTTCGCCCGGGCCGACCAGTACGAGCGCAAGCTCCGCCACGACGTGATGGCCCACATTCACGCCTTCGGCGACGTCGCCCCGGCCGCACGGGCCATCATCCATCTCGGCGCCACCAGCCAGTACGTCAACGACAACGCCGACCTGATCATCATGCGCGAGGCGATGGGCCTGCTGGCGGGCTACCTGGCCAACATCATCGACGCCCTGGCAGGCTTCGCCCAGCGCCACCGCGAACTGCCCTGCCTGGCCTTCACCCACTTCCAGGCCGCCCAGCTCACCACCGTGGGCAAGCGCGCCGCCCTGTGGGCAGCCGACTTCATCCGCGACCTGGACGACATCGAGTACCGCCTCGAGCGCCTGGAGTTCCGCGGGGTCAAGGGCACCACCGGAACGCAGGCCAGCTTCCTGGCCCTGTTCGGCGGCGACCACGAGAAGTGCCGCCGCCTCGACCGCATGGTCGCCCATCAGATGGGCTTCGAACGCGTCTGCTGCGTCACCGGGCAGACCTACAGCCGCAAGGTCGACGCCGAGATCGCGCAGGCGCTGGCCGGCATCGGCGCGTCCGTGCACAAGTTCGCCAACGACATCCGCCTGCTGGCCCACCGCAAGGAGATCGAGGAACCCTTCGAGAAGGAACAGGTGGGCTCCTCCGCCATGGCCTACAAGCGCAACCCCATGCGGTGCGAGCGGGCGACCGCCCTGGCGCGATTCCTGATGGACCTCTCGGCCAGCCCGCTGCACACCGCCGCCGAACAGTGGCTCGAGCGCACCCTGGACGACTCGGCCAACAAGCGACTGGCCATGAGCGAGGCGTTCCTGACCGCCGACGCGGTCCTGCGGATCGTGCTGAACGTGGCCCAGGGGCTGGTGGTGTACCCGGCCACCATCCAGGCGGGCGTGATGGCCGAGCTGCCCTTCATGGCCACCGAGAACGTCCTGATGGCGGCGGTGCAGGCCGGCGGCGACCGCCAGGACCTCCATGAGCGCATCCGCGTCCACAGCCAGGCGGCGGCCGAGCAGGTCAAGGCCTTCGGGCGTCCCAACGACCTGCTGGACCGCCTCAAGAACGACGCCGCCTTCGACGTGGTGGACATCGACGCCCTGCTGGACCCGCGGGCGTTCGTCGGGCGGGCGCCCGAGCAGGTGGACGAGTTCATCGCCGAAGAGGTCGCCCCCGTCCGCAAGCGCTACGCCCACCTGCTGGGACAGACGGGCGAAGTGAACGTGTAGCGCGTCCCGTGGGTCTCATATGTCCCATGAGACCTGCAAGATCTGCACGTCCCCATAAACTACGTTCTGGGCCTGGGCTCCAGGCGGAAGCTGACCGAGGGCTTCTCCCCGACGACCTTGAGCTGGAGTTCCGGCGGGAAGCGGATTTCGACCTGCCGGGTGAGCCAGCTCACGGGCTTCTTGTCGTCCTCGCGAATGACGATGTATGCGTCCACGTCTTTCTCGTCGAGTTGGTCGAGGTCCTTTCGCGATCCGGTCACCTGGACCTGCGTGCGCCACTCCAGCGGATCCTTGCGCTTGAGGTCGAAGTCCTTCCAGCTCTCGTCGCCGGGCCAGAGCACCCGCACCACGACGGTGATCGTCCGCGTGGCGATCCGCTGGGTAACGCGGAAAGTGACCGAGACGGACGACTGCTCGGGCTCGACGCCGATGCCCGCGATGGCGGGGACGATCCCGGCCTCGACGGTGTTGGGCCCGTCGGGCACGTAGGTCTTGAGGTCCATGCGGTGGGTCCGCAGGACGGGCCTGGTGCCGGCGGGCAACTGCTTCTGGATCTCCGGCCAGAGGCTCTCGGCCACCCGGATGGCCATCCGGGCGGGCTTGATCTCGGCCTCCTTGGCCAGGGTGGCGCCCTCGTAGTCGAACTTGACCTCCACGTCGTTGACGGTCAGGCGGCGGTCGAGGGGGACGGCCAGCACGGGCGGGCTGGCGGAGGCCACGTCCAGGCCCAGGCGTTCGACGTCGGCGGCCTTGGCGATCAGGTCCGCGGTGCGGTAGTCTCGCGTGCCGGGCGTTGCGTCGGGGGAGATGTCGTAGGTGAGCTTGGCCTCGCCCTGTCGGAGGCGGTCGGCGAAGGCTTGGAGGGTGTTGCTGTTGCCCTCGACGACGAAGCTGACGTCGACGGCGGGCTTGAAGCTGGGCAGGAACATCAGGTCGGTGGCCGTGCCGGTGGTGAGGGTGAGCGTGGTCCGCAGTTCCATGCGAGGGCGGACCACGTCGTACTTGATGACGGAGGGGGAGGCCGAGACGACGGTGAGCCCGCTCTTGGCTCGCCCGGCGATCTGTTCGAGGAGGGGGCGGACCTCGATGTAGTTCTCCTCGCCCAGCTTGGCCCGCCCGGAGACGTCGAAGGTGACCACCGAGCCCATCTCGCGGACGAGGCGGTTCTCCAGGCGGTCGATGGCCGTGCGATCGCCTCGGACGGTGAAGCTGACGCGGCGCTCGACCTTGGATTGGAGGGTCATGACGGGGCTCTTGCCGGTGGTGAGCACGAGGGTGGCGTCCAGTTCCTTGGTGGGGGTGGACTCCATTTCGGCGAAGGTCCAGATCAGCAGCGTGGCCAGAACGACCCAGAGGCCGTTCTTGCCGGAGTTGACCCACCACTGGCGGCTGAAGCGTGGGGGCTCCTCGAGTGTGTAGGTGCGAGGGGCCTTCATTCGCCGCCCTCCCGCCTGACCTGGCGCAGGACGGCCCGGCGCCGGCGCAGCAGCCCGGGCGGGGCCAGCAGGACCAGCAGCATGTCGCGCAGGTTCTCCAACTCCAGGCCCACGTAAAGCTGCCCCTCGCAGGCCATGCTCACCCGCCCGGTCTCTTCGCTGATGACCAGGACCACCGCGTCGGACTCCTGGGCCAGCCCCAGCGCCGCCCGATGCCGCGTGCCCAGCGACGGGTCCACCTCTTCGCTCTCGGCCAGGGGGAACTGCACGCCGGCGGCGGCCACGCGACCGTTGCGAATGATCACGCCCATGTCGTGCAGGGCGCTGCCGGGGTAGAAGATCGTGTTGATCAGGCCGGAACTGACCACGGCGTCAATGGGCGTGGCGCTATCGGTCAGCGAGGCCAGGCCCACCTGGCGTTCGATCCCGATGACGGCGCCGACCTTGTTTCGCCCGAGATAGATCGCCGACTCGACCAGTTCGTCGATCAGGGCCTCGACGTCGCCGCGGACGCCGCGAAAGAGCCTGGCCTGCCCGATCTGGATGAGGGCGCGGCGGATCTCCGGCTGAAAGGCGACCACGGCGGCCACGAAGGCGAACAGGAGGAACTTGCCGTAGAGGTACTCGATTCGCTCCCAGCCCATGTGCTCGGGCAGGAGGCGGATGACGACGTAGACCATGGCCAGCAGGAAGAGGGCGCCCTTGATGAGCCTGGCCCCGCGAGTGCCGCGGAGGAAGTGCATGACCCACCAGACGACGATGCCGATGAGCAGCAACTCCACCGCCACCACCAGCGGGTTGTACGCGGCGATGCGGTTGAAGTACTCCTGGATGGCCCGGGTCAGGGTATCCACGCGCGCAGCTCCATCGTGCCGAATCGGCTCATTCTATCTACGTCATCGTCACGCGAAGTGTTTGGGCTGAAGAGAAAAAGCCCCGACCTCATCCCGCGACGCCGTCGACGGCCCGCCAGACCGCGAGCGCCTGGACCAGGGCCGACACGTCGTGCACGCGAAAGACGCTGGCCCCGCGGGCCCAGGCAGCCAGGCAGGCCGCCGCCGTGGCGACCACGCGCTGCTCGGGCTGGTCCTGCCCGGTCAGCGCGCCCAGGAAGCGCTTGCGCGACGGTCCGACCAGGACGGGCCGGCCCAGCGAGACGAGCCTGCCCGTCCCGGCCAGCAGGGCCAGATTGTGCTCCAGCGTCTTGCCGAATCCGATGCCCGGGTCGAGGATGATCCGCCCCGCCGGCACGCCGGCGGCGACGGCGGCGTCCATCCGCCGGGCCAGGAACTCCCTCACCTCGGCCACGACGTCGTCGTAGCGGGGATCGATCTGCATGTCCCGCGGGGTGCCCAGCATGTGCATCAGCACCACGGCGGCGCCGCGATCGGCAGCCAGGGGCAGCAGGTCGTGGTCGGCCCGCCCGGCCGACACGTCGTTCACGATCACCGCCCCGGCGTCGAGGGCGAAGGCGGCGACGGCGGCGCTGGTGGTGTCGATGCTGACGGGCCTGCCCAGGTCGACCACCGCGGGCAGGACGCCGGCCAGGCGGCGGATCTGCTCGTCGGGCCCGACGCCGCCCGATCCGGGGCGGGTGGATTCGGCGCCGACGTCCAGCACGTCGGCCCCCTCCCGCACCAGGAGGCGGGCGTGCTCGACCGCCGCAGCGGAATCGAAGAACCTCCCGCCGTCGGAGAAGCTGTCCGGCGTGACGTTCAGGATGCCCATCACGACGGGACGGCGAGTCCGGTGCGAGGAGAGGATGTCGTCCAGCGTGGTCATTCTTCTGGGATGCAAGAGCCCACGGAGAGCCTTCCGCGGGCTTTGCCCTTGTCATTTCTCTGTCTTGGCGAGCGCGTAGAGTTTCTTCTGCGTGGCGACGTAGAGCACGCCGTTGGCGGCGACGGGCGTGCTGCTCATCGCGCTGTCCAACTTGGTCTCGCACAGGACCTTCTTTTCGCGGTCGAGGGCCAGGATGCAGAAGTCCCCGCGTCGCGAGCCGAAGTAGACCTTGGAGTCGGCCGCCAGCACCGACGCCCAGAACTCCCCGCGGACCTGGTGCGTCCAGCAGGCCTTGCCCGTCTTGATGTCCACGCAGTGGACCGTGCCCGCGCAGTCGGCCACGAACGCCAGACCGTCCACGATGGCCGGCGTGGTGCAGCAATGAGAAGGCATGGGATACGACCACACCTCATGCGTGGTCGTCACGTCGCCGCTGCCGGTCGGGTCGATGCACTTGAGCCACGACTGGCGCTTGCCCCACCACACGTCTCCGCCGGCCGTCACGTACAGCCGCCCCTCGTGCAGCACGGGCATGGACTTGACGTTGCTGGGGCTCTCTTTGCGGTTGCGGAGGTAACTGTGGATGTCCTGCTTGGGCCCGGCGGGGTCGCAGTCGAACTTCCAGGCGAGCTTGAGCGTCTCGACCGTGCCCTCGGGCGGGGCCTTCTTCAGGGCCTCGAATGCGTAGACCCAGCCGTCGGGCCCGCCGAAGAAGATGAGCGTGCGCCCGCCGACCTCGCCCAGGGCCGGCGAGGACCAGGTGCAGTGGAACGTGCGGGGCGACATGCCCTCGCGGTCTCGGGCGAGGTAGCGCCCGGTGTTCTTGTCGAAGACCACCAGGGCCGGGGCGTCCGGGCTGCGGATCCGCCGGTGCGTGTTGTCCGTGCCGTTGGACGTGTTGAGGTACAGCAGGTCGCCGTGCATCAGGATCGACGCGTGGGCGGAGTCGTGCTGGTAGACGTCCGCGTCCTTGCGCAGGTCGAACAGCCAGAGGATGTCCGCGTCGCCGGGAAGCACCTCCATGGCGGGCTGGTCGCGCTTGGCCATGTGCCAGCCCTCGTTCAGGAAAGGCCCCTGGTTGCCGTTGGCCTGGCCGTTCACGTCGAGGCAGGCGACCTCGCCGCGATTGGTGACCAGGTAGCATCGCTCGCCCTCGACGGTGGGCGGGGCGACGATGCCCCCGCTGGGCCAGTCGAGGAACGGGTCGCCCTCGAGCTTGGGCACGACGAGCTGCCAGAGGAACGCCCCGTCCTTCTCGCTGAAGCACATGAGCACGCCGCGGTCGCCGACGTGGCGGCGGTCGCGCGGGTTGGCGTTGTTGGTGCCGACGTAGACCCGCCCGCCCGCGACGACGGGCGTGCCGTGGGTCTCGCGTCCTATGTCGACGGCCCACTTGACGTTGAGCCCCGCCTGGAAATCCACGCGGTCGACCAGGCCGGTCTCGGTCGAGGCCATGTTCCGGGTGAACCGCTGGCCCCATTGGGGCTGGTCGCCGGCCCGGGCCGGCAGACCCGCAGCCGTCAACGCCATCAGGATCGAGATCACGTTGCGCATGTCGGGATTCTACCGCCTGGCGCCTTGAACAGCGCCGCAAAATGCACGCGGGGTTCCGTTCTTCCTCAGTCGGCCCGCCCGAAGGGCGTCCGCGGCTGGGCCAGCCAGTCCGCCAGTTCCTTGCGCATCTGTTCGGCCGTCCCGGGCTGCTCGCCCAGGAGGTTGCGTTGCTCGGCGAGGTCGGCCTGGACATCGAACAGCTCGACGGGCTTGCCGTCCATCGCGAGCAGTTTCCAGCGTCCCTTGCGGACCACCTCGGTGGCGTAGGGCCTGGGCTTGGGCGAGTGACGCTGGAGATGCTTGTACAACTGGAGCTGCCAGAAGACCGTGCCTCGCGCGGCACGGTCGGCCCGCCCGGTCAACAGAGGCATCAGGTCGATGCCGTCTGGCCTGGCTTCGGCGGGCAGGGGCGCCCCGGCGGCGGCGCAGATCGTGGGCAATAGATCGGTGGTATGGCCCAGTTCGTCGCTGGCGGCGCCGCGGGGCACGTGCCCGGGCCAGCGGGCGATGAAGGGCACACGGAGCCCGCCTTCGTGGAGGTCGGTCTTGCCCCCCTTGAGCGGGCCGATGTTGGCTTCGTACGCCCCGCCGTTGTCGGAGACGAACAGCACCAGCGTGTCGCGGGCGATGTCCAGCTCGTCGAGGGTCTTGAGGATCCGCCCGAGTTGGTAGTCCATGCGGGCGACCATGGAGCGGAAGCGGTGCTGGTCGTCGCTGATGCCGTCGGAGGCGGTAGCCGACCAGTGCGGCTCGGGCGCCGGCTCGTAGGGCGTGTGCGGCGTCAGCCACCACAGGTTCAGGAAAAAGGGCTTTCCCGCGGCGTGGAAGGTGCGGATCAGGCGGATGGACTCCTGGCCCAGGATGTCGGTGAGGTACATCGAGTAGTACGGGTCGTCCTGGCCGACGGGCTTGTCGTCTCGCAGCAGGCACGTCCCGCCGCGCCGGTAGAGCTGCTTCTGGCTGCCCAGGCGCCCGCGGAGGGGCTGCTGCTCGATCTGGGCGAGGTAGTGGTCGAATCCGTGCTCGTGCGGGCCGGGCACGCGATCGCGCTGCTGGAGGTCCTTCAACCGCAGGCCGCCGAGGTGCCATTTGCCCACGTGGGCGGTGGCGTAGCCCGCCTGGCGCAGCAGGAGCGGCAGGGTCGTGGTGCGGGGCAGGAACTCGCCGTTGTCGGTGAAGTGCCCGCGGATGTCGAACCGCAACGGGTAGCGTCCGGTGAGGATTGAGGCTCGCGTGGGGGTGCAGACGGCGGAGGCGGCATAGAACTGCCCCAGGCGCATTCCGCCCGCGGCCAGCGAGTCCAGCGCGGGCGTACGGACGCGATCGTTGCCGAAGCAGGAGGGGTCGCACCACCCCATGTCGTCGCACAGGACCAGGAGGATGTTGGGCCTGGCGGGCCGGTCGGCGGTCGCCGCCGGGGCGGCCGCCGGCGCGCAGCAGGCGACCAGGACGATTGCCAGGCGGAGAACGTCGCGCCGGCGGGGACGGGCGCGGTCGTCGCTGGGGACCATGCGCGGGCTCCTTGTCTGCGGACGGCTCATCGCCGCTTGGGGCAGCGGACGAGTTCGTGCTTCTTCTTGTAGTCGAACTTGGGATCGGTGACGGGCGTGTGGCAGGTGGTGCAGACGTCGGCGCTCATCTTGGGCGGGACGAACCCCTTGGTGCGGTGCTCGCGGACGTTGAAGCGGTGGCAGTCCTGGCAGTTGACGCCGGCCATCTTGGGCGTGGCCTTGAGGGTGTAGAAGCCCTTCTCCGTGCCGAAGCCCGTGGTGTGGCAGGCCAGGCAGTTGGGGTCTCCGGTGCGGTTGTTGGCCTGGAGCGTCTTGTAGGCCTTGGAGTGGCGATTGGCCTGCCAGAAGAGAAACTGGCGTTCGTGGCAGATGCCGCACTCCCCGGAGGGGATGTAGTTGAGTCCCCTGGTGCGCTCGGCGTCGAGGGCCTTTCGCATGGCCATGTGGGCGTAGGCCTGGTAGACCTGGATGAGCCTCTGGTCCATGGGCCACTTCTCGTTGACGATCTCGACGCGGTAGTCGATGTCGGCGATCTTGCCGTTGGCGAACTTGAAGGCGACGGCGGCGACGGTTTCCGAGCCGCCGGCCTTGATGACCGGCTTGCCGCCGACATCCAGCAGGGCCGGCTCGCTGCGGGTGGTGTGCCCGCGGATGATCACGTCGGCGGCAGTGCGGGCGGCCAGTTGCTCGACCTGGTCGCCGGGCAGGTGAGCGACGAGGAAGACGACGTGGCCGTCCTTCTTGAGCTGGGCGATGCGGGCCTCCGTCTCGTCGGCGCGGGCGAAGGCGAGCTTGGCCAGGTGGTCGTCGGGCATGAACATGAAGGCTTCGCGGGTGGCGGCCGACAGGAGGGCGAGCTTGGCGCCGGTCAGAGGCCAGGTGATGACCCGGCGGGCGGTCCAGGGGGAGGGCGGGGTGCTGGAGGTGGTGCTGATCTCGCCGCCGGAGGAAGAGGCGGGCGTGGGGGCCACGGTGGTGGACAGCATCGGCGTGGAGACCTCCGCCAACATGCGGGCCAGGAGGTCGGGGTCGACGGCCCATTCCTGGTCGCCCAGGACCAGGGCGTCGTAGCCGATGGTGTTGTAGCCGCGAAGGACGTACTGATTGCGGAGGTCCTTGGGATCGATCCAGAAGGAATCGCCGGAATCGATGACCAGGACCTTGCCGAAGGCGGCGCGGTAGCTGATGACCAGGCCGCTTCTCCTGGCCAGCCCTCCGGGCATGGTGCCGGTGCAGTTGCACACCTCGAGCATGCCGTTGGTCCCGCCGGTGACCAGGAGCACCAGGTCGGGCTGGGCGATGCGGAAAGGCTTGACGGCCACGGCCTGGGGCGGGCTGAGCACTTGAGCGTGGCTGGTGCCGTCGCGTCCGAGCATGGGGCGCGGCTTGCAGCCCAGGGCGGCCGCCAGCAGGCACAGCAGGATCAGCGCACCGCGGGCGGCGGCCGGTCGCGACGGCCGATGCGGCGCCCGGGTTGGTCGGCTGGCCTGCATGCGCGGGGTGGGCTGGCTCACCTGGAGGCGGAAGCCAGCTTGCTGTCCTGAAGCTGCATCATCTTGAGCAGCACGACGGCGGTGTTCAGTTGGAGGTCGGCCTGGAACTGGGCGGCCAGGTCGTCGCTCAGCTCCTGCGGGTCGACGTCCTGGAGCAGGTCGGTCTTGCGGCGGATCTCCAGCCAGCGGCGGATCTGGCGAGGCGTGACCAGCACGTCGATGTCGGGGTCGACGCCCCATTCCTTTTCGCCGTTGCGCCGGTGAAGCAGCCGCCCGGAGGGCAGGTAGTAGTAGGCGGTGGTCAGCTTGAGCAGCGCCTGCTTGCGGATGGGGATGACGTTCTGCACGCTGCCCTTGCCGAAGGTCCGCTGCCCGATGATGATGGCCCGGCGCCAGTCCTTGAGGGCGCCGCTGACGATCTCGGCGGCCGAGGCGGACTGGTTGTTGATGAGCACGACCAGGTCGCCCTCGAGGTAGACGCCGCTGTCCTGGGCGCTGATCTCGTTGTGGCGGGTCTGGCGGCCCTGGGTGGAGACGATCTTGCCGGACTTGAGGAACTCGTCGGCGACCATGGTGGCCGCGGGCAGCAGGCCTCCGGGGTTGAACCGCAGGTCCAGCACGAGGGACCTCATGCCGGCCTTTCGGAGCTGGGTGATGGCCTCGGTCATGTCTCGCGGGGTCTGGTCGGTGAACTGGGTCATGCGGATGTAGCCGACCGTATGCTCGGGGTCGATGAAGAAGTCCCACTCGCCGTCGGCCTTCTGTCGCCAGCCCTTGATGGTTCGGATGGTGATCTCGGCCCGTTCGATGGCGTAGTCGATGAGCTTGGCCTGCCGCTTGATGGTGAGGGTGACCTTGGTGCCCTTCTCGCCGGTGATCATGCGGACGAGCTTGTCCACGGGGAGCTTCTCGGTGGGCTTGCCGTCGACCTTGACGATGTAGTCGCCGGTCTTGATGCCCGCTCGGAAGGCGGGCGAGTCGGGCAGGGGCGTGACCACCTTGAGCGGCTCGCCCGGCTCCTTCATGATCTGCACGCCGATGCCGCTGAAGTTGCCCATGGTCTGCTTGCGGAAGGCGTCCAGGTCGTAGGGCCAGATCATCGAGCTGAACTTGTCCAGTTCGTCCAGGAAGCCGTCGGTGAACTCCACCACGAGCACCTCGGTGGGGATCTGGACGGTCCGCTCGTTGGCCCGCAGCACGCTGTTGAGGGCCAGCACCAGGTCGAGGTGATCGACGCGGTCGCGTTTCTCGACGGTCTCCAGTTGCCCCTCGATGGCGCTGAGGAAGGCGGTCTTCTTGGTCTGGTCGCCCAGGGTGGGGAAACTGTAGGACGCCTGCGGCGTCTCGACGAGCACCCGCACGCTGGTCAGCGCCCCGCGGCAGACTTTGCGGTAGTCGACCGTGGTGACGTAGTAGCCGTCCATCTGGGTGATGGCCTTCTCGACCATGTCGGCGTCGACGCCCTCGACCAGGTCCTTCCAGTGAGGCTCAGCCTCTTCGACGCTCTCGTCGTCCTGCCCCTTGGGGCCGCTCTTGCTCTTGGGCCCGGAAGCGGCAGGCTTGGAGGCGGACTCTTCCCTCTTGCCGTACAGCCCGAGCACCCGGACGTGACGCTGGACGATCTTGAGCTTGTCCTTGATCTGCTCGTTGGTATCTTCCAGGTCGGCCAGAGCGGCGTAGGCCATCATGGCGTCGTACCACTTGGCGTCGGCCTCGGCCTTGACGGCGCGGGCCTTCGTGTCGCTGACGATCGCCTTGTACCAGCCCTGGTCGGCGAGATTGTCCTGCGGGCGGGCCATCTGCTTGGCCAGGCGGGCCTGGTACATCGCCGTCCGCCAGGGATTCTCGTTGACCATCGTCTCGACGTCGGCCAGCGACAGCGTCGCCTCCTCCTCGATGTCCTTGAGCTTTCGGGTCTCGGCCGCGTCGGCGCCCTTGAGGTCCTTCCAGGCCTTGAGCAGGTCCTGTTCGAGCCGGACGGCCCGCTGGGCCAGGGGCTGGAAGGTCTTGGCGAAGGGGGAGTCGTCCTTGGCGAGCAGTTCGCCCGCCTGGCGCGTGGCCTTGAGCGATTTGTCCAGGGCGGCGACGGTCTTGGTCTTGGCCTGCTGGATCTCGTCGGGCTGGGCCCCTTCCAGCGATTCGGTGGTGGAGGCGTTGTTGTACTCGTTGACGGCTTCCTGGAGCTTCTCGCGGAGCTTCTTGTCCAGTCCGTCCTGGGCCAGCTTGGCCTGGTGAGACTGGGCCAGCATGGCCTGCTCGACGCGTCGGGCGGCGTCGGCGAGTTCGGCCTTGCGCTCGATCTCGGACTTGGCCGCATCGGTGTTGTAGGCCTCGACCAGCTTGAGGGCGGCCGAGAGGGTCTTGTCGTCCGGCTTGTCCTGGAGCGCCTTGCGGAGGTCCTCCTGGGACTTGGTGAACTGCCCGCCCAGGGCGTCCTGGACGGCCCGGGCCACCATGGACGGCTTGACGTCGCTGTTGGCGATCTCCGGGACGGCCGGCGGATCGGCCGCCGGAACCGCACTGGTCGCGGGCCAGGCAAACAGGACGGCCATCCATACCAGGACAACGAGAACCCGCACAAAGACTCGTCTGTTTTCCACAAGCGTCTCCTAGCCGGCGTCCGCTCACGAACGACACCCCCCCTGCCGCCGCGGCGCCGCGAAGTCTATATCCTACAGCATAACGCCCGTTCGGTCCAAACAATTGATCTACGACGCCCCCGCCCGGCAAGACCATTGACAATTGACCATTGACTATTGACCATTGAAGAGGGTGTGGTGGGTCCGGGCGGCTGTTTTTAGCGGTCGATAGTCAATGGACAATGCTCAATTAGAGGCCCTTCGCGGCATGCCGATGTTCTCGGCCCTGGACGGGCAGGCACTGGACGACCTGGCCCGCCAGTGCCGCCTGCTGCGTCCGGGCGAGGGGCAGATCATCTTCATCGCAGGCCAGCCGGCTGAGGCGTTCTACGTGGTCCTGGGCGGGCGGGTGAAGATCTACAAGCTCTCGCCCCGCGGCGACGAGCAGATCCTGCACTTGTACGGGCCGGGCGACAGCTTCGGGGAGGCGGCCATGTGGGCCGGGCGGACCTATCCGGCCAACGCCCAGACGCTGAGCCAGGCCGTCCTGCTGGAGGTCCGCAAGGACGTGCTGCGGCGGGTGATCGCCCAGCAGACAGACCTGGCCCTGGGGATGCTGGCGGGCCTGTCAGCCAAGCTGCGGGAGTTCACCGACCTGATCGAGGAACTCTCGCTTAAGGAGGTGCCCGCCCGCCTGGCCGGGGTGTTGCTGAAGTTGGCCGGGCCGGCCGAGCCCGCCCGCCCCACCTCGGGTCGTGGACGTCCCGCCCGCGGCGCGACGCCGCCCGCCCAGGTCGTCCACCTCCGCCAGACCAAGCGCCAGCTCGCCGCCCAGATCGGCACGGTGGCCGAGACGCTCAGCCGAGCCCTGGCCAGGATGAAGTCCGCCGGGCTGATCGACGTCCAGGGCTCCGACATCCGCCTGCTGGACCGCCAGGGGCTGGAGAAGTTGGCAGAGGGTGAAACGGTTCTGTAGCGACCGCATGAAGGAATCCACGGACCTTTCCTGCCTACTGGCAGGCAGGCTCTGCATAGCGCGGGAGTAACGGGAGCGATCTACTTCTTATCGGCCGCGGGCTTGGCGTCGCTCTTGGCGGAGGTTGTCGAACTGGCGCCGGCTGATCCCTTGTCGGCGGAGGAGGACTTGTCGCTGCTGGAGGCGGCGGGGGCGCTGGAGGGGGCTTTGTCCTTCTCGGCGGCCTGCTTGTAGGAGCGGCTGCGGTAGTCGGTCTGGTAGAACCCGCTGCCCTTGAAGATGATGCCCGCGCCGGTGCCCAGCAGGCGGCGGACCTTGCTCTTGCCGCACTCGGGACACTTGCGGATGGGCTTGGCCGTGATCGATTGGAACTTCTCAAACGTGTGCTTGCAGGCCTGACACTCGTAGTCGTACGTGGGCATTCTGGTGAGTCTCCGGCAACAGCTAAGGACCACAAGGACAACAAAGACAACAAGGACCGCCGAGGCAGCGTTACTCCGGCGCCACGGCCACCACCACGCTGGCCGGGCGAAGGACCCGCCCCTTGAGCAGGTAGCCCCTCTGCAACTGGGCCAGCACGGTCTGGGGCGGCCGTTGATCGGTGGCCTGCATGCTGACGGCCTGGTGGACCTGCGGGTCGAAGGGCTTGCCCTCGGCCTCGACAGGCTCGACGCCGAAAGAGCCCAGGACCTGGAGGGCCTTGTCGTAGACGAGTTGCATTCCCGTCAGCAGCGGGTTGTCGCCCTGGGCGTGTTCGCGGGCGGCTTGCAGGGCGCGTTCCATGTCGTCCAGGACCACCAGCAGGGCCTTGATCAGGGCTTCGTTGGCGTACTCGCGCGACTGGGCGAGGTCCTTCTGGGCCCGCTTCTGGTAGTTGACGTAGTCGGCTGACACCCGCTGAAGGCGGGCCATCAGGTCGTCCCGCTCCTGGCGGAGGGTCGTCAGTTCGTCGCCGGGCGGAACGGGGACGGCCTGGGGGACGTCCTCGAACGGCGTGGGCTCAGGAGCCTGCTCGGGGGTCTCGTCACGCGTATCTCTATGCTTGCTCATCTTCTCACCTGTCGTTCGCAACTCGCCGGCAGGAGTTCTGGGAGCCATGGGACCGACACAGGCGGCCTTCTCATGGCATCTCACATCAGTCCTTGACGCCGAAGTAGTCCTTGAGCTTGTCGAAGAAACTCTTTCGCCCGGGCGTCACGTGCACGTTCTCGGTGTCGGCGTAGGCGGTCAGCAATTCGCGTTGCTTGGCGGTCAATCGTTTAGGCACCTCGATCAGGACGATCACGTGCTGATCGCCCGCCCGGCCCGAGCGGCGCGAGGGCAGCCCGGCCTTCTTGAGCGTCACCACGTCGCCGTTCTGGGTGCCGGAGGGAACGTCGATCTCCTGCCGGCCGTTCAACGTGGGGACCGCGATCTTGCCGCCCAGGGCGGCCTGGGAAAAGCTGATGGGCACCTGGCAGATCAGGTCGTCGCCTCGCCGCTCCAGCAGGGGGTGCGGGCGGACGTGGACGCGGCAGTGCAGGTCGCCTCGGCTGGTGCCGCTCTTGCTCGGCTCGCCCTCGCCGCGGGCCACGATCACCTGCCCGTCATGGATGCCGGCAGGCACGTGCAGCACGAGCGTGCGCTTCTTGCGGCGGCGCCCGCTGCCGCGGCAGTCGCCGCACGGGTCGCTGACGATCGTCCCCCGCCCGGCGCACTTGGGGCAGGCGATGATCCGCACGCTCACCCCGAAGAAGCCTTCCACCTGCTGCTGGACCTTGCCGTGCCCGCCGCAGGTGCGGCATCGCTCCGGCGTGGTGCCGGGCTTGGACCCGCTGCCCGAGCAGGTCTCGCACAGGTCCATCCGCTCGAACTCCAGCGTCTGGTCGGCGCCCTTGGCCACCTCCTCCAGCGACAGTTCCACCTCGGTCTCCAGGTCGTAGCCGCGGTCGCCCATCCCGCCGCCGCCTCGCCCGCCGAAGCCGCCGAAGAAGTCGTCCAGCCCGAACATCGACAGGATGTCCGCAAAGCCCATGCTGGAAAAGTCGTGCATCCCCGCGCCGCGAAGCCCCTCGTGACCGAACCGGTCGTACCGCTGACGCTTGACCGGGTCGCTGAGCACCTCGTACGCCTCGGCCAGCTCCTTGAACTTGGCCTCGGCTTCGGTCTTGTCGCCCTTCTGGTTGTCCGGGTGGTATTTCAGGGCGCCGCGGCGATAGGCGCGCTTGAGTTCGTCGGCGCTGGCCGACTTCTCGACACCCAGAATCTCATAATAGTCGCGCTTCTGCGGCATGAGAGTTTACCAGTGTACCGTAGTGTGCAGCCGTAGCGAAGCGGGACTTGTAGGACCCAGGAGACCTATAGGTCATTCGGGCCCACCGCTCCCGCCTTTACAAGCCGCAGGGGCGCCCCGGTCTGCCGGAGCGCCCCTGGGCTCTTCAATCGTCAATGGACACTGGCCGGTCGTCCATTAGATGACGGCGCCGGCGATCGGCGCCTCGTCCTTGTCTTCCTTGTACTCGGTGACCATCAGGTCGGTGGTCAGCAGCAGCCCGGCCACGCTGGCGCCGTTCTGCAGGGCGGTGCGGGAGACCTTCGCCGGGTCGATGATGCCGGCCTGGACCATGTCCACGTACTCGCCGGTGGCGGCGTTGTAGCCGACGTTCTTTCCCTTTTCGAGGATCTCGGCGACCACCACGTCGCCGTCCTCTCCGGCGTTGGCGACGATCTGGCGGGTCGGGGAGGACAGGGCCCGCAGGACGATGTCCACGCCGATCTTCTCGTCGCCGCGTGCCTTGTCGCGGATCTTCCTGACCGCGTCGATGCAGTGGAGGAAGACGACCCCGCCGCCGGGGACGATGCCTTCCTGGGCGGCGGCCCGGGTGGCGTGCACGGCGTCGTCGATGAGGTCCTTGCGTTCCTTCATCTCGGCCTCGGTGGCGGCGCCGGCCTTGATGAGGGCGACCCCGCCGGTCAGCTTGGCCAGGCGTTCCTGGAGCTTCTCGCGGTCGTAGTCGCTGGTGGTCTTCTCGATCTGGGTGCGGATGGTCTCGGCGCGGGCCTTGATGTCCTTGTTGGAGCCGGCGCCCTCGATGATGGTGCAGTCATCCTTGGTGATGATGACCCGCTTGGCCCGCCCGAGCTGGCCGATCTCGACGTTCTCGAGCTTGAGGCCCAGGTCCTCGCTGATCAGCTCGCCCGCGGTCAGGACGGCCAGGTCGCCCATGATGGCCTTCCGGCGGTCGCCGAAGGCCGGGGCCTTGACGGCGGCCACGTTCAGCACGCCGCGGAGGCGGTTGACGACCAGGGCGGCCAGGGCTTCGCCCTCGACGTCCTCGGCGAGGATGAGCAGGCTCTTGCCGGAGGAGGCGATCTTCTCCAGCAAGGGGACCAGCTCGCGGAGGTTGGAGATCTTCTTCTCGTGCAGGAGGATGAAGGGATCCTCCATCACGCACTCCAGGGTGTTGGGGTTGGTCATGAAGTAGGCGGAGATGTAGCCCTTGTCGAACTGCATGCCCTCGACCACTTCCAGCTCGTTGACGATGGACTTGCCTTCCTCGACGGTGATGACGCCGTCGACGCCGACCTTGTCGAACGCCTCGGCGATCAGGTCGCCGATGTCGCGGTTCCAGTTGGCCGACACGGTGGCCACCTTCCGCAGGTCCGCGGTGGACTTGCAGGGGCGGGCCTGGTCGGAGATCGCCGCGATGGCGGCTTCGACCGCCTGGTCGATGCCGCGCTTCAGGGCCATCGGGTTGGCCCCGGCGGTGACGTTCTTGAGCCCTTCCTGGACGATCGCCTCGGCCAGCACCACCGCGGTG
>Ga0209606_1002343_pt1 | contig 21176 bp, 18 predicted proteins | sample AD_UKC057_MetaG_FD_184412 | JGI IMG/M metagenome (GOLD analysis project Ga0209606, IMG submission 184412) | Active sludge microbial communities of municipal wastewater-treating anaerobic digesters from USA - AD_UKC057_MetaG (SPAdes) (version 2) | ecosystem: Engineered > Bioreactor > Anaerobic >...
GTTGGTTGCATAGTGTTGATGATTTCAAGAGCTTCATCCATGTTTTCCGGCATTTCTGTGCGGTCGGTAAACGACAGGGCGGAGACATTATAGAAAAAGTATGCATTCCCGTTGCAGCGAAATGCATATTTATCGCCAATTAGCGCGCGAATAGTTACGACGGACTGGTTTACGGTGCTGCCAGTTCCGAACGTGTTGACGTCATACTGAACATTGTCGTCTGAGTCGGAAAGTCCGTGATAAATTCCTGATGGATTTATGCGAATGCTGTTAAGATTGCCGGTCTCTTTGGATAGAGATGTTGCATTAATCCACTCATAGTCAGAATCTTCTAGCCCAGATATTACTAAATTATTATCCCAATATTTATCCTCATATGACGCCGTTAGGTTTGAAGATGTAAAACTGAACAACCCCATCCTGCCTGTGCCATTATGTGCCACATAAAACGGAGCACTTGCCGGCTTTGTGCTGCCAGCCCAAAAGGCTTTTTTTTCGGTATCCGTGCTGATGCCGATAGCCGTTGACCCGCTGCCGGCAGTCAGGTCGGTAGTCGTTGCCGTAAAGCCGGCAATTTTTGAGCCGCTGCCGCTGGTGATAGTGCCGGAAATGGTAGCGCTGGTGGCATAGATTGCGCCGTTCTGCAACACCCGGAAAGGCGCTGATGCCCGGTTCGCAAAAGTTGAACCGGCAAAAAACCTCACCGCTGTATCTCCGGCGGTGTTGCCGGTGATGCCGGCCGCGACAGTGCCGCCCTGGACGACCTGCAGGGTGCCGGTAGTGACAAGGCCACCGTCTATCGTGGTCTGGGTGTGGTCTGCGTCGCTTGGCGCGTGAACCGTTGCCGCGTGTTCCGCGCCGATTCCGGCTGCTGCCTGTGCCGCGTCTGCGAGCGCTTTGGCTCTGGCGGCGATTGAGTTCAACAGGGTGGTTCTGGCATCGTAATAGGCTTTCCACGTGCTGCGAAAAGTTGCGCCGACGATCGTGGTTGTCGTGCCGATGTTTGCGTCAGTAAGCCAGCTCGGAGTCCCGGAAGACCACACAGCACCGTCGTTCAGATAGGTAGCCAGTGCCTGAAATGCCACATTATAGGCATTGTTGGCGTCGATAACGCTGAGCAATGCGGGTGCGGAAATCGGCAGGTCGTAAATAACGTCAAGTTCTGTGTCGTAATAGCCGCTTTCTTCAGCAACGAAATCGGAGTAAGTCTGAACGGCAAAACCTGGCACCGCGTTCGTTTCGTCGATGAGGTCATTCAGCTTATTCCAGCAAGTTGTCCAGTAGGCGTTTTTGGCCGATTCTCCGTAACCGGCTTCCGTGATTCCGGCAGAAAAACCGACAAACTCAAAGGCCTGAGCGTTGTTCAGCGTCTTTTCGGCCGCGATTATTTCCCATTCTTTCCGCGCCGCCTGCTTTTCGACCGGCGTGAATTTGTTGTCTGCTGCGATATTTGCAAGGAGTCCATTTGCGGCATCAGCCGATGTTTGAGCGTTTGACGCAGCGGTCGCGGCATTGTTCGCGGTGGTCTGAGCCGCGGCAGCTACAGCGCCTGCGTTGGTTGCCGTTGTCTGAGCGGTGTCAGCCAGCGTTTTTGCCTTGGCTGCAATGGCATTGAGCAGGTCGGTTCTTGCGTCGTAATATGCCTTGAACGTGCTTCTAAACGTGGTTCCAGTAATGTTATCGGTTGTCGTTAAGCTAGCAAGCAGCGGGGTAATGTAGCCGCTTAAAGCAGTATAAGCAGCACCGTAGGCCACTTTGCTGACTGCGAAGGCATCGGCTTGGGCATCGTTCTTTGTTTTTTCGGAAACGATAATATCCCATTCTTTTTTGGTGGCTTGTTTTTCGTCTGGCGTGAACTTATCATCCGCCGCAATATCAGCAAGGAGTCCATTGGCTGTAGCAGCACTGGAAACCGCCGCATTAGCAGTAGATTGCGCCGTGGCAGCATTAGAAACGGCGGTATTGGCTGTTCCTTGAGCAGCATCGGCTAAGTCTTTGGCTTTTGCAGCAATGGCGTTAAGTAAGATAGTTCTTGTGTCGTAATATGCCTTCCATGTGCTGCGAAAGGTTGCGCCTACAATGTCGGTTGTGGTGCTTAAATTGGCATCAGCAAGCCAGATAGGAATACCGCTAGACCAAACAGAACCTGCATTAAGATAATTGGCAAGTGCTTGAAATGCGTTGTTGTAGTTGGTATTTTCGGTGGTAATGCCGAAAGCGACCGCCTGAGCGTTATTCTCGCCCTTTTCGGCGGCAATGACATCCCATTCCTGCCTTGCGCTTTGCTTTTCGACGGCGGTCAGCTTGTTATCTGCTGAAATATCTGCTAACAGAGAATTGGCCGTTGCTGCCGATGTAACGGCACCGTCAGCGGTAGATTGTGCAGTTGCGGCGTTGGCAAGGGCGTTAGCTGCGTTATCTCTGACGGTTGCCGCTGCCGTGCCAGCGACCTTGGTGGTATCTGCGGAAGTATGCGTGCTAGTCACGTCTGCGCCGGCTTCGATACCGGTCAACTTGCTGCCTTCGGTCGAGTTTATGCCCGAAAGGCTGGTGGGTTTGTCGGTCAAATTCGCGTAACCGGAGCCGCCGAGAATCGTCATGCTGCCGGCGATGGTCAGAACGCCAGTGCCGGCATTCCACGACAGGCCATGAGTGCCGCTTCCGACAAGGGCAAAATTGCCCTGGTTGTCCATGTAGGTTTTCCAGTCTGAGCCGTTGTGAAAACCCATATAGTTTGAACCCAAGAATAGGCCCGCGCCGGCCGGAGTTATGGCAGTGCCGGGAATTACGGCGGTAACAAGGCGATTGCTACTGTCAAGACCGGAATAGGCTCGACCTGCGCCTGTTTTTTCGTTTTGTGTCGTCTTTTTATGGGTTGCGCCGTCTGATATGTCGTCAAGATCATCGGCGGCTGCGACCGCTCCGGCGTCTGTAACGTAACTCAGGTCGATGTCGTCTTTTCCCGCCAGCGCGCCAGCGTCAGAGAGATTCGACAGGCCGGAGCCGCCGGAAATCTGTATCTGACCATTCAGGCGCAAGCTGCCGGTGATTGTGTCGTAAACAAGATATTCCCCGGCCGGGTTGCCGATTGCGATACCGTAGACATCATGATTGATTGTGCCCCAGCCGTTTAGATTGCCTATCCTGACGCGGCAATCAGTTCCATCCCACGGTTCACCGTCGTGGGTATATACGTCGATCAGCGGTGCCTGACCGTCGAGCAATACGCCGCCGGCACCTGCCCCGCCATAAGAAACGACAGTTTGACCGGCGGTCAGGTCGAAGAGGCTGCCATACTGGCCGACGGTTTTGATGTATTCGCCGCCGTCGTCTTCGCCGATCTCGCTGATTGTCGCCCAGTAATCGTTACTGATGCCGTCCTTGATGCGGATAACTTCGCCAATTATGAAACCGTCTGTGGTGTCGAGATAAATCTGCGTATCTTCGGAACTGATTCCGGGTGTGAACTCTGGCGGGTCATCAGCAATGTCGGCGGCAGACTCAAAATATCCCGTTTCTGCCGTGACAAACTGTGCGTATGTCTGCGCGGCAAACGATGGCGTCTCGTTCGTTTCGTCGAGAATGTCGTTCAGCCGAGACCAGCAGAGTGTCCAATAAGCGTTTTTAGCCGATTCGTCATAGACGGCTTCGGCGATACCTGCGCCGTAAACGGCATAACCCAGGGCTGTTGCCACTTCTCGATAGCACGCAGCCTCAAAGGCTTCATATTCGTCGTAATCGGCGAACGACACAGGAATAAGATCGGAACTTGTATCAAGAATGTCGTCGAGGATGTCCAGGCAGTCGTTAAAATATGCCTGGGCCTCTCCCGCCAGAAAAACGGAGTAATCATAGTCTTTGACGACTGCGGCAGGTCTGATCAGCGTTCTGCCGCCGACGACGCTGATTTCGTCTTTTTCAAAAACAGCGGTTTTGACTGCCCCGCGAGCGCGAATGTTGTTAAATTCCGCTTCGCCGGTCTTGGTGACGCGCCATCCGCGATTATTGCTGACGAAATCGACCGATCTTAATCCCCCGTCGGCGATTACGCATTCACCAATAAACCCAGCCATTGCCGTGATAGTGCCCTTGAAATCGGGCGAGCCCGAGACCGGAATAGATACTTTTTTGATTCCGGCCTGCCACATTTCGATACCGGCAGCCGTGAATCTTACGCCATCGACATCGACCCCAACGTCGAGCGCTGTGGTAAAATGTTTGCCGACAATCTCATTCGCAGTGATGTCACCAGATAGGATTTGGCTTACGTGCGTAGGCAAAGAAGATGCCGAAAATCCGCTTTTATTTCCCCACGTATCGACCGATTTGGCCCAATAATACATTTCCGATAAATAAGACGGGGCCTGATCTATAAAAAACGCTGCACCACTTACGGCAGCCACATATCCGGCAAGGCCTGCCGTATTAGCGTTGTTTTCTGTGTTTTTCCAGATTTCAAATCCGGCAAGGTCGCTGGGCGGGTCGGTAAGCTCGACGTCGACTTTTATGACCTTCAAATACCCCGAAGCCGAAACAGTCGGCGCATCTGGCGCGGTCGTGTCGCCCGCGGTCGTAACCGGCTCAAGAACCGGGTCGGCTGCGGCGTAACGGTTTTTCGCGGTAAAACGCAGTGTATAAAGCGTGCCGGGCAAAACCGGGCCATACTGAACCGCCGCGACTCTTGAATCTTGAACGGTTGCCCATGATGCAGGGTTCGAACCTTCGCCGATCTCGACAAGAACAGAACTGGCAAGGGCCGGAATCGTAAAAGCGCCGGTAATATAAACCAGATTCGTGCCGTCGGCTTGGCCTTTTACGGTCGAGGAAAGTGAAACGGCAGAAACAGAAGAAAGCGTCGGGCTGCCGAGAGTGACTTCCTCTTCGGTTGCGGTGCCGTAGTTGCCAGAGCCGTCGACGGGGCGAACTGTGACGGTATGGGTTCCGGGCGGCACGTCGATGTCGATGTCGGTAACGTCAGTCGGAAACCAGCCTTGCGGCTTGCCGTCTACATAAACAACAGAGCCGATATAATCGCGGTCGGTCGGAATTGTCCACGCAATGCCCAGCTTGCCGGTGTCGGAGTCGGCTTTAACGGTCAGGCTGTTAATGCCCGCATTCGCGGCGGTGTAATCAATGACCGGAAAATCAGTGGCTTCAGTGTAAACTTCGGCGACGTATTCGAGCAGTTCGAGCGTCGCCTGCAGTTCACCATTTCTGCGAATTCCGGTGATTTGAAAAGGCTTAGTTTCGAGCGTATTGACGCCGAAACTATAAATGCAAAAGCGCTCTGGCGCGGTTGCCCATGGGTTCGAGGTAAAGGCCAGGGTCGTTGTTGTCGTTGAAACCGCGACCGCATCTACTACGCGCCTGACAAGCGTATTGTCAGGAAATCTGACAAGCAGACTGTAGGTTGTGCCGGGCGCAAGCGTAACGGCCTGATCAATAACCACGCTGGTCGTTGTCGCGCCCATTACGCGGCCACCAGTGCCCCAGCTGGTAATATCAGACTGAACGCCCACCACGTCGCCGATTTCAGACACAATGCTGTCGATGTCGGCCTGCAGGCTTTGGGTGCGCTTCAGATATTTGTTTTTCTTCAGCGCGTGTTTTGCCCACATGTAGGCGATTTTTGGGCTGGTAATGGCCGGTAAATAAACCTGCGTTGGGTTGTCGAGATTGGCCGGGCTGTAGTCGTCGCTGGTCACAAAAAGCGTGTCGCGCTCATACCCGTTATCTTCGTTAATAAAGCTGACTTCTATAGCGCTGGCCCGTTCACGTTCTGGCAAAAAGCTGCCGGACAGACTGCCGTCGATGATATTACCAGAAGTGAAAATCTGCGACATTGCGCGGGTTGAATCCCAAACAGGCTTAAATACGCCAGCCTGCTGAATGATAAAGGCGCGGCCGCTGGTGGCTATCTTCTGAATAGCCGGCCACATTTGTTCTGCAGAATCGACCAATAAATTACCGTGACAGCGCCGGACACCCGCCGATACTTCATAATTGCAAAAGTTTGCCCATGCAGCAAACTCGGTATAATTCAGGTTTTCTTTGGGCTCGCCGAAAACGGTGTATTCGTCGAGATCAGTCTGCAGGTTTCTGATGCTGCGGCACTGGTGAATCAGGTAGTAAACCATCCACGCGATGTTTTGCGCGTCCTGCTGCTCGTATGCTTCAGTTGTTGGATTCCAGACATTCACGGTGGCGCGGGTCTGTTTCCAAGATACCTTCGGCATGCTGCCAGAAAGGTTTTCTGTAGCCGGTAAGCTGATCGCAACCAAAGCAACGCCCGGGTATGTTTGTGCGTAATTGGTATTAACGGTCAGGCCAACCCAGCTGATCGCGACAGAGTAGTTGCCCGGCATTTCCGTGGCCGTAGTCCAGCCGCCGCCGTAGGTTGTGGCAAAGTCTTTTAAAGAATAGTTCTGCGCTCTGAATTCATAGGTTTTGTTTTTATCGGGCGGCGTGAAATCAATCGTGAAATAAAATGGGCGACGGGCCTGTTGGGCATAAGTGTTTGTGCCGCCAGTAATCCACGAGCCAGACCCGACTTCTCGGTATTCCCAACGAATAGTTCCGCGACATGCAACAGTTGCGCCGCTGCTTGTATCGACAGCGTAAAGACCAGCCGGGAAAACGAAATCGAGGGTGATTTTGTCGCCCGGCTCGGTTTGCGCTTTCGTAATCCACGCGCTGTCAGAAAGCGGCAGCTCCGAAGAAAAAGGCTGAAACTCGACAGTAGAGCCAAGGCCTGCGATATTTACCGGGTTTTGATGATTTGTTCCCAGCCGCACCTCATAAGTCGCACCCTGGATGCTTTCGATCGGCGTATCGTTAATTTCAATGTCGGTGATTGAGTCTAGCGGGCCCTCCCCGGCTGCAAGCAGCAGCCCGAGGTATTGCGTTTGCTTCCCTGCGAATTCTGCCGACCAGACGCGGCGGGCAATAAGCTGGCCCGAAGTCCTGATCGTGCCAAACGTGATCGGCATCGGGTTGCCGGGCTGTAATCTGATCTGATTCGGCGACCAGTTATACCCGTTTTCAAAAGCACCCTGCAGGCGCGGCGCGTCGATGCTTGGAGCCTTCTGATTGCCCATAAGCAGAGAGCCGCCGAAATACAAGGCGAGGCCAAGGCCGAGCGTTCCCTGAGTCGTGCCGAGGAAGCCCAGAAGGCCAGCACCAGCGCCGCCAGAAAAAGCCATAAGTGCAATGCCGGCAACGATGCCAGCGATGTTCTTGCCGCCACCACCGCCACCGCCCAGCACATTCGGCGCGATGACAACAAAATCTCCATCTTTCAGGGCGTGATCGGCGGCGACCTTTTGGCCGTTGACCGAGAGAATCATTTCGCCGCTGATCTTTGCACTCAGCAGGGCAGCGGCATCGATGACCGTTTGCGCTTCGGTGGCTTCAAACTGCCTGATAACGCGGTTTTGTGGCTTGAATGGATTCTCAAGGTAGACGGCAGTAATCATGATCTATATTTCTCCGGTGGCAGGAAGTAGCCCTGAATCAAAGCCTGAAAAACAGGCGAGTTGACCCGCTCAATGACAGAGCCGGTTTTTTCCCGCGTATGCAGCATCATGCCGTCACCTATGTATGTTGCTACGTGGTTTATATGGCCGTGGCAGCCGAAGCGCATGACGACCACGCAGCCGGGTTCTGGTATTGCCAGTTCTTGCCATGCGCTGCGCTGGTTGTCGATTTCGTCGTGAATCTTGGCCGCATCGAAGGCGGCGATAGAGTAATCCGGGAGGCGGTAGCCGAAGTGAAGCATGACCGCCATAGTCAGCCCCCAGCAGTCGAAAGTGTCGGGGCCGCGTGCGCCATCTTTGAACGGCTTGCCGATGAAGTTGTTTAAAGTTGCGGCATCCATGGGAACCCCCCGAATCTGGCAGCGTTGCCGCGTTCTGTGCAGTTGGCCGATGTTCTGTTGCAGGTCGGGTATGTGATCAGCACGGCAGCCGGAAGGCCGCATTCAATGCCGCCATAAGTGAAGGGGCAGAAGTTTTTCAGGTATCTACGCCGGGGCACTCGCCGGGTCAGGCAGTTCGCGCCGGTAAGCCGAAAGGTAATCCACTGCTCATCATAATTCGACGACTCAACTACGAAAGAAAGCTCAAGCTCTGGTGTCGTGGCGGTTGCATTCGTGCTGATGACTCGCAGAATGACCGGCACGCCGTTAGCGCCATCGTTGGCCTCAAGAATGCTCTGAACTTCGCCGGTGACGTTGGAAACCTTAACGCCGATAGCCGGAATCTCACCTTTACCGGCTTCGCCGATGGTGTCGACCTCAAACGGGAAAGCCTGCCATGTGTCGCCGTTCCAGAGAATGTCTTCGTTATTGGCGACCAGCTTCAGCGTTGTTGCGCCGATGGTGATTTCGAGCAGAAATAACCAGGCTCCGTCTGTGGCAAGTTTGTTTTTTTCGATCAAAGCGGCGGTTGATAGGGTTTTCATGCTTCCTCCAGCTTCAACGAAACCTGCGAGTGTGTCGCGCTGACGCTTTCGTGATCAATGTCACCGGAAAAGCGCACGGTGTAACTGTTGCCGAACTCGTCTAACCATGAAAAAGAAGCAGCTCCGCCGGCACAGGTGGCATACCATGAAAGCAGTTGCACTAGATCTGTGTCAGGCATGGCGTTCCATTTCAACGACCATTCGCGCAGTTGGCGGGTGTGTTTGGCGCGGGTGATCTTCATGCCGTTGGTGAGCGGTGAAGAAAGCGAATTGTCTTTGACTTTCGTCGGCATCGAGATAGAGGGTTTTTGAATCGTGGGCCAGCCTGACATTGACATTATGAACGCCTCCCGATGATGTCCTGAATACCGCTGACGTTGCGGCTGTAGCCGTCAAGGAAAAGATCAACGACGACCTTGCCGCCGTCTGTTCTCTGGCTGGTTCTGGCATTAACAGGCACGCCGGTCTGATTGATTACGTTGACCTGCACGTTCGCGCCGCCGCCCATTTCGCCGAGCTTGGAAAGCGGAATAACCGCTTCTGACTCGTTGCCCTCGCCGATCATGGCAAGGGTGGGTTTGGTGACGATGCCGCCGGAGGCAAGGCCCGGAATTGCAAGTGCCCTTGAAAGCGCGTTGAGTGAAGTCAGGCCGGCAGCACCGGCAGCGGTCGAAGCACCAAAAGTTGCAGCGGCAACCATGGCGGCAGCGGGTGCCCATGCGGCGGCAGTTGCGGCAGCCATGGCGACGGAAGCAGCGGTTGATGATGCCTCAAGAGATTTCGACATGACGGCGGCCAAGCGCTTCTGAATCTGCCACTTGACGACCATTTGAATAATCTGCATGCCAAGCTCTTTAAAAGCCTCGCCCGCGTTCTTCGCGCCGGTGACAATTCCGGTCAAGGCATCAGTCAGGCCGTAATAAACCGTTCTGTAACTTTCAGCCATAAAATCGGCGTTGGTTCTGTTGGCATCGCGCTGCAGCTGGTCGTAAACTTCGATCAGGTTGCGGCGGCCTTCGAGGTATGCGCGGTCAGCGGCTGATTTTGCGTTGAGGTGCTGAATGTAGGCTTCGAGGTCGGCGGCCTGACGATCTGCGCTGAGTTGCGCTTCAAGCGCGCTGCCGTCGATTTCTGCAAGGTGTCTTTCGAGTTTAGCTTCTTCAAGCTGCGCTTCGGCTTCCATCTGTTCACGCACATAATCGGCACGGGAAACGCCCAGCTCTGCCTGCAGTTTCGCTTCGGCTTCCTGCGCTTCCCTGGCAAGCTCAATGCGACGCTGATAAAAGATTTCGTCGAGCATGAACAGGTCGCGGCGGTAGTTTTTGTTATAGGCTTTCGAACGGTCAAGGTTTTCGCGCTCTTTCTGGTATTCGAGGTCGAGCATTGCCGATTTGCCCAGCGCCTGCTGAGTGTATGACTGCAGAATTGATTCGCTGGTGCGCTTGGCCTCTTCGGCGAGTTTTTCGGCTTCGCTCTGGCCTGATGATTTGCCCGATGTTGGTGCGCCTGTTTTGGTGGTCGCGTTTTTGCCTTGGCCGGTGATGTTTTTCAGAAAGCCGGAAAGGGGTATGATTTTCGCCATGGTTCCGGCTAACCGGGAAAGCGAAGAATTGAGCCGGTCGTAAATGGTGACGATGTTGTTCATGCCCTGACCGTTCATCAGGTCAATCCATGAAGTTGAAAGGTTATAGGCATCCCACAACAGGCCCAGGCGCTCGACGAGCTTTTCGTTTTGAGCGCCGAGCAAAGTAGCCTGTCCGGCATCATCAACAGCTGCGGCTTTCCAATCGTCGGCGAGTTTTTGTAAATCTATGCCAAGTGCTCGACTGGCTATTGAGGATTGCGCGAAAAGCTGTATGGTTCTGGCTATCGCGTTTTTAATGGTGTATTCAATTTCGTTGATGACTTTGAATACGGCGTTTTTGACTATCGTGGCAGCGGTGACAGCGGCGTCTTTGATTATGCCGATAGACGCTTTGAACTTCAGGGAAACCGACGAAATAACTCCGGCAAGGGTGCCGGCCAAAGCTCCGAGAGCCGTTAAGGCAAGCAGCGGGACTGAAACACTTTTAAAGGCAATTCCAAGGCTGATAACCGCAGGAACAAGAGCGCCGGCGATTGCACCGGCAACAGCATAAATGGCAACGCGGGCCTTGTCGCCGATCATATTGCTGAAAGCGTCGGCAATGCCCATATTTTCAACGTCAACGCGGAAGGTTTGAAGCTGGTCTTTTGCCTTGCGCAAAACGGCTTTAAGGTCGAAGGTCGCGGCGATTTGATTGCCGAGCGTGCGCATGATGTTTTCGGTTTCGTCAACTATGGTCGACCACATGCCGAGCATGGTTCGGCTCTGTATTTCCATCATACCGCCGAAGCGCTCGTTAATGCCGGTCATAAAAGCATTGACAGCGGTTTGAGAATCCACGGCCCTATCTTCAACCAGCTTCATCGCCTCTGGAATAGTTACGCCCAGATTTTGTGCCAGAATCTCAAAAGCCGGTATGCCGTTTTCAGCAAGCTGCTTGATTTCTTGGGTTGCAAGAACGCCTTTTGAGCGAATATCGCCGAAGGCTTTGATGATTCTATCCATCCCGCCAGAATCAAGACCGAGGCCAGAGGCGGCATCACCGATAGAGGTTAAAACTGGAACTACTTCATCAGCGGCAAAGCCCAGGGCAAGCAGGCGCTTTGTTGCAGCGGTAACTTCCGTAAAAGTAAATGGCGTTTCTGCGGCGAACGTCTGCAGCTCTTCTAGTTTGTCTTTTGCCGCAGCAGAGCTACCTAAAAGCCTTTCAAAAGCTTTCGTCTGCACCTCAAGATCAGCGGCAAGTTTTACCGATTTCGCGCCAAGGTAGCCGACTGCAGCGGTTACGCCGGCAATCGACGCCGCAAGCATCTGCGAGGTGCGAATGGCGGCAGAGCCGAAAGCGCTTTGCAGGTCGCGTTCTGCAAGTCTGATTTTGCGCTGGAATTCTCTGGTGTCGAGCCCCAGCCCTATATAAAAACTACCTATCGGCCTGCCTGCCATTTATTTGCCTCCGAAGCGTCTTTGAATTGCTTCTTGTTCTTCTGCTGTCAGCTTTTTGCCCGGCTTTTTCTGCGTTTCTGGTTCTTTGAGCAGCGATTCAACAGTGATCGCTTTTTTAAAGTTCCCGGTTGCGTTCATCAGGTTCGCGACCGCCCAAGCGATTTGCTGTTGCTCTGCTTTTTTTCGTTCCGCATAACCTTTCAGCAGGTTTCTCCACTGGCCCGGCGTGTATGCGTAGAACTCCCAGGGATGAAGGCCGAGGCTGCCAAACGCGAAAGGCTCTTGTGCCTCGACCCATTCCCGGAAGGTCTTTAACTGTTCGCCGGGCTGGCCTGAGGGTCGGCGGCTTCAGCGTCTTCCTGTTTCGGAAAAATGCCGCTGGATTCGATTGCTTTGCAGATTTCATTCACGATGTCGCCGAGTTGTTCGCCACCTTCGAGCCGTTTCTGCATTTCTTCGCCGGCTTCGGAAAGCTTCAGTTTTGGGCTTTCGTGCAGGTTGCCGGCCCAATAAAGACCGCGAATGGTTGAAAGTTTCGGCGATACCGCCAGACTTGCGGCAATCTGTGTCACAGACTGGCCGAGCACGTCTTCGGCGATTACGAAAGCGTTAATATCGTATTTGAGCATCTCTATCTCTCCGATGGTGGTGTTAAGCGCCGGCGCATTGATTTACACGCCGGCGCGAAAAATTACACTGCGCTGATTGCGCCGGTAGTCTGCTCAACGGTCTGTATAGCGCCGTTGGTGGTCTTGAGGGTTCTGGCGGCAACTTTGATTTTGTTGGTTTCGGTTGTCAGGGCGGCGTTGAAGGTGACGACCAGCTTGCCATCAGTGACGGCAACGGTGTCTGACGCGCCGAGGGCCGCGTAAGTGGCGCCGTCGGTTGCAACTGTTACGGCTGCTTTGAGTGCTGCAGAATCTGCGGCATTGCTGAGAACGGTAGCGTCAAAAGTCAGCGTGACAACTTTTTTTGCTACGTCGATTGCTGCAGAAACGTATTCCGGTGCAAATTCGCAAGAAAGTGCCGAAGCGCCTTCGAGCGAAAAGCTTGACATGGAAACGTCTGACATTGGGCCGCTGATGTCGAGGCCGCTGATTGAAGCCTTACCGGCGTAGACTTCTTCCTCGCCGACAGCAACAACGACGTCAATGTTTTTGCCTTCAACGGCCGCCTGCCTGATCGCTCTCTGACCTGCTGCCTGATCGCCGAAATAGGTAACGCAATCAAGACTGACAGACCATTCCTTCAGCCCGGCCAGTGACGTTTTCCAGCCCGCGTTTGTTTTGACCGAAGTGTCAATTTTATCGGCCTTGATACTCAGCGTGAGTTCACGCTGACCGGCAATGATGGTGCCGTCTTTCTTGAGAAGAACATCTACCCCTCTGACTTCGTTTGCCATGGTCGTTACTCCTGAATAACTTTAAATCGTGCCCTGACCACGCCGTGCCTGGTTAAGCCGTCGGGGTCGCGTAAAAAAACAGTGTTATCTATGTCCAAAAACCGGACTTTGTAGCCGGTGACTGCCGAATAGTTGCGGCCTGATATGGCCTGAATCGCTGAGGCTGCGAGATCTTTGCATTGCTTGAAACCTTTATAGCGGCTCCAGATATTGATTGTTTCAAAGTGCTCGTCAGCGTTTTCGGTTTTGGTGGCCGCTTCGAGTGTGCTTGATTCGCCGATGGTGAGATATGGAAATGCCTGGTTCTCGCCCGGCTCGTCGAAAACTGTCAGACCGGCAGCAGTCAGGGCGGCGTAGATCGCGCCCTGTAATTCTGAATAACCGGGTTTTTTTGCTGGTCTGGTCATACTTTGCCGCCTTTAACCGCTGCGATTACAGCCTTCAAACCGGGTTCAAATTCCGTTTTGGCTTTGTCGAGAGCCGGCAGAAAGTGAGGAATTGCCGCCATTTTTACGGTGCCGAATTCGAGCAGGTGGCCCAGATACCCGCGCTTGCTTTCGCCCTTTTTGCCGGCATAGGCCCAGCCGTAAAGACCGTTTTTTGCCATAGTCCACTTGATAGACTTGCGATACTCGCCAGAATCGACCGGGGCGGCAGCTTTGGCGTTATCAGAAACCTGTTTCACGACTCTGCGCATGAATTTCTTGCAGCCGCCGTCGACTTCTTTGACAACGCGGTTGAATTGGCGGGAAAGCTCTTGAAGACCTTTAACAACGACCGTGTTCGCCATGGTTAAACCCCCGGATTCTGCAGCTCAGTGCAGACAAGTTCGAGGCGTTCGCGTTTCTGCGATGGGTCATAAACCGCATTGATTTCCATGACTCTTGAGCCGACTACCAGGCGCATTTTTGGGGTTACTCCGGCGATAAACCGAATATCCCAGCGTGAATACTGTGCGCTTTCGATCTGGTCGGCGATGGTATTGGCGTCGGCGCGTCTGATGATCTGGCGGGCGTAGACTTTTGCAAAATCAGACCAGGCAGAAGTTGTGCCGCCCATGCCGTCACTGGTGGCGGTTTCCTGCTGTATGCTGATTAAAGTTCTACGCTGTCCGACTCTGGTCATGTGTATGGGTGCCTTTCCTGTCCGAGAAGGGCTTCAGCGCCGAAAGGAATAGAAAAAGATTCCTGGCCGGTGACGACTTCGGCGCGGTTATCGAACCAGTGAGCTATCATCAGAAGCATCGCGGCTTTGATGTTGCCGCCGGGCGTTTCCCCGGCTACATATGCAATGGAAATCGGGTTTACTTCGTAAAGGGTTTCCGTGGGCCAGCTCTGCGAAGACTTGAGAACCAGCCTTGACGGAAAGGAATAGTCATCGACTGCAACCCTGTCGGTAATGTCTGCGCTGACACCATCAGCGTTTTTGTATGACAGAGAAGTCAGGGTTTTAATCGGACTTACCGGCAGCTCGATCACGTTGCCGGCGGGGAAAGAATCACACACAGCGGTCACGGTTTTTTCAGCCAGGCTTTTACCGACAACGCCTTCAGCGTATTTTCTGGCAGCGACAATCAAGCGCTGCAGCTCTGCCGTCAGGTTGGTATCGGCGGCAAGGTCGGAAGCGGTCAGCCTGCACTGCTGCGCGGCTTCGGCAACAGTTACGGGTTCGGTGGTCGGCTGTGTTGTGATCTTGTAATTAAGCATGGTTACGCCTTGGTTTTTGCGGGCTTCTTTTCGGGCTTTTCGGTGGCTTCTTCAGCGTCCGGGTCAATCGCGGCTTTGTCGGCTATGGCGACTTCGTAAAGTCTTGCCGACGGGTTTTCTACGATCTGGCCGGGCTGGAAACATTCAATCTGAGTGCCGCCGTGAGCGAATTTGAAAGGCTTGGTGAATTTAAGTTTCATAAGATCACCTGCTGATGATCTTGCGGCCCTTGACGTCGATAATGGCAACGGTCGGGGTTGCGCTGGAATGGTCGCCGATCATGTCCATAGTCAGTTTCAGGTAAGGCATGCGACCGACGTAAAGAAATTCCTGATAAGCGGCGGTGGTGATGGCTTCATCGACGGTGTAAATAGTGCCTGATGCGCTGGGCGTTACGCCGATCATGTCGCTTGATACAACCGGGGTAAAAGTTCCGTTGCTGGTGGCACAATGCTTCAGGTTGAATTCCATGCCGAGTGAAGTAGTGTAAGAACCGGCAGAAACGTAAATGCCAAAAAGATTGGCCCGGTAATTGGCGGCATCGATGGCCGCCGAGGTCTGATCGGTGGTGTAAAGGCCAGGGCCGATAACCTTTTCGATGTCAAGCTGAGAAGCAAGATCGTTGCTCTGACTGTGAGCGGGGATTACAGCAAAAAGAACAAGAGCCAGAACGAGCAGAAGTGATTTGAATTTCATTTTATTGCCTCCAGGCGGGTGATAAGCCCCGGCCTAAGCCGGGGCGAGAGTCGGTTAGCTGGCTGCGAACTTCATAACCTTGATGGCGCGAGAGTCGCGCAGCATCAGGCCGTAGCGCTTGCTGAAGTTCAGGTAAATGTTCGGGTAGGCGGTGATGTTGTCGCGAACGACATACAGGCCCGGTCTTACCTGAATGGTGATGGCGCGTTTGAAGTCGCCAAAAGCGAGAGAAAGACTGTCGGCGGCGATGTCCGGCATTGCATCGGAAATGGTCATCGGATAGCCGAGCAGGGTCGGTTCTTCGCCAAGAGCAGATTTCGGCTGCAGAATGTAGTTTTCGTAGGCGTCTTTGAGCTTCATCAGTTCACCTTCGGTGAAACGGTTGAACAACCAGCGGGCGTTTCTGCGATACATGCCCTTGAGAGCGGTGCGCATGTCTTTGAGCTTGTCTACCGGATTGACGTGATTGGTGGTGTTGAGGTCGAGGAACGCGCCAGATTTACCGGAAAGAATCTGCTGAATTTTGCCGAAGTCGCGGGCCGAGTCCTGTTCGGTGCTCATTGTGTATTTAAGGAAACCCTTGGTCGCGCCGTTTTCACCGAGACCGGTGATAAGTTCGGTTTCGAGGTCTTCGGCCATAACCATAGCGATGTTTTCTCTGACCCAGCCTTCCGGGTCGAAAATCAGGTCGTCTTTGGCTTCTTCAGAGATAAGCTGCTTAGCAACCTTTTTGCCGTTGACCGGAGAGACTTTGACGATGGTGCCGGTGTTGGTTTTGGTTACGGTTGCAAGCTCGGTGCTGTTAGCAACTGCGCCGCCGGTGATGGTTACAAGCTTGCTGTAATCGGCGTCGAAGTTCTTCACGGTGCAGATGTTCATCAGGGCAACGTCTGCCATCAGATAAGCGTCAACGATGCTGTCAAGCACAGAGGGAACGGCATAGCCGCCAGAACCGTCGGAGCTGGTCGATACGTCGTTGCGGAACTGGGCGAGTTTGGCTTCATCCCACTTGGCAAGAGCGGCGGCAAAGTCTTTGATTTTGGCCTTCGGGTCTTCGTTGGCGCCGAAGCCGGGGCACTTGCCCGATGCAATTTCTTTTTCGAGATTGGCGATGTTTTCAGATGCGGCCTGATAGGCGTTCTGAAGGTTGGCGAGCTTGCCTTCCAGTTCGGCGGTTGCTTTGCCGCTTTCAATGGCTTTGATGCGCTCGTCGTTGGTCTTTTTGTATTCGTGGAATACAGTGTTCAGTTCGTTGATAGCGTTGAGAATCTGTTCAGCACTCATGGTCATTACTCCTGTTTAAAAGTTTTTTTCGCGGTTTCCAGAGCGGCCAACAGCTTCGCGCTGTCGATCTCTTCGTCAGCTTCCCGCTGGTTCAGAGCGCCAAAACCGTTAGAGGCAACCGCACGCGCCTCTGACCGGCTAAAGCCTGCGTTGCGCAGGATTTTTTCAAAATCTCTGATGGTGGTTGGTTTGGTGCCTTTGGCTGCAATGCGCAGGGTTTCGGGCACGTTGTCGAACATGGAAAGGTCGAAGTTTTCGACACTGGCGGCTTCTTCGCCTTCGGCTTTGTCGGCAAAACCAAGCTCAAGAGCTTTTGCTGAATCAATCCACGTTTCAGCGTCCATCAGCACCTGCATTTCTTCTTTGGTCTTGCCAGACTTGCGGGCATAAATACCGGCGAGGGTTCCGGCCAGCTGGCGAAGAACACCGGCGACCTGTTCAAATTCAGCAGCGTTGCCGATGGCAATAGTCCAGGGGTTATGAATCATCAGGTAAGAGCCTTCTGACATGACCAGTTCGTCAGCGGCACCGATAGCAATAACCGAGGCTATTGAAGCGGCCAGAGCTTCAACGACAACAGTGACTTTGCCTTTTTCCTCGCCGTGTTTTTTGAGAGCGTTCATAATGGCGATGCCGTCGAAAACGTCGCCGCCGGGGCTGTTTACCCTGACAGTGATGTCGCCGGTCATCGCGCCGATCTGCTCAACGATCCTTTTGCCGTCAAGTTCGTCGTAGTAGCTGCCGATTGCGCCGTAAAGCATCAGCTCGTTGCCCTGCGCTTTGATCTCGCTTTTCTGGCGAGCCAGAGTTTTAAGCCTCAATTTGTTGTTCATTTTCGCTCACCTTCCCGTCTGACTTGGGTCTATAAAGCTCGTCGCCACCGGGTAAAGGCGGCAGGTTTTCAAGTTTTCGGATTTCGTTTACGGCCATGTAGCCGGGGTGTTGAGTTCCACCAAGGGCGGCTTTATATGCTTCGTTGCGGCTCTTTGTGTCGCCCTTCAAGAATTGCTCTGTTAAAAATTCTGCGTAGTAGCGCTTTCTCTCGACCGGGTTGAGCAGGTCTTTATCAATGCGCTGCTGGATGCGCACAAGGTCGGGGTTGATGGTAAATTTCACAAAACCCCTGACCTGTTCTTCAAGGCCAGTGCCCCAGCTCGATGTTTTTTCGATTGCGCCGACCAACCAGGGCGGCACGCCGAAAATTCCACAGACTTCGGTGCGGTTAAAACCCATCAGCTCAAGCAGCTGACTATCTTCCGGGCTCATGGTGATAGGCTGATAATCCATGCCGCCGATTAAAACTGCGAGCTTGCCGGAGTTTGAACCTCCGTGCGCCTCCTGCCAGTTCTTTTTGAGCTGTTCTACCGCTTCTTGCGTAAGACTGCCCGGCGCTTTCAGAACGCCTGCCGGTCTTGCGCCGTTTTTGAAAAACTTGGCGGTGTGATCTTGAGCGGCGACGCTGAGGCCAATCATGTTAGCCATGTATCTAATCGGACTGATGGCGGTTCTGCCGTCCAGTGTCATGCCTTTAATGCAGAAAATGTATTTCGGGTCGACTTTTTCGGCGCGACCGTCGGCAAAAATCACATCGAAGTCATGCGAGCCGTCAGAATTCCAGTTTTCAGCGATGGAGTCCGGGGCAATCGGTATCAGCTCAATTACTTTTGAGCCGACCATGTTTTTGTATGCGCAGCCCATGCCGCGAAGGGCTTTTGCTGCTGCCATGAACTGCCAGAACTCAAAAGCCGTCTGGAAATCGTTCGGGGCATTGCGCAAAAGGCTGTATAAACTGTGGTTTTTCGCGCGAGTTCTCACATTGTCATCGCCGGCTTCGCGTTCATAAAGAACGCATGGCAGTTGAGCGACGGTTTCGGAAATGATTTTGACGCACGAATAAACCGTTGAGTGTCTAATGGCGGTTTCAGGGGTGACAGATACGCCTGCCGAGCTTTCTGACATGCCGCCCAAAAGCTCAAGCATCTCGTCAAGCGTTTTCGGTGACGAAATCGGCGTTGAGTTATTGAAGAATCGGCCAATCCAGCTGAATATTCCCATTATTAACCGCCTAAAAGTGAAAAAGCTGTGCGAAGGGTGACGGCTCCGCACAGCCTTTATCGTTGGCGGGGTAATTACTCCCGCCCATCTATTTTTATTAAATCACTTTTTCAGGAAATTTAAAGGCCTTGAGGCTTGTTGATAGTGATTTCTCTACGGGGTTCACTTGGGAATTTATGCCCGCAGTTGATGCAGGTGTGATACCGACGCTGAACGCCATTTTTAAGCACGTTGACACCGCATTCTGCCCGGTTCCATTCGCCGCAAAGGGTGCATCTTGCTCCAGAGCCCGGCACGAATTCGGCAACAATGCGCAATCGGCGCACGATCAGAACGGCGGTTTCTATTTTTAAGTAATCCATTTACCACCTCAAATAACGATTATTCCGGGCTCTGGTTCTTTCGGGGTTGACTTCAGGCGCGTTGCTGCGTTCATGCCCATAATCAGGGCAACAACGCCGTCAATCTTGTTTTCGTTGCGGGTTTTGTTTGGGTAAATGTTCTCTTTTTTGTCGTAGTGTGCGACTACGTTTGAGAACATCCAAGTTAAAAGCGGGCAGCCGTCATAGTGAAATTCGCCGGAGTAGATCGCGGCTTCAAGCAACTTCATCGGCTCAGAGAAGTTTTGAACAGTGGCGCGGGTTTCGATCATCAGCAAGCCTTCGGCGGTTAAGTTTGCCGCCAGCTGAACGGCCTGCCAAGGGTCGTATGCGATGCCGTCGACCTGGAATTGTTTGCAAAAGTCTTTGACATCTTCCTCGATCGCGCCAAAGTCGATGCGCTCGCCGGGGTGGACGGTCAGGCGTTCTTCGAGTTCCCAGGTCTGGTAATGCTGATTTTCTGGTTTATCAACGGTTGCGCGGCAGCTGTAATATTTGCCGAAGGCCCAGTATTCCTTGTCGTCGAAAAACAGAATATTCAGGGCCGCGATGTCGATTTTACTGGCAAGGTCGAGAGCCAAGACGCAGCGCTTGTCGGTCATGCTTTCGGGAATCAGCGACAGGTCTTTGCATTTTGCCAGCTTCAGCATGTCCATCCATGCGGTGTCTACTGAAAGCCACTGGTTAAGGTGCTTGCAGCGGATTATGTTTTGCTTTGACGGGTTCTGCTTGGCGGTTTCCAGTTGGTGAATCAGATATTCATCGTTGACGCTGACGCCGTAGTTCGGGTTTGCTTTTTTCCAGTTCTTCAGGTCTGTCCAGTCGTCGCCGTCGTCGATGCCGTAGATGATGCCGAAAAGCCGGTCATTATGAATCACGCCGCCGAGAACCTTAACGACCTGATCGTAATAAACGCCGCAAGGCCCGGCTTTATTCGTGCCCGCCGTCGAGATTGTGAACATCATCGGCTGAGTTCTTGCGCCCATGCCTGTCTGCATAGCGTCGAAAAGTTCGCTGGTGTCGTGTTGATGATATTCGTCGATAATAGTGAAAGAGCTTGACGCGCCGTCTTTTGCCAGGCCGATCAGCGGCTCAAACCTGCCGGCGCGGTCGCCGTGATACATTGATTTTGCGAAAATCTCGACGCCGTAATAATCTTTCAGCCCAGGCGTTTTTTCGATCATCAATTTAGCCGGCCTGAATACTTCCCACGCCTGTTTCTCCGTGGTTGCGCCACTATAGATTTCCGCGCCGGCTTCTTTGTCGGCTAAAAACATAAAGTTCGCTAGTCCGGCAGCGATTACTGATTTGCCGTTCTTGCGCGGTACCAAAATAAAAGCCTCTCTGAATCGGCGCAGGCTGTCTTTTTTGCCCGTCCAGCCCATAATACAGGCCACGATAAAGCATTGCCATGCTTCAAGCCTAATTGTTTCACCGGCCCATTTGCCTTTGACGTGGACAAGGTGCTGAATGAAACTGCAAGCCTTATTGGCTTTTTCTCTGTCGAACTTCCAAGGAAATGACTTGTCTTTCGATCTTTCCAAATCGTCAAGGTGTCGCCGGCATGCCTGTCTCACGTAAAGACACGCATCAATTTTGCCGCTGACTATATCGCGGCAGTATTGATTCGCTTTGTTGACGTTCTGGTATGTCATTTTTCGAATTTGGCAAATGGGTTTTCAGTTTGCTTTTTTTCGATATTTATTCTTGATCTGCACGACGGGCCTAAGCCGAATTCGCACGCGAATTTATAGGCAAGCTCCATGGCTTTATTGCGAATACCGAGCAGCGGATGCTGCTGTGTGTTGCCCGACTTGAAGGTTATAAGCAAGCCCTCTTTGTCCAGTTGCTCTTGTGCCAGCTTCCACGTTTTAACGGCCTCGCAATAAAGGGCGAAGGTCGTGGCGTCGTTTTTGGTGATTAGCCCCTGAGCAAAAAGAGTTGGCACGAATTCATTCCATTCGTCGAGCGCATAGCCGTTTAATGTGCGCGGCGGCGTCGGAGGGCCAGCCGGCGGCTGTGGTTCGTTCTTATTTATTTTCCGTTTTCCAGGATTACCCTGTAATACTCGTAAATGCGTGGGTTTTTTCTTAGTCATCGTTTATTCTCCGTTCTGTAAAAGTTTTTAACCCCCGGGCTTTGAACTGCGGCGCTGTTTTTTTAGT
>Ga0209606_1002349_pt1 | contig 21132 bp, 16 predicted proteins | sample AD_UKC057_MetaG_FD_184412 | JGI IMG/M metagenome (GOLD analysis project Ga0209606, IMG submission 184412) | Active sludge microbial communities of municipal wastewater-treating anaerobic digesters from USA - AD_UKC057_MetaG (SPAdes) (version 2) | ecosystem: Engineered > Bioreactor > Anaerobic >...
GAAATGTTTATTAGCATAATCCACTCTTTCACGGATAGTTCTTATAAAAGATTCGGGGCTTACCTGATTAGCGTCAGCTAATTTTACCCAGCATCGGCTCACATACTGTCGTTTTGCGTCATAGGAATAAGTTTTCCAGTTACCTGGAGCATTTTCACTTATAAAGTATTTTAACAATTTATAATCATCATCTGGATTGATAAGCACATAATATAATTGTATTTTAGGTTCAGTAACAAAGAATTCAAAATCTCGTTCTTCGCTGAGTTCACCAATCTGAAAGATTATGTTTCCATTATATTTTCCGGGGTTAAGATCTGTTAATGGTATGGTTAAATTGATTCTTTCGCAATCATTATAAGAGATATAATCCATCATATCATCAAAGACTAAGATACTATCTTTTTGCACAGTTAAAACTAGTATTCCCATATCCTGACGCAGAGATTCATTGGTATATACTTCAAAACTGAGATAGACATAAGGATTATCCCTTTTTTCAAAGATAATAGAGGGTTGACTCTGATAAAGGGTATTACCCCGATGAAATTTCTCTAAATAGGCACTGCTATCAGGACGCACTACACTGCACAATTCAATATCACTTAAGATAGTATCAGGAGCAAGAGTTTCAATAGGTAAAGAAATAGTGGCACTTTTTTTAGAATTGATATCTGTAGCTTTGATCTGAAAAAGATAAGAACCTTGAACCAAAATAAAACTAACCCGGTTTAAATAAGCTTTATCTGATTGAGCATCAAATTGATTGGTAATACCAATATTATCGCGTATATTTTTCTGAAAAATAAGAGAGTCACTCTTAAAAATATCTATATTAAAATCCAACTCTGCATAGTATCCATTTTTATGTTTAACAAACTTTAGGTTGTTATAGGGTACTTGATAATCCAGATTAACGATAGTAGTCTTATCTTTATTTAAATATCTATGAGGACTGATATGAATGGTAAGAGATTCTGCAAATATCAATCCAGTGTTTGCAATTATCAAGATTATCAGTAGATATAATTTAATATTCTTCATCTTTATTCCTTAATTCGTATTGGCCATAACCACCCATATCCATAAACACGAATACCAGATTGGGTCTGTAATAAACCCAAACGATATAGGGTTTAAGGTCCAGAGGATGGACTTCGTTATAAACTTCATCAGGTTCGCCATACTTAATATATATTCTACCACGATCGGACTTCCAACCCTTCAATTTTTTATGGATAGTAAATCTTTCATCGGCAATTCTAACCCTTTGATAGAAGCTTTCCCGGAATTCATTTCTTGGTGTTCCTGGACTGGGGTCATGAGTTTTCCAGAATTGTTCAATAATTTCTGGATATTCTTCTGGTGATGCTTTTCTAATTTTATTCCATTCATTTTGATTTGCAATATACCGAATTTGCTGAATTTGATCTTCATAGCTATAAATAGCATTAAAATAGAACCAGGGACTATAGTAAAAAGGTTCCATTTCATAAAAAACATTATCTTGATAGAAAACAATTTTTACAGAATCAACATTATCTTGATTCACCCATAAAGTTAGGTCAAAATGATACTCAGCTCTCGGATAATTAAAAATCTGAGAATTAACTGATGAAAATATCTGAATGCTATCAGGTAAAACGCTAAATTTTTGTTGAAGGATACAGCTATCTAATTCGGATGGTAATTGCTTTAAATCTGAGGGTTGAAATAGGATACCATCTTTGTTAACAAACATAAATGGCTGGCCAATAGAGGTATATTTATTATCCAGAGTAAAAGTTCTTTTTAAATCTGTTTTATTTCCCAAAGTCAAGTTTTTAAATCTCAATAAAGTTTCATACTTCCCAGGACTTAACTCGGTTTGAAAATGTATGGGAATAGCGGTATCTTTTAACCATTCTCGTTTTGGAACAGAAATAGTCTCTTCATAATTAAATTTATCTTTCGTCTTTTTATTTTTAATTTCAATGCTTAAATTATATATTACAGAATCGGTATTCTGCTTAAAAATGAGAGAATTATAAGGAATAAGCACCCAAAAATCCACTCCATCAGCATAATGCTCATAGATTACCTCCTGTGCTGATAAACAGTTGCTCAGAAGGATTAATAATAGTATGAGTTTAGCCGCTTTTTTCATCTTCAAATAGCCTCAGATGGAAATCTAATCTATTATTCTCCAGCAATTCCAGCAAAGCACTAGATGGAAAGATGTTTTTTGTCGCTTCTAACTTATAATTATCCCCATCATCAGTGTAGATAATGGTTTTTAGAGAGAAATTACCTTCGTTATTATTTACCAATCTGGCAAAATCTTCCAGAAAACGGGTAGTCAATTTCTCCAGAGGTAAATTCAGCTTAAGTTCACCCTTTAAAATGTTTTTCCAATCTTCCAGAGGAACAATTTGTTGTGGACTTATCCGTAAGAGACTTTCATCATTTCCTGTATAACCTGATTTAGTGCCAGAAACAAAATATATTTTCCCCTGTTCTAATAATGGATAAAAAGTTTCAAAATCTTTGTTAAAGAGAGCTACTTCAAAGGGTCCGGATAAATCTTCAAATTCAATAAATGCATAAAGATTACCCTTATTATCCCTTTTTCTATTGATAGAGGTAACTATTCCCACTAACCTAAGATTTTTAGATTCCAGCTCTTTGGTAGATTTAGAATTGACATTGGATAAATAACGAATTAGGTGACGATGCTCATAAAGAGGATGTCCACCCAGATAAAATCCAAGAACTTCCTTTTCTTTTTCCAGTTGATAGGAATAGCTCCATTTTTCTACCTCAGGTAATGACGGATAATCTTCTGTCTCATTTTCTTCACTAATTAAATCAAAGAGTGAGGTTTGACCTACTCGTTTATCCCTCTGCGCACCTGTGTTATAGGATAAAGCTTGTTCTATAACTGCCCATTTTTGAGCTCGTGTTCCTTCCAGTTCATCCATTGCTCCACTGGCAATCAAACTTTCCAGAACAGTCTTATTCACTGCTGTGCTATCCAGACGAGAACAAAAATTAAAGATATTGGTGAAAGGACCATTTTTCTGTCGTTCTTCAATAATAGCATTTATAGCTGCTTCGCCCATATTTTTGATAGCCTTCAAACCAAACAAGACCTCTTTCCCGTGTACACTGAATTCCTTTTCACTTCTATTTATATTTGGAGGTAAAATTTTTATACCCATAGATTTGCAGACTTCTATCTTTACTGGAATCTTGGCTGGGTCATCCTCTAATGAAAGTAATGCTGCCATAAATTCAACAGGATAATGTGCTTTCAACCAGGCTGTTCTATAGGCAACCAGTGCATAACAGGTGGCATGACTCTTATTGAATGCGTATTGAGCGAAATCTAACCAATCATTCCAGATTTTAGCCGCTACATTTTCAGGGACCCCATTACTGATAGCACCTTGAATAAATTTTTCCTGGAATTGCATCAAGAGGTCAAGACTTTTTTTACTCATTGCTTTTCTCAGAGAATCCGCTTCCCCGCGGGTAAAATTTGCCATCTCCATAGAAATACGCATAACCTGTTCTTGATAGACGGTAACTCCATAGGTCTCTTTTAGGGTTGCTTCCATTATAGGATGGTCATAAGTGACCTTTTCTTTTTTATGTTTACGCGCAATGTATGTATCAATAAATTTCATTGGTCCGGGACGATAAAGAGCAACCATAGCAATCAAATCTTCAAACATATTAGGTTTTAAATCCATCAGATATTTACGCATACCTTCTGATTCAAACTGGAAAATGCCATCAGTATCTCCTCTACTTAAAAGCTGATAGACTTTTTTATCCGTGAGAGGTAGATTATCAATATCTATATCTATATTCTGGGATTCTTTAACCATATCAATAGTTTTCTGAATTAAAGTGAGAGTTTTCAAACCCAGAACATCCATCTTCAAGAATTTCAGTTCACCCAGCCACTTCCCTTCATACTGGACAAGGATATTGTTCTCTGCACCCTTTTGTGTGCTACGGGTGAGAGGAACATATTCTTTTAAATCGCCAGGAGCAATGACTACACCTGCAGGATGAATTCCTGTTTGACGAATTAGTCCTTCCAACACGAGACTATGTTTATATATGCTCTGATAGATTTCATTATTATCAATAAGGTGCTTAAAATCAGGAGAATCCTGGTAAGCTTCTTCAAGACTTTTTCCGAAAGGAATAGTCTTTGTAATATTATTAGCTTCACTGGCAGGAAGCATCAGTACTCTTGCAACATCTTTAAAAACGGATTTAGCTTGCAAAGTGCTAAAAGTAATAATCTGAGTGACACTGTTGCGTCCGTATTTCTGAATGAGATAATCAATTACTTTACTTCTTCCCTGAGCACAGAAATCAATATCTATATCGGGCATACTTACCCGGTCAGGATTTAGAAAACGTTCAAATAATAATCCGTATTTAATAGGATCAATTTGGGTTATATCCAGAAGATAGGCTACAATACTTCCAGCTCCAGAACCACGACCAGGACCTACCGGAACTCCTTGTTTACGAGCATTATCAATGAGGTCTTTAACTACTAAAAAATAACCATCAAAGCCCATCCGATGAATCACATCCAGTTCAAAATTCATTCTTTCCTGAGCTTCTTGGTTAGGTTCGGGATACTTTACCTTCAATCCCTTTTCACAAAGAGCAAATAAATATTCTCCCATATCTTTATATTCTGAAGGTGTATCAATTTTAGGAAGCATAAATTTATCATAGCGCAGTTCCAAATCTATCATATCTGCAATTTTCAGGGTATTGGCATAAGCCTCTTCTTCATCTGGAAAGATTTCTCTCATTTCTTCAGGGCTTTTAAAATAGAGCTGATTTGTCTCATACCTCATACGATTTGGATCGTTCAAGCTTTTACCTGTCTGTATGCAGAGAAGAATATCATGTGCCTCACTATCTTCTTTATGTAGATAATGACAATCATTAGTTAAAACCATAGGTTGAGACATTTCTTTTGCTAAAGAAATCAGAGCTGGCATAACACTCTTTTCCTCTTCCAGACCATGATTCTGAATTTCTATAAAATAGCGCTCTTGAAAAACAGATTGATACCATTCAATAGTTTCACGAGCTTCTTTCATTTTATGCTGTGCTATTAAGCTGGCGATTTCACCTTTGATGCATCCACTTAAACAAATTAGCCCTTCATTGTAATTCTTTAATATTGATTTACTTATACGAGGCTTGTAATAAAAGCCATCTATAAAAGAAATAGAAGATAATTTAATAAGATTCTTGTAACCTGCATAGTCCCTGGCTAAAAGGATAAGATGATAACGTGGGTCATATTTACTATGTTCATCATCCAGTTCACCATTTATAATATAAGCTTCCATTCCAATAATTGGTTTTAAACCTTCTTTCTTAGCAGCTAAGTAAAAGTCTATCGCTCCATAAAGATTACCATGGTCAGTGATAGCTACGGCTGGCATTTTATATTCTTTAGCCAATTTAATCATACGGTCTACTCTACAAGCTCCATCAAGTAGACTATATTGCGTGTGATTATGCAAATGTACGAAAGTCATCATTATCATCTCCTCTGAGGTTATTATTAAATATAATGCTGGATTTGTCAAAGAATAAATTCAGTTATTGCAATATAGGTTAAATTGCTCTTTTTAAGCTATAGTAAAGACAATCTATCAGTTGAGCGAAGTTAATTTGATGATTTAGATTGACGAAGAGATGAGATAAAATTAGAAGGAATATTATGAAGAGATTTTATTTATTCGTCTTACTGGTATCTTTTATTATAGGACTCAATGCACAAAGAGGACTATTTGGTATAGCCTATGATGACCCTCTTAACAAAGCTGATTCGTTATTATGCTATCAGGGATTTTTAGCAACTGATATTGAGGGCAATCTAATAACCTATCGTTCGGATTATAATAAATTTGTGGATGCAATCATTTTGATAGTGGATCCCACAGATGAAATTGTGATAGGATGGTTTGTAAGCTATAGTAAGGAAAACACAAAGGAACAGGATGAATATGTGCTGGAACAACTTGAAAAGATGCATGGTAAAGCAGTATATTTAGATAAAAAACGCGAAAAAATAAGCTGGATTTTTGATGAACAGCGCGTTGCAATCTATGGATATGCACCATCTGGTAATTTGTGTGTTTATTACTATGATTTTTCTCGTCCTGAACTATTTCAACTCCCGCCAACTATAGAGAACAAAATTGATAAAAATCAACCAGATATTTCCGAGCCTTGATCCTCATTATTAAAAGATAATAACCTACTGTTCTGCTTGACTTTTAAAAATACCCAAAAAAATTGGATTTAAAGAAAAAAAATAATAAAGGAGCTAATTATGAAAACGGGAGGATGTCGTTATGGAACACATCGGGTTTTGGAACCTAAAGGAGTGCTTCCACAACCGGCAAGAGTGCTTAATAACGATATGAGTGAGATCTGGGATAATGAGTTGCTCATTAATGTAACAAGATTGAATATTGACTCTGCTTCATTCCACCAAATAAAAAAGAAATTAGAGAGTCAGGGACATACAGACCTGGAAAAAGCATTTGCTGAACATACAATAGACCTGGTAAATCGCACTGGTAAACATAAGAATGAGGATACTGGTTCAGGTGGAATGCTTATTGGAACCGTTGCTCAAATAGGTGATAAATTTGAGATGAAAGAAAAGATTAAAGTAGGAGATAAGATAGCTACTCTGGTTTCTCTCTCTTTAACTCCATTAAAAATAGATAAAGTAAAAAGAGTCCTTTTAGATAAAGACCAGATAGAAGTTGAAGGACAGGCTATCCTTTTTAGTAGTGGTGTTTATGCTAAATTACCTGATGATATGGATGAAACTCTTGCTCTTGCAGTTTTTGATGTAGCCGGAGCACCAGCTCAAGTTGAACGATTGGTGAAACCTGGTGATACAGTGGTAATATTAGGCGCAAACGGTAAAAGTGGCATTTTATGTAATGCTGTTGCTCGTGAAAGAGCTGGAATTACTGGAAAGGTAATTGGTATAGTACGTAACCCTGATCATATTTCAACCTGCAAAGAAACTGGTTGTAATGAAGTCATTCTTGCTAACGCGACTGATGCACTCACTATTCAAAGGGAAGTTTCTCGTCTGACTAATGGTAAAATGGCAGATGTGGTTATTAATGTCGTCAATATTGAAGATACAGAACTTCCTGCAATAATGGCTTGTAAAGATCGTGGTATTGTCTATTTCTTTTCTATGGCAACTTCTTTTACTAAAGCCGCTCTTGGAGCTGAAGGTATTGGCGCTGATGTGGATATGATGATAGGAAATGGCTATGCTCATCATCATTCAGAGATTGCTCTGGATTTACTGCGTCGTAATCCAGTTTTAATGCGTATCTTCAAAGAACGCTATGGTGAAAAATAAGGAGGATATAACAATGACTGATACTATTAATATTCGCTCCATAGCAACTCAAGATGAGTGGAATGATTGGCACTGGCAAATAAGAAATAGGATAACCGATTTTGATACTTTAAGAAAATATATAGAATTGCAACCAGAAGAAGAAGCTGTCGCTCAATCCAAAACTTTCTCTTTTAGGATGGCTATAACTCCCTATTATCTTTCCTTAATCAACCCTGATAATCCTCTTGACCCGATAAGACTACAATGTATTCCCCGGATACAGGAAAGCTATATTGCTCCTACTGATCTTAGAGACCCTTTAGAAGAAGATGCCGATGCTCCCGTACCTGGTATGACTCATCGTTATCCAGATAGAGTTTTGCTTCTCTTGACGGATCAATGTGGTATGTATTGTCGTCATTGCACTCGTCGTCGTAAAGCAGGTGAAACGGATGCTCCTATGCCCAAAGAAAATATAGAGAAAGCTATCCAGTATATCACCGAACACAAAGAAGTAAGAGATGTAATCCTTTCTGGAGGTGACCCTCTAACTTTGAGTGATGAACGCCTTGATGTTATTTTAGACCGCTTAGCAAAGATAGACCATATTGATATTGTTCGGATAGGAACAAGACTACCCGTTGTTTTACCTCAACGCATAACTGATAGCTTAATATCCATATTCAAAAAATATAAGTTCCTCTGGTTGAATACTCATTTCAATCATCCTAATGAATTAACCGATGATTCTAAAGCTGCCTTATCTAAACTTGCTGAAGCAGGAGTTCCATTAGGAAACCAGTCTGTTTTACTCAAGGGTATCAATGATAATGTTGATGTGATGAAAGCCCTGGTTCACAGTTTGGTAAAGAACAGGGTTCGTCCTTATTACATTTATCAATGCGATTTATCTGAAGGTATTTCCCATTTCCGTACTCCAATTTCAAAGGGAATAGAAATTATGGAATCCTTGCGTGGACACACTTCTGGATTGTGTGTTCCTACTTATATAGTTGATGTCCCTGGAGGAGGAGGAAAAATCCCTGTTATGCCTAACTATGTTATTTCTCAGATGCCAGGGCGTGTAATTCTTCGTAACTATGAAGGTATGATAATCTCTTATACTGAACCAGATTATGTGCCTGTAGACGATAGCAAATATCAATCACTTTGTGCCCCTGAATATAAATCTACAGAAGGTGTAATGGCTCTTCTTCGCGGAGAAAAAGTGTTCATTAGACCTTCTGATCTAACACGAATGAAACGTCGTAAATCTTAAATTATGCCAGAATTATCAGGTTCCTATAATTTTGCCTGGTTAGAGGATGAAAATGTTAAAGCGATTACTATTGTCGGCATTTGCAAAAATGCAGGAAAAACAACCATCCTGAATCATTTGATTTCCCTTAAAAAGAAAGGAACCTGGGGAGTTTTTAGCACGGGTATAGATGGTGAAGAGAATGATTTCTTGTTCCGTATTCCGAAACCTCCAGTAATTCTTGATAAAGACCTCATATTTTGCTGTGATACTTCTACATTGGATGAATTAGGTAGTCAGATAATCGTGCTGTCAAAAATTCCTTTTTCAAAAGATCGCCCCTTATGGCTTGCAAAAACCTTAATACCCTTGCAAACTGAGATAACTGGACCTTCCACGGTAAAAGAACAGATTCAAACTCTGAAGTTAATCCAAAATTATGGAGCAGAAAAAGTGCTAATAGATGGTTCTATAGACCGAAAATCTATTGCTCAATCAGAATATATTGATGCAGTTATTATGGTTATTGGTGCAAATTTTGGCACCTTTGATGAAATTGTGGATGAGGTAAAAAGATTGAAAATCTTAAATTCTATTCCTCAATGTAATATGGTGTCTCTAAACGATCCAGAATATCAATTTCTGCTTGATTCAGAGGAGATTTGTCTCTATGAAGAAGGGCACTGGAAACCCAGTGGATTAGTCTCCCTCTTGAGTAATATTAAACCTCTCAGACAAATAATTTCAAAAGCCACAGAAGCTATTTATATTCCCGGAGCTATCACTGATATGGTCTACCAGGATATAAAAAATATATTATCTCAGAGCGGAGCTCAATTAATTGTCCGCCATCCAGATTGCTTGAAAATCCGTTTAAAAAGATTGGAATTTTTTTATAATTTACACCATCCCACAGCTTTGATTCCTTATCGTATTAGGACCTGGGCTCTTAATTCAATGGGCTTAGGATTTTCCAATATTGAAGCAGAAGAATTTAGAGCTCATTTGCGTGCTCAATTTCCCGACCTTAATTTTATAGATGTTATGGAATTAGGATATGAGTGATAGAGATCAGATAACTGGAAAAACTGTCAATCTTGGTCTATTCTGCAATGTGGGATTAGCCATTCTAAAATCTATAGTTGGCATTATTGGGCATTCTCAAGCTTTATTAGCTGATGGTATCAATTCCAGCTCTGATGTAGTATATTATCTTGCAGTAAAGTTCTTTATGCGACAGGCTAATAAACCAGCTGATTCTGAACATCCTTATGGACATAGACAATTAGAAAGTATTTCAGCTATAGTAGTGGGAGCTTTTATTCTTACCACTGGTATTGCTATCTTCTGGCAATCTCTCAATAAGATCTTTGATCTGGTGACGGGTACAGAACCCTTTCAATCTGCTTCGACCTTTGTGGTATTGATTGCTTTCTTGACATTAATGCTGAAGATTTATTTATACTTTTATACTAAGAAGAATTATACTTCAACTAAAAACCCTACACTTTTTGCCTTAGCCAAGGACCATTTAAATGATATTATGGCTTCTGGAGCAGTGATAGTTGGTGTTATAATGGCAAAATTAGGAATTTTATGGATGGACCCTGCTGCTGGTGCAATTGTAGCAATATTTATTGTTAGGACAGGCATATCTATTATCTTCCAATCCTCTGCGGAGCTTATGGATGCAATTCCAGATAAAGAATTTGGAAATAGAGTTAGAGAAATTGCTTTGTCTGTTAAAGGTGTGCGCGATATTGAGGATTTAGGAGTTCATCGCTTTGGTCCTTCCTACACTATTGAAATGATTATTGGGGTGGATGGAAGTATAACTGTAGATGAAGGAAATAAAATATCTCACGAGGTTGAAGAAAAGCTTATGAATCATTTTCATGATAGCCTTAGAAGAGTAACCATACATTTTCATCCTGCTCCTTCAGATAAAGGTCCGTATTTTAAAGCATCCTGATTTGGTTTCTTAATCAAATAATGTTTAAATTAAGCCTTACAAATCTAAAAATAAAAAGAATTGTATATGAGAAAATAACCTCGGATTTATTAAGGTTTTTAAGTTAAATGAATGAACCCCAGGCAGAAAATTTAAAAAATAAGAAAAAACTTTTATTAATCACAGACCTCTATCCTCATCGCTATAATCCGGTGTGTGGAGTTTTTATTAGAGAACATTCGGTGGAATTAGCAAAATATTATCAAGTCCATATTATCGCAACTTCCTTCCCCTATCCTTATAGCATTGAACACAAAAAAGAAGATAATCTTGAAATTACCCACATCTTTTTCCCTTCTATTAAATCAATTTTTGTGTCCGCATTTTTTACTTATCCGATTCTTGCTTTACCAAAAATTATAAAGATTATAAAAAATTGGAAGCCTGATATAATTCAAGTTCACGATTATCATCATATTCCTGAGCTCTTTTGGTTGAAGACCTGGTTAGATAATTATGATTATCATAAATTCTTATATCTTCATAACATACGTAGTCATCCTGATAGATTGAAGGGAAATCTAATTATTCCCTTTTATAAAAAGACCTTAAAAAAAGCATTTAATAATTGGGACCATATATTTACAGTGAATGTTCGGCTAAAAGAATGGCTAATTCCTTATATTCCTGAAAATAAAATTACCGTAACAGGAAATGGAATTTCACCTACTCCGATAGTCAAAGAAGAGGAACTATCTTTTATAAAAACATTGTTAGACCCAGGGGCATTCAGAATTATTTCAGTAGGAAATCTACTTAAAGAGAAAGGATTTGGTTATCTTATTCAGGCTGTTCATAAACTGATAAAGAAAGGGTTCAATATTCAATTAGTTATAGTTGGAGAAGGAAAATATCACCAGGATTTGTCAGAACTCATTCAAAATCTCCAGTTATCTAATAATGTGATTTTAACGGGCGCCATTGAAAATCGCATTCTTAGAAATATTTATCCCTTCTTTAATCTCTTTGTGTTAGCAAGTTATAGTGAAACATTCGGGATTGTCTACTTAGAAGCTATGTATGCTGGTTTACCTGTAATCGGTGTTAAAGGAGAGGGAATTTATGGCTTATTTGAAGAAGATAAAGAAGCACTTTTTACCAAGCCTCAAAATAGCGAAAATTTGGCTGAAAAGATAGAGTGGGTACTTACTCATTCTGAAGAAGCTTCAGCTATTGGACAGGCTGGACAACTAAAAGTCACAAAACAATATATGTTAAATGACCTTATAGCTGGACTCCGAGAGATTTATGAATAAGCCTCAACTATTAATGATCATAAATAGTTTCCCTCCCAGTGGTGGAAGTGGTGTTCAAAGAGCCTTAAAATTTCTGAAATATAGTTGTCAGGAAGGCTGGGAGGTATATGTCATTACCCCTAAAAAACCCACAAATACCTTTATAGACTATAGTCTATTAAAAGACATTCCTCCTGAAGCTCATATTTATAAAGTCGGTGGTTTAGGTATCAGAACCCCTGAATATGCTAAGATTACCAGTACTTGTTTTGAAGAAACTATGCCTAAAAATCCAATTGAAAGAGAATTCTGGCGTTTAGTAAAATTCTTTAATGACCTTTTCTTCCCTATTGATAAGCAAATCGGATGGGTTCCTTTTGCCACTCATAAGGCTAAACAATTAATCAAAAAACATAATATTAAAAATGTTTATATAACTGCGTCGCCTTTTTCTTCCTTTTTAGCTGGTATTCGGTTAAAGAAGAAATTTAAAAATAAAATATTCTGGGTGGCTGATTATCGCGATTCCTGGCAATTTGCAATTTATATGAAAACAAAAATTCTGCCTTTCAGGCAAAGATATATTGAAAAAATGGATGAAAAGGTTCTGAGAAGTTGTGATATGGCAGTTTTTGTTACTGATCCTAATAGAAATGAATATTTACAAAAATATCCCTGGTTAGAACCCAAATCCTGTACTATTATTAATGGTTATGATGAGGAAGATTTTAAAGATGTCCAGCCTTTGAAATTCTCCTATCCAACTTTATTATATATGGGTAAAGCAGACCTCCTCTATGGCAATCTTTTAAATATCTTACCAGCCATATCTTTGAGTGGAATCCCTAATCTTCATTTCATCCATATAGGAATTATAGATCCTTTTTTATTAGATGAAATAAAACGAAAAGGATATGAATCTTATTATTATGAAGGATATAAACCCCATAAAGAAGCTTTGAACTATCTTTGCGGAGCTGATGTTAATTTGGTTATCAGACAAAATGATGAAGAATCAAAAAATGCTTTATCAGGTAAAATATTTGAATTATTAAGAGCCGGAAGACCCATTCTTTCGGTTGGACCTCATAATTCAGCAGTAGCAAATTTAGTTAATGAAACTCACACGGGTGTCCATGCTTTTATTGAGGATCCTGAAGCTATAGCAGAAGCTTTGCGGATCTGCTATTCTCGCAGAAATGATTCTCCTCTACCTAAAGAAGTTTTAGAAAAATATTCCAGAGAATACTTAACTAAAAAACTTCTCTCGCTGTATCCGGAAGTTTGAATATAATTTTCTTATCTATGTAGATATAAAAAATCCTCCCAGAACTTAAAAAATCCGGGAGGATTATTTTTCTATGCCTTGATACCCTTTATTTAATCATCAGCAATTTACCACTAATCCTATCTTTATCCTCTTCTAAACGATAATAATAAACTCCGCTATCAACTTTTCTTCCTTCATTATCTGAACCATCCCAGAAAAGGATAGTATTCCCAGTAGCATCAGCTCTTAGATTAAATTGTTTTATTAGCTGACCTTTTACATTGTAGATGCTCATATGCGCAATTCCATTACCTTTGGTCTGAATATGGAAAGAAGCGCTCCCCATGCAGGGATTAGGACGCACATTTACAGAAGCAATAACTGGAACAACCGGATCTTCAATAGCAGTACCCACAACGATAGTAACCACATTAGATGGTTCTGATAACATCATAGGATTATTAAACAAAGTGCAAGCCCAATATTGATGAGTTCCATTAGGCACTCCCACATCTGAAAAACTTAATGTGCTGGGATTAGTTATGGTAGATATAGGCAGTTCATCTCTAAATAACCTATAACCAACCAGTCCCTTCACATCAAAATAAAGAGGGGGCTCCCAGGTTAACTGCACTGTATTAGGTGGAATATATGTGCCCTGAAGATTTCTTGGAGGCGGAAGTTCTTGGATAGGAATTGTAAAAGCACTCATTACTGGCACACCATACATCCCATGTTCATCTACAGGTATTACTTTAAAACCTAGAGGGATATTCAAATCTGCTTCCGTAGGTGTATAGGTAAGTTGATTTTCTCCTTCAATAGGTTGTGGTTGTCCAATCACCCTGTACCATTGATAGATTGAAGAACCCTCTTCATCACCATCTATATCCGAAAAGGTATATGATGCTGTAAGCTGCTGATGAATAACTGGAGGTCCAGTTATAACTACATTTGTAGCAGTAGGTTCATGGTCTAAAAATCCTGTACCTGTTAGAGGAATATTAATGACTGGATGATTGTAGAGATTACTGGTTATAGTTAAAGTCCCGGTATAATTTGAGGCAGAAATTGGAGTGAATGTTACATCAACTGATATGGACTGAGTCCCAGGTATATTAAAATCTGTAACACTGCTGGTAAAAACAGTACTATTTATAGAGATAGTCCCTGTTACAGGTTCGGAAAGAAAATTGGTTATCGTTATGGGTACACTGGAACTTCCGCCAATAAAAGTTTGAGGAAAATCTATATGGTCAACTGATACAGGATAAGCACCAACCAATCCAGGAAGAGAGTATTTCACTCCTTGTAAAATTTCCTTAGTACTCATATTCTGAAGAAAGAATACCATCTCACAATTAGCAATATTCCAGCTAGCATCAGGAGTAAATGTTAAATTTATGGTTGTTGATTCACCGGTATTGAGATTAACTGCTGTGCCATTTTGATCGGGAATCATTAAACGATTGACATTCTCTACTGTAGTCTGATTGAACCATACAAAGGGAATATGTGATTCTGTAAGGACCGCATGCAATTTAACATTAGTATTAGTATCATTCTCAGGTTTAGTGACTGTCACCGAAACCTGAAATTGATTACCAGATTGGTTTCCTACAGCTGAAATAGTGTAATGTGATGGAACCTGCATTCTTGCATTAACCTTAGGTAGATAATTTGAATACATAGAATTACTTGCACTACCACCTTCTGTTGGATTTAGCCCATCAAAGAAAGCAGTGGGAAAGCCAGATACACCATAAAAACTATTACGTGCATTAGAATAAACATTGGCAAAACTGTCGCTTCCGTGATTTTTTATAATTGCTACGGGATGATCATTATTCAGTAAATCATGACAACCCATTGCTGCACCAGGGCAATATTGACACCAGGTGCCTGTAGCAACTTCAACTACGACTAAATTTCTTGGCACTGCATACAGAAAGATACCTGCCCACATTATTAAAAATATTGAAAGAAAGCGTTTCATCGTTATCTCCTTCCTTTTAGGGAATTAATCAAAATTATATTTTGCATAAATACAGAACTTAGATATTTCTGTCAAGTTTATAGTGCAATTTTTTCTATAATAAACTAGATTTTAAGCTCTGGACTAGGTCTAATAGCTCTTCTGGCTTTCTAATTAAGAAATCTGGATTATGACGAAGTAGATTTTCTTCTGAATGCAACCCCCAGGTTACACTAATAACCTTAACCTTGCTACGATGAGCTGCTTTAATATCTCTAACTTCATCTCCAATATAAAAAGTATGTTTTGGATTCAATTGATGTTTTTTTATCTGAGCACTGATACTATTGTGTTTACGCAGGATTCCTTTTGTCCCTTCAACCCAATCAAAACAATCAAGGTTATTACGCTTCAAAAAGTTATTAATATGTTCTGTATCGTTTGAACTAATCAATCCTAATACAATTCCCCATTCTTTTAATTTTCTAATCACTAAATCAATACCAGGACAGGGAGTTAGGTCTGAAATAATATGTTTGTATTCATTTAAAACTGTTGCTATAGCTTGAGGTAGTTTAGCAAGAGGAAAATGCAATTTTCGGCAGGCTTTGGGGATAGGTAAGTCCCTTAATGAATTGAAAGTTTCCTGAGAAAGTGTCTCAAATCCATAACTAGGAGCAAGTTTATTTATTAACTGCAAAATAGCTTCAATAGAATTAGCGACAGTTCCATCAAAATCAAAAATAAGTGCCAGGTCCATAAATTTCATCCTTTCAGTTTTAGCACCATACTATATGCTCTATTTGTGCTTATCCCAAATCTATCTGCAACCTTCTGAGCTATTATTTTAGAACTTAAGCTTTGACCAAGAAGTTCCTTTATATATTGATTTATTTCACTTGTATCTATTTCCTCAGAACGCCTTTTGCCTTCAACAACAATCACAAATTCACCCTTTTCTTTTATATTAAATTGGGTGATCATATCCTGTATACTACCTCTAATAAACTCTTCATATATTTTAGTAATTTCTCGTGCTAGGCAGATTCTTCTATTGTCAATATATTCAGCGAGCTCCGTTAAAGTCTTTTTTATCCTGTGTGGTGCCTCATATAGTATAACCGTATGCGTAGAGTTTTTGACGAGATTTAGTATTTCTTTTCGGTGTTTGTTAATTAGTGGTAAAAATCCCAGAAAAAGAAAACTTTCAGTATTAAAACCAGATGCTGTTAAGGCAGGTATGATAGCAGTAGCGCCAGGAAGTGGAATAATATTTATTTGATGGCTAATAGCGTCTTGCACAAGTAAAGAAGCTGGATCGGAGATTCCTGGACTTCCAGCATCTGAAACAACGGCAATATCGTTGCCTTGTTCTAAAAGTTCAAGAATCTCCGGTATACGCTTCTTTTCGTTATATTTATGCAGACTAATAAGTCTGCCCGATTTTATCTGGTAATGTGAGAGCAGTGAACGCGTAGTTCGCGTATCTTCTGCAGCTATAATTTCAACCTTTTTCAGGACTTCCAGTGCCCTCAAGGTTATATCTTTTAAATTCCCAATTGGAACTGGAACAAGATAGAGATTGCCCGTTGGCAAAGCTTCTCCCTAAATGAGATTTAATTCTTTTCCAACTTTTTTGAACGCAGTTATGGCTTTATCTAAATCTTCTCTATTATGTGCGGCAGAAAGCTGAACCCGAATGCGAGCTTTGCCTTTTGGAACTACAGGATAAACAAAACCTATAACATAGATTCCTTCATCCAGTAACATATCTGCCATTTTCATTGATAAAGGCTCATCATAAAGCATTACCGGGACAATTGCCGTATTCCCTTCTACTATGTCAAAACCAGCTTTTGTCATTTCTTCACGAAAATATTTCGCATTTTCCCAGAGTTGATCTCTCAGTTGAGAGGAAGTTGATAACATATCTATCACTTTCATACTTGCACCAACAATAGCTGGAGCTAATGAGTTAGAAAAAAGATAAGGACGACTCTTCTGACGGAGAGTTTCTATTATTTCTTTACGACCTGTTGTAAAACCACCATTACCGCCACCCATAGCTTTACCCAGAGTACTGGTTAAAATATCCACCCGATTCTGAACTCCATAATATTCAGGAGTTCCACGTCCATTAGGTCCAATATATCCAGTGGCATGTGAATCATCAATCATTACTAAGGCATCATATTTATCTGCCAAATCACAAATTTCAGGTAACTTTACCATATCACCATCCATAGAAAACACACCATCAGAACAAATTAAACGATATTTCAAATTCTGAGTTTGTTTCAGGATGTTCTCAAGTTCTTCCATATTGGAATGTTTATAACGAAATCGTTGAGCCTTGCAGAGACGGACACCATCTATAATAGAAGCATGATTAAGCTCATCCGATATGATAGCACAGTCTTCATCCAGGAGCGGTTCAAAAAGGCCACCATTTGCATCAAAACAAGCTGCGTATAAAATAGTATCTTCAGTGCCTAAAAATTCAGATATTTTGCGCTCCAAATCCTTATGAATTTGCTGAGTTCCACAAATAAAACGAACTGATGCCAATCCATAACCCCAATCATTCATAATTTCTTGAGCTGCCTTTATAACTTCTGGATTATTCGCTAATCCAAGATAGTTATTGGCACAAAAATTCAATACTGTTTGACCAGTGCTGACCCGAATGGAAGCACCTTGAGGTGTGGTCAAAATTCGTTCATTCTTGTAGAGACCTTGTTCCTTAAGTTCTTCCAGCATCTTTTGTAAATCAGTTTTCATTTTGCCAAACATGGCAAACCTCCAATATTTAGTTTTAAATTTATAATACAATTTTTGAAATTTACTATTCAGTCAATAAAAAAGCTGAGATATACCATTATTAAAAATCAATATTGTCTCTATGGTCTATTGATTAGATAGTATTTGCCAGTGCTATTAGTAACATAACAGTAGTCAATCCTAAACAACTTCATAAAGCAGAAATTTTATTTTAGGAAGGAATTAAGAATAAAAAAAACTCCCCAAATCTGGAGAGCTTTAAGTATGGTGCAGAAGGCGGGACTCGAACCCGCACACCCATTACAGGCACAAGATCCTTAGTCTTGCGTGTCTGCCAAGTTCCACCACTTCTGCATATTTAAAATTTATTTTCCTAAATCTTCTGTTGTTTTCTGAGACGGAGAAGCACTCTCATTTGTTTTGGTCTCTGTCTGTTTGGTATTAGGTGTTGTAGTTGGTGTAGTTGTTTTTGATGTTGCCCCAGCTGGAGCTTTGGAAGTTTCGCCAAATTGTTCTTCTAAAATCTTAGGAGCTTTTGCCTGGTTTGTCTTGGTAACTTGAACCGCCAAAAAAAGCGAAGAAATCACGAATAAAACACCTAAAATCTGAGTCCACTTTCTCAAAAATTTGGAAGCACCACTACCTCCGAAAACATTCATTGCTGCTCCACCTAAGTTAGCATCCAGACCACCTTTGGAAGTTTGAGCTAAAATCACAAATACCAATGCAACACAGATAATTATATGAATGACCAAAGATACAGTATATAAGACCATTATTTTTCCCTTTCTCTTTATAAAATCCTAATTTATTTCCTTATTTTATATACTTCATTTTTGTCAATCATAAAATCTTTCTATTCCTACTACATATTGAATATCAATATATTTTAAATTTTTGTATTCTTAATAAGGCTTGGATAAAATAGTATTTGAATTATTGAAGATTTTCCTATTAATCTTAGAATTTCTTATCCAATCAAAATAGAACTGTGGAAAATTTTCTATATATTGTAAAATTCATTCTAAAAATTAACAATTAATTTATTGACATTATCGTTTCTTTCATTAATATGTTTTAAAATCAACGAGGTTTTGATGGAATTTATTCTGCCCGATGGAAAAATCATAGAATTGGAGAAAGTCCGCAGAGTCTCCCGAATATCTGATTTGGGTTTAGAAAATGACTCAATTGAATACAGCAAGATAGCTTTTGAGATTCATCTTAGAGGTCATAAAGTAATAGAGGTGAGCGAACGTTATCATTATGCGGATTGGTCAGAAAAAATGAAGAAATTAACCTCAGTTAGAAATAATTTGATTAATGCTCTAAAAGAAGCAGGAATACCATTTGAACAGGATTAAAAAAGTTTTATTTTATTATTGAAAACGGGAAAGAGAATAATTTTTATTAATTTTTAGCTAGAGAAACGATTTTTTCTACTAAATCCGGAAAGTTAATTCCCATTGCTTTTGCTGCCATAGGAGTAAGACTTAAATCTGTCATTCCAGGTAAAGTATTAATCTCCAGGAAATAAGGTTTCTCTCCATCATAGCGAAAATCAATTCTGGCATATCCTTTTAATCCAAAAACCTTCCATAATCTTTCAGCATAAAGTTGAATGAGTTGAGAAACTGATTCTTCTACTGGAGCTGGGCAAAGATATTCAGAATGCCCTTTGCTGTATTTATTGTTAAAGTCATACCAGCCATTTAAGGGTTTGATTTCTATTAGGGGAAAGGCTTGTCCATTTAGAACTGTTACCGTCAATTCTTTTCCGGGAATGTACTCTTCTAAGAGAGCACTATCAGAATAGTTTAAAGCAACTTTTACTGCATCCTTCAAATCATATAATTTTTCTACTATACTTATTCCAACAGAAGAACCACTGTCATTAGGTTTAACTATTATAGGGAGACCGAGTTTTGCCTCTATTGAGGAAAAATCAGTCGGATCTTGATAATCATTTAGTAAATCTTCCCTCATAAGAATATATTCAGGAGCTGGTATGCCTTCATCCAAAGCCATAAGCTTTGAAACATATTTATCCATCGTGAGAGTGCAGGCTTTAGGACCTGAACCAGTATATTTAATCCCAGCAAGAGAAAGAGCCGCTTGTAATTCACCATTTTCTCCAGTTCCTCCATGAAGACCAATAAACACAATAGAAATTTTCTCCGTTCTAAGTTTGCTGATTAATGAGTAAAAATCAGAATAATCTGCTGGGTCAAGCTCTATAACCTCGTATCCTTTTTCTCTCAAGCCTTTAGCAATTGCTTTACCACTTCTTAGTGAGATTTCTCTTTCAGGAGAAATTCCACCCTCTAAAACTGCTATTTTATCCATAATATTTCTCACTTTTTTATCATAAAAAACAACTCTAATTTAAATCCCATTGCCGCTTTAAATCTTGCTACATCAGGAGTATTGCCACCACAGAAATCTATCTTATCAAATCTTCCTCTAAGACTTTCTATGAAACTTAGATAATGAACAATGCTGGCACCATTTTTCATCTCTTCTGGAAGGGTACTTTGTAAGATAGAATATGCTCTATTATCTTCTTTCCCAACCAAAACTATATTTGAACTTACCACTTTCCCTTCTCTTCTAAGGTTGAACTGAGAAAGTAAATGATGCCGATATAAATCCTCCATCCAATTTTGAAACGCATTATAAGATAAACCTAAATTTTTATTTATTCGTTGGTATAATATCTTGAGCAAATGGATAAACTCTTCGGGAAAAAATTGCTCGTCTAACTGATAATTATAAGCAGAAGCTTTAATTAATCTTTTCCTCTCATCATATAAGATTTTTAGCGGCTCCTGAAAATCATAACTAAAGGTATATAAAGGGATTGCTTTAAAATTTTTCCAGGTGAATCCTCTCACATCATAATTTTCTGGCATCAGTTTGAATTGCATCTTTCTATAATGAGCATTCAACCATATTGCTATTTCAGAGCTGATATTTAGTTCATCCAATAGCCTACGATTTTCTCCTCTATTTCCTAAATTGTAAAACCATAATCCTTGATAATAGGAGCTCACTGGACAGATAATATAACTGATTCCCAATTTTTTCTTTTCATAGATTGGCATAACTGCCTTTATCTCATCACCTTTATAACAGACAAGTTGTTTTGCTTCACAGTTATGAAGATTTTGTACAGCTAACATAAAATCTGG
>Ga0209606_1002352_pt1 | contig 21115 bp, 16 predicted proteins | sample AD_UKC057_MetaG_FD_184412 | JGI IMG/M metagenome (GOLD analysis project Ga0209606, IMG submission 184412) | Active sludge microbial communities of municipal wastewater-treating anaerobic digesters from USA - AD_UKC057_MetaG (SPAdes) (version 2) | ecosystem: Engineered > Bioreactor > Anaerobic >...
GGGCGGCAGTCAAGTATGTGGTCGACTGCTTCGAACGTCTGGGCCTTGCGAGCCCCGATGGGCTTGATGGGTATTTACAGCCGTATGTCCAGCCTACAAGACTTATGCATAGCCCGCCCTGTCTCGAAATCCTAGACGCATCGGGGAGCATCGCACGCCAGTTCAAGTTCATCACGCAGTTCTCCCCATCTACGGCGCCTGGCTGCAGGATCAGCGGCGAGGTTGTGGCCCCTGGGGTGATTCTGGAGCATGTCGACGATATCGACAGAGTGCGCGGCGAGGCGGTGCTTCTGGTCCCCATGAAGCTTGCGGGCAATCCCACCGAGATCGAGGCAGTCATGAGACGCGTCACGTCTTCCTCGGGCAGAGATCAGGCCCGGTTTTCCGGCGTCATTCTGGAAGTCGACACGTCAGGCAGGGGATACTTCCCGGTAGTGCCGCTCGCAGTTCCGGGTTCGCTTTCGACGGATCGGAACGATGGCGGCAGACAGCGGATGGGTGAACCGGGGGAGAACGAGCCCATGGTGTTCACCTGTGACAGCCCGACCTTTGCGGACATAGCTGCTTGGTCCGCCGCGACCGCAACCGCCGATTCCCATTCCGGGACAATACGCATGTCAATGGACTACTCCGTCGAGCCAGTGCGTACAGCCAACGTGGTAGGAGTGCTTCCAGGTGGCGGAGCGGCCCCGGCGGGCGCGCGCCACATCATCGTTGGGGCGCACCTTGATCACGTGGGCAGCAATATGGACGGCACCTATAACCCCGGCGCTATGGACAACGCGTCGGGGGTGGCCGCGATGATCGAGATAGCGAGGGCGATCTCGGCTAGCCCAGCTCGTCCGCAGCTTACCGTGGTCTTCGTGGCTTTCAACGGCGAAGAGCAGTACATGTACGGTTCGCGGCACTATGTGTCGGAACCGTGCTTGCCTCTTGGCGAAGCGACCATGATTAACATCGATACGGTGGGATCGCCGCGAGGGGTTCTCTTGCAGATCGAGAATACCGCAGGCCTCGACACTCAGCTGGTTCGAGACTTGTGTAGCGCTGCCGCCCAGCTCGGGATCGGGTTCCGCAAGTCGGCAAGCAGTGGGACCGACCATTCGTCGTTTGCCAACGCTGGCGTCGAGGCGGCCAACCTGATTCAGCCGGACTTCGCCGGCGGTTACCACGGCCCAGGAGACACTGCCGACGGGATTGACCCGGGCAGGGTGGCCGAGGTAGTCAGGCTGGTCCTGGCGTATATCAGAACGGCCAGAACCGCTCCACCAGACTGAGGATGATCTCGAAGGCGATCAGCAGTATGACAGCCACTTCGAGGCGAGTGCCTCGCTTGGCGTGGTACAGGTCTGCGAACACTTGTGTCATGTCGAGCAGTGTCTGAGTCTTATGAGAGATCTTCTCATAGCGGTCCGGCAGCTCGAACAGGCGCTCTAGATCCGAGTAGAGTTCCTGCGCTTCCTGGTTGCGCCAGACAATGTCCGGCTTTTCGAGTATCATAATGTACGAAATGCTGCTGTAACGATAGCTCAGGATCCGCCCAGATAGCTTGGCCAGGCGCTCGTCGCTGATTGAGAGCGAGCCCCTCTTGAGCTGAGTGATGAACTGCTCTACATCGTCAAACAACCTGCTGATCTCGTCCTCTATGCGCTCCATGGCAGTAGACTTAGCAAGGATCACCGCGACTAGTTGACGGTAGTAGTCTTTCATCTCGGGAGCTATGAGTTCGTCGTAGGTTACCGAGGACTCGTCGCCGGAAACAGTCAGCTTGTAGTCGTCTACATACTCCACCCGGGTGAATTCGGCAAGATTGCGGTCGAGCTTTTTCAGGTAGGCTATGACATCCATGATGTCGCTGTCGGCGCAGTTGACGAAGACCAGTGTCCCGAAGGAGAACAGGTACACTCCCTTGCTGGCAGGCTGGGGCAGGATACCCTCCAGATGGCTCTCGGAGAGCGACAGGGTATCTTCCCAGGAAAACGGACGCTCTATGCCGAACTGCGAAGCAATGGCGGTGAGGTTCAGCTCTCGCGATACCGCCACAGCTTTGAACAGAGTCGGGTTCACAGCGACCACCTCTCTGCGGTTTTCCATATTATATCATGCCTGTGGCGAGACAGTCAGGTCAGGAAATGGCAATCGGGAGATGACAGCGGGGGAGGCGCCGATCATGCGTTTGTCCTCAGGACCAATGCGCCGGCTTGCCGCTGATATCGCTTCGAGCACGTCCACACCGCGGATTATCATGGGCGACTTCAACGCGACACCTACCCATGCGCTGGAGACGGCCTTGATGTTGCGCGAGCATAACGATACGTACGCTCTCCACCGAGTTCTGGTAGACAGCAGGTGGCTGGCGGCGCAGGGACCCTTTGAGCGCGACTATCTCAAGGGGGGCTATACGATAGGCGTGTTCGATCCCAGCGCCCGCATCGACTACATATTCGCTTCTCACGATATCGGAGTCGTGGGCGAGATCGGCGCGGCCCGCGTGCCCCGGACCCCGGCCTCGGACCACCTGCCATACGTAGTCACCCTGGAACTGCCCGGTAAGCTGGCAGGACAGGCTCAGCTAGCGGCCACGGTAGCCGGTGCGACTGCCGAGGCTGTCGGTTCGCGCGTTCCCAGCTCGATTCGCCCGCTTCCACCTTCGCAAGATGGGCGCCGGCCGTTGGTTGCCGTTATGCAGAGCCAGGACGTGAAGGCATGGTATGAGGATATGGGTTGGTATTATGAAGACGACCTCGACATGATCATGGAGATGGCAGCCGGCATTGGGCCTGATGGACCCGAGTGTGCGCTCGTCCCGGCAGACAAGCTTGATGGCCTGGCCGCTCGGGTATCTGAAAGGCCGGTTCTGTTGATGCTTTCCAATGTTAGGCGGATGTCGGAGCGCCAGATGCGGGCGGTGAGGGACTTCGTGGCAGCCGGAGGTAGGGTGCTAGCCACGTATCAGACTTCTCTCAAGACTGAGACTGAGGCTATTGCGGGCGAATACGGGTTTGGCCTGGCTGATCTGTTCGGCGCGGAGTTGGCGGGGTGGACCGGTGTATCGCCGTTGCATGACGCGATTATTCCGGTAGATCCGGGCGAGGTGGATTCCGGTGCTGATGCATACGCGTTGGCCGGCGCCATCTGGGAAGGCATCGAGGGCCCAGTGAGGTTGCGCGTGCCCGAAGGGATGGTCGTAAAACCCTGGCCGGGCTCGGTCGTGTTGGGCCAGTGGTCTAGCCAAAGCGGTGCGCCGTCCGGGGCGTTGCGTCTAAACGCCGCCATCGTTCTGCATGGCCCCGTCATGTACGTCGGCGCAGAACTGCTGAGCTGGGACGCGCTGCAGGAAGACTCGGCGCGGGCGCTTGCCGCCAATATCATCAGGTTCATGCTAGGCGTCGATCGCTAGCCGGCTAGAACTGGGGAAGCTGCGCCTCAGGCGCGAATACCACGCCGACAAGGCCTGGGCCGGTGTGCGCTCCCAGTACCGGAGCGATCGGACTCACAGGCAGCCAGCGGCATTGGAATATGCGGTCGAGGCCTGCGCGCAAACGCGCCGCGCCTTCAGGGCACAGCCCATGCAGCACCTGCATTCTCATTACGGTGTTGGCCGGGTAGGCCGATGCCGCCATGTTCACAATAGCGTCAATGGCACGGTCCAACGTTCGGGTCTGTCCGCGAGTGACATAGGTGCCTCCGACCTTCTCCACTCCGATTATGGGCTTGATGTTGAGTATCGATGCGACTAACCCCTTCAAGTGGCTGATGCGGCCGCCGTGTATGAGGTACTTCAGTGTAGAGAGCGTGTACAGTGTGTCGGTTGCGGCGGTTATCCGTTGCAGCATTCCGACGATTCGGTCAATACCCCATCCTGCCTTAGCGGCGCGCGCGGCGGCCTCTACATGCCATCCCTGCGCCCCGGACAGGGTCCTGGTATCGTATATGGTAACATTTGCTTCAGGCACCATGCTGGCTCCCATGCGAGCGGCGTTCACTGTGCCGCTAAGCCCTGAGGATATGTGGACAGACAAGATGTCCGGGTCCGTGCGCGCCAGATTTCGATATAGTTCGGCAAAGTCCCCGGGAGACGGCTGCGATGTACTAGGCATCTCTCCGGTGCGATCGAGAAGCTCATAGAATTCCTGGACACTGATATCCACACCGCCCCGGTACACTCGTCCTCCAAGCGTAATCGTGAGAGGAACATAATGAATATCGAGGCCTTCTCGCTGCTCGGTGCTGATGTCTGCTCCGTGATCTGTGACTATCTGCATGCAATGGTTCCTCCAGCGGTCTTTGATGAGTCAATAGTATCACCGATTATCCGCGCATACCAGTACTCCTTGGCAAGCGTCAATTCGAGAGGATGCCGAGCATCGACATCAGGGATCGGGCTGCCATCGACGAGTTGCCGCCGTTCTCTCCATCCCTGTCGAACGCCTGCAGGACAGGTCGATAACAGCATAGTCGTGACAGAGCCTCCATCGTACTGTGGCGTGGGGGCCATTTGACGCTTGCCAAGCTACGACACACACAGCTATGACTTGCCCTTCTTGATGGCAGCCCATATGGCAACCGCGAGGACAAAGAGTACCGCAATCATTGCACCCCGACTCATCTAGAACCCTCCTTTCCGTCCGTGCTTGACTTTGCGATACTGCATTTCTGACCTAGCTGCACAACCAATACATAGACAGACCAAAACAGGAAATAACGTCCAGGAAACACCTCCCATTATTGCAAAAGGCGTCTCAAAGAGGAATGCATCCAGGAAGGACCCTCCCGTCATGTCCCACAATCCGGGTGTATAGTACAATAGTCTAGGCTTGAGAAATGCCAAGGGATCAACGGCGCCGGAATAGATCAGTGAGATCAATAGCGGCAAATGAGCCAGAGCCAGTGATAGCCAAAGGTTCGAGAGCCTCCTATGTCGGGCAGCCTTGGAAGCAGTATCCGAGAATATTTGAGTCTCCCCTTCTTTGTCTGTTCTCTTGAAGTATTGAGTGCCAGAGGGCTTGTTTCCTGCAATGTGTTCCCATCCACTGTCTTTGAAGAGCATTCGATAGTCTTCAAAGTCAGCAGGGCAATGGAAGTGCCTGTAATCGATTCTGATTACAGTATCTTGCGGAGGGATTTGCCAGAGCTCGTATCCGAAGACCGTTTTTCGGCTTAGACTCAGACCTTGCTTTGCCATTTCAGTAAGCCATTTCTCCTCGTTCTCAAGATCAAGAAAGAATCTGCGTTTTTTCACCATAATCCCTCCCTTGACGTGACGTGTATCATGTGAGACATCCGTTGGCAGTCCAAACATAGAACTCTCTTTCCTTCATCAGTAATCACATAGACTTTGCGCCGACTATCATCAGTCTGTACAGGTTTGACGAAGTTTCGCCTAAGCAGAGCCTCAAGGGCTCCATAGAGAGTTCCCGCCGCCATTCGTACCTGACCGTCACTGAGTTCTTCTACCTTTTGCATGATGAGATAGCCGTGGGCAGGCTTGAGCAAGGCCAAAAGAATGTAATAGGCAGTCTCTGTAAGGGGCAGGTTTTTGTCTCTCTTCACGGTGGATGTCATCTCCTGCATGAACGCCGATTATATAGCAGCACTATATATCGTAAGCATATATAGTATCACTGTATATGTCAAGGACTCAATTCCAGTCGTTCGGAAGGGATAAACACCCCAAAAGGTGAAAGATACAGCTGGGCGCCCAGGCGCCCGAATGGAGTTTCGGGTGGTGTGTTGGCCTCATGGCGCACTCATCGATTGTTGCGAGCATTGCGCAAGCTGTCGGCAACCGCAAAGGTGAGCAGGTGGCGCTGGTGGTGCGGTCGGCTGATATGGCCGCGAGGGCGCGGCGCGAGATTCTGTCGATGACGGAGTCCGGCGCCGCCCTCGTCGTTCCAATCCATACATTTGACCAATATGCGGCGGCCATCTTGCGCAGGGCAGGAGGACGGCCAAGATCTAGGCCCATCGGCGAACTGGAGCGCGAGATCGTCATAGGCCGTCTGCTCAAGGAGCGAGCCGGCTTGGGCCAGCTTGCCGCTCTGGGCCACTCTGCGGACCGGCCTGGGGTCGCGCGCGCGTTTGCCGGCGCGATTACCGAGATGAAGCAGGCTGCGGCCACTCCCGAGCGGGTGGGGCAGGCGTTGACACAAGGAAGTGCCGGCGGGAGCGCGCCCGCGGGGGTCCACGCGGACTTTCTGGCCGTCTGGCGCGATTACGATGACTTCTTGGAAGCGCACGGCCTGGCCGACGGTGAGGACTTGTACGCTGATGCAGCCCGGGCGCTCAGAGCACAGGGTAGGCACGCGCTCGGCGATCTAGAGAGGGTCTGGTTCGATCAGTTCTTCAATGTTACGCCCGCCGAGGCCGCCCTGATATCCGCCGTGGCCCGTCTTGTACCGGCGACATCGGTTGTCCTTGCCTGCGCCCAGTGCGATGATGCGGATTTCGTCGTCGAAAGGGTCAGGCGTATGGTGGAGCCTGCCGCTGTCGAGGTGGGCCGACGCGGCGGGCCTGGGCGGATAGTTGCAGGCACGGATGCGTCCGGGTCGCATTCGACGCCCGAGCTTTCTATCATGACTGCGCCCGGGCCGGCGGCCGAGGCACGCGAGGTAGCCCGCGAGGTCAAGCGGCTGATAGTGGAAGAGGGACGCAGGCCGTGGGAGATCTGCATCGCCAGCGCCGACTCAGCGGAGTTTATTCCGGCGCTTCTGGAGGCGTTCGAGGAGTTCGGCGTGGCGTGCGCTGCGCCGAGGAAACGTCTGCTGTCATCGTCGATGCTAGTCCTCGACTGTGTGGCTCTAGCAGATGCCACGGCGTCGCGCCATAGTGGATTTGACCTTGTGAGGCTGCTTGCCAGTCCATACATAGGCCGGGGGCCGGCCTGCGCCGCGCAGGCCGCGGGGGCAATCGGGGTGAAGGGGCTCGAGCTTACGGCCGGGCGATGGAAGGCGCGTCTTCGGGGGACCGATGAGTGCGGCGATGCGCTCGCGCTCGTCGAAACGCTGGCCGAGGCCTGGAGCGGAGACTTCGGGAAATCAGGCGGACTCGCCGATCGTGTATGCGAATTTGGCACACTGCTCGCGGCGGTCGGGATGCCGGGATCCATCATGGCGACCGATAACCGCGATTGGGCCGTCGAGTCATGGGCGGCGTGGAAAGCGTTCAACTCGCTCCTGGACGAGATCGCCCGCTCCGCCGGCGACGGGGAAGCAAGCGATGATGGTAGTTGGGCCGAATTCGCCCGCATCTTGGGCTCTGCGATCAGGCGACGTTCGTTTCCACTGGAGCGCCCGGACCCTGCCGGCGTCAAGGTTGTCGGGCCGACAAGGGGCGCGGAGTTGGAGTGGCCGGTCTTGTTCCTGAGCGGGATGGCGGAGGGCACGTTTCCGCGGAGAATGAGGCGGCCGTGGGTGTTCAAGGAAGACGACTTGGAGCGGCTGGCTCGCTCAGGCATCGGCGTCATGCTACCGGGGGAGCATGCAGCCATGGAACGGTTTATCTTCAGTTCGACTGTGGGCGCGGCGAGTGAGAGGCTGTACATAACATACCCGTCTAGCGCGACCGACGGCTCGTCGGTAAGGCGATCATTCTTCGTAGATGAACTCCTGGACTCAATGGGCGTCTCGGCTGAGGATGAGCGGAAGATGACCGTGTCAGTATCTCCGCGCGACGTGTTCCCGCGCAGGCTGGACATGGCGGCAAGCCCCAGGGAGCTTGCGCTGTGCGCCCTCGCGCTCGCGCGGGCGTATGGGCAGGCGGGTCAGCAGATGCCCGAGGTCCGGGAATGGTTCAGGCAACGGCCGGACGTGTGGGAGCTTGCGTCGTGGTGGAAGGATAGATCCGAGGAGGCCCGAGGCCCCGGATTCTCGGTGTACAGCGGAGCGGTGGGCGCCCCCGACCTGGTGCGCACCATGGAGGTCAGGATGTTGCGCGGCGCGGTGTGGTCGGCCGGGCACTTCGACGACTACCTGAGATGCCCGTTCGCTTTCTTCTGTTCGCGCGTGCTGCAGCTGGACGCGGTCGAGGAAGCGCCGGACGAGCCGACGCCGCTTACGCGCGGGGGTGTTCTCCACGACATCCTGCGACGGTTCTTCGAAAGGCGCCTCGGGTCATGTCTCGTCCCGTCCAAGATAGACGAATACCATTCCGAGATGTTCAGCATCGCCCAGGAGGAGCTGGACAAGGTCGACGTTGAGGCCATCAATATGTCCGGGCCGGCATGGGAGGCATACCGGAGTTCGATAATCTCGCAGGCCGTTCAGACGCTTGACGCACAGGTAGAGCTGGCCAGCAAGACCGATGGGTTCTGGAGCCCGGCCCACCTCGAGTGGGGTTTCGGCCTCGCGCTCAGGCCGGAGGCAGCGCCCAGTTCAGTGCGGGACTACCTCGTCTTGTTCGATGATGGTCTGGGCCACGATCAGGCCGCCCCGCCAGGTGACGCGGAGGACGAGGCCGGCGGCGTCGGGGGCATCGGCGGCCTACGCGTGTGCGGGAGGGTGGATAGAATCGATATCGGGCCTGACGGCGCTCTCGCCATATACGACTACAAGTCCGGCCGGAGCGCGAACCTGCCCTCGTTCACCGATATCAAGGAGGCCGATGAGGTTCAGCTTGGAGTGTACGTGCTGGCTGTGGAGCGGCTACTCGCATCTGCGCCGCAGCCCGTGGCGGGCGCCTGGTACTACAGCCTGCGCGACAGTAGCATGGCGTCGGGAGTATGGCGCGAGGAGTATCACGACCGGTTCGCGGCGGAGCGAAGACGGGGCGGTAAGCTTTCCGGTGAGGAATGGAGGCAATACGTTGGCCGAGTGCAGGCTCGAGCACTCGATGTGGCGGGCAGGGCAGCTGCGGGCGTATTCCACATTGCGCCTCGTAAACCGTCTAGCTGCGCTTGGTGCGACTACCGCCGTGTCTGCCAAGTGTACATGCTTGACCTTGAGGCATTGAGCCAGTCCGCCGAGGGCGACGGCGATGCCAGCACGGGAGGTGATTGCAGTGGCTAGCTACACTCCCGAGCAAGAGAAGGCCATATTCGACCTCGATCGCAGCCTAGTGGTTACGGCCGGCGCGGGGTCGGGCAAGACTCGGGTTCTGGTGGGGAGATACGTAAACATCCTGGAGGAGCAGGCTGCCGACATCGATGAAGTGATAGCCATAACCTTCACGGAAAAGGCCGCGAACGAGATGAAGGGTCGCGCATGGGAGGAGATCATCAAGCGAGAGAAGAAGGCCGGTTCTCCCGAGGAGGCCCGAAGATGGAGGGAGCTTGCGCGAAGGCTTCAGTCGGCGCGTATCAGCACCATCGACTCCTTCTGCGCGCAACTCGTGAGGGAATACCCCGTAGAGGCAGGTGTGGACCCGGAGTTCGCCATCATGGACGAACTCGATATGCGCCGGGCTATGTATGCAGCTGCGCGCTCGGCTGTCGACAAGATGCTCCAGCGCAAGGACCCTTACATGACGTCTCTGGTGGTAGACAAGGGGTTTGGCGTTGTGGCGGAGGCTCTCTGCCGGGTTTTCGAGAAGCTGCGCATGACCGGCAAGCCGTTCGGCGAGTGCCTGGGCATCACCATGGTGAGCCTTGACCAGTCGGAGGCTGAGGCGGAGCGGGCGCTGACCGACCTGAAGTTCGTCCTGGCTGCGGCGGCCGAAAGCAGGGGCGTGTCGGCGAACGTTGACCATCTGAAGCTGGAACCCCCGCAACCGGGCAGCCCAGAGCTTTTTGACGTGCCCGGCCTTATGCTCAAGATCGATTCGGTCGCGACCGGGCTCAAACTGAAGAAGCGGTCGAATGAGCAGAAAGAGATAGACGAGCTCAAGGCAGTTCTGTACGAGTGCTTGCTGGACAGGTTCGCGCGGGAAGGTGTGCGTTCTGTGGTGGACGCATGCAAGCTGATGGACGAGGAATACCGAGCCCAGCGCGGCAACGGCGCCTTGATGGACTTCACCGGCATTGAGCTTGCCGCCAGGGACCTGCTGCGCGATACTCCGGCCGGGGCGGCGTGCCGCAGCAGGTTCAAGTTTGTGCTAGTCGACGAGTACCAGGATACCAACAGGCTCCAGGACGAGATCGTCTCGTTGATCACAGGCGAACCCTACGGCAACAGGCGGTTTGTCGTGGGCGACCCCAAGCAGTCGATATACAGGTTCCGCGGCGCGGTTGTGGAGGTATTCGAAGAGGCAGTGCGAGCCGCTGTAGGCGATGCTGCGGGGCTTGCCGACAAGTGCGGGTGTATAGAGCTCGGGATCAATTTCCGCTCGGCCGGGCCGCTCGTCGACGTTACGAACGCGCTCTTTGCCAAGATCCTGGGGCCGGTGCGATTCTCGCCTGCCAAGTCGCACAGGACGGCGCCAAGCCCCGACATTCCCCGGGCCGAGCTGATGCTGGTGCGCCTGGAAGGCAAGGAGAAGGGCCCCAAGGGAGAACTCGAAGCCGAGGTTCTTGCCAGGCGAATTGCCGAGATGGTGGGGAATGAGGAGAGACTGGTGTGCGAGACCATCGTCGGCGAAGACGGCCCCATGGCGGCGGCTCGTCCGGTGGGATATGGGGATATCGCAGTACTGCTCAGGACGATGACTCACGTGAAGGAGTTCGAAGCAGCCCTGTCGCGGCATGGGATTCCATACTACGTGGTGGGAGGCGCCGGGTTCTACGGAAGGCCCGAGGTGATCTGGCTGGTTGATTTGCTGAGGGCTATCGACGACAGATCGGACGTCACATCGCTCGCCGCAGTCCTGCGCGCGCCGGTGTTCGGCCTTTCCGATGAGAGCCTGCTCAGGCTGAAGATGGCTGCGGGCAGTCTGGACAGAGCGGTATGGGATGAGGAGGCAGGATCGGACCCGGCGGGCACGGCAGGCGAGCCCGATGCGCCGGGCGCTCGCGGGCTGATAGGTGCTGAGCTGGCCAAATTCCGACGGGCGCGCACCTGCCTACGCACACTTGCGGCCGCGGCGGGTAGGATGCCCGTGGGGGCTCTGGTGAAGGCCGCCATCGAAATCGGGGGATTTGAGGAGCATTTCGCCTTCGTCGAGCAGGGCGCTCAGTCTATCGGCAACCTCCGCAAGCTGGCCCAGATGGCAGAGGACGAAACATCAGCCCGGTCCTGTCTTCATGACTTCATCGCCGACATGGAGTTTGCGGGCGACCTCAGCGCCCGCGAGGCCGAGGCGGCCATGGAAGAAGAGTCCGCCGATACTGTGAAAGTAATGACAGTTCATAAGTCCAAAGGGCTTGAGTTCCCGGTGGTTTTCGTGCCTGAGCTGGCCAGGCCGGCGCGCAGGTCCGGCGGCGGTCTGTTCGAGTACAGTCTATCGCTCGGGCTCGCAGCGCCGGTGCAGGTGCGCGACGAATGGCGCCGTACCACTCGCCACGTGCAGGCCGTCGCGGAGGACATCCGGGCAGGCGATGACGAGGAAGGCAAACGCTGCCTGTACGTGGCCGCGACGCGGGCGTCCGACTACCTGGTGGGCAGCGCGACGCTGCCGGGCCCGGGCTCGCGAGCGTGGTCGTCCGGCGGTCCTAGCTGGTATGAGCATCTATGTTCGGCCATGCCAGAGCTGGGCGAGGGAGGTTCGGCCAACGTGCCCGGCGCCATCGTAGTTGACCGCGAGACCGGCGCCGCGATACTCGTCAGGCGTTGCGAAGAGTTGGACATACGGGAACTCATGCAGGAGACGGGCGGGCAGCTGGACGAGGCGGCTGCAGGGTGGGATAGCCAGACCGAGCGAGCAGGGAGGGAGGCACCCCGACCTCGGGATGAACCGCCCGGTATAGCCGAGTTCGCCCCTCTGGCAGGCCCCGTGCGGTTCGTCGCCGGCGCGGCAAAAACGCCGAGCCAGTTCTCAGTGTCGGCGCTTATGTGCTTCTCGCACTGCGCCCGCTGGTATCTTTATGAGTATGTGTACAGGTTGGGCCGGATACCGCGCGACCTGCGAAATGCATTCGGGGCCGAACTGCAGCTAAATGCGGCTGTGCGCGGGCAGGTGGTGCATTCGGTATGTGAAAGGTGCGGGCATGCGACGGATTCGGCGCAGGCCAGGGCCTTGTTGCTCGAGGAATTGCACTTGCGCGGAGCAGACAATGTGCTTGCGTATTCCGTTGCGGACGAGCTCATGCCCATGGTCGATACCTTCTTGCGGCGTTACCCCGGGCCCAGCCGCGAAGGACACAGGGAAATCGGATTTCTGATGGACGTAGGGGGGCCGATCGTGTCGGGGGTCATGGACCGTGTCGATGTATTGCCGGATGGGAGTGTGCTGGTAGTCGACTTCAAGACCAATCGCGTCTCCGGCGCGGCAGTCGATGAGGAAGCGGCGAGGTACGCGGTTCAGCTGGACGCGTATGCGGTCGCCGCAGGACGGGTGTACTGCGCCGACCGCGTGACTGCCAGGCTGCATTTCCTGTACACCGATGAAGTCTGCGATAGGTCGTATGGGCCCGGCGAACTGCTGCAGGCAGCCGAGGGCCTGAGGAAGCTGGCAGATGAGGCGTCCCGGCACGACCTGCGCAATACGCCCATACGAAGGATCGCGGAGTGCGACCGCTGCTACTTCGCGCAATTGTGCGGGTTCACCGCACAAGATCCCTACGGCTTCTTCGATGACAGTCCTGAGGATGAAGACGACATTTCGCCTGCGGACTGAGCAGGTTTAGCTGCGTGTCGGCGAGCCAACTCATCCACGACCGCCTGCGGGGGAATGTCGTGGTAGGCCAGTACGAGCAAGGAATGGAACCAAAGATCTGCCATCTCCCTGATGATCTCGTCGTTGTCGTTGTTCTTGGAGGCGAGCATCACTTCGCCCGCTTCTTCAGCCACCTTTTTCAGCACCCGGTCCTGGCCCGAGCCGAGTAGCTTGGCTGTGTAGGAGCCTTCAGGCTTGCCGGCCTTCCTATCTTGGACGATGTGGTAGAGCTCGTCCAAGCTGAACCCGGGCGCAGTCCCGGCGGCGCGCCACGGCTGGGCGGAAAGCCTCGTGAAAAAACACGACTTCTGCCCTGTGTGACAGGCAGCGCCGGTCTGGCCTACTTGTATGAGGAGACAGTCTCGGTCGCAGTCGCAGTAGACTGCCCGCACATCCTGGAAGTGCCCCGACGTTTCGCCTTTGACCCATAGAGCTTTGCGGCTCCTGCTCCAAAAGCATGTCCGGCCTTCGCAGACGGTCCTCTCGATGGACTCATAGTTCATGTATGCGACCATGAGAACCTGGAGCGAGTTCGCATCCTGGACGACGGCGGGTATCAGCCCTTCGGAATCGAACTTGAGTGTATCGACCCAGTCCCTGAAACCTGGGCAATCCGGCGCTTCGGATCGCTCTGTCATAGCCTGACGTCAACTCCTTCACTTGCCAGATACTGCTTGACTTCGCCGACGCGAAGCACCCCGAAATGGAATACCGACGCGGCGAGGGCGGCATCCGCTCCCCCTTCCGCCAAGGCGTCGCGGAAGTGCTCCAGCGCGCCCGCGCCGCCCGAGGCGATCACCGGAATGCCGACTGCTTCGGTTACCGTACGCAGCTGGCGCAAGTCGTACCCATCGACAGCGCCGTCTCGGTCGATGGAAGTGAGCAGGATCTCGCCCACCCCCAGCCGTTCGACGGAGCGAGCCCACTCGACCAGGCCAAGCTGTGTGCGCTGTTTGCCTCCGCACGTGCACACGACCCACTTATCTCCTCCCTCGTCAGCGTGCGCATGCGCATCCGGCGCTGTTCGAGCAGCGTCGATCGCCACTACGATGCGATCGCGCCCAAAGGCGTCGGCCGCCAGTCGGACCAGTTCGGGATTTCGTACCGCCGCAGTGTTGATGCCGACTTTGGACGCGCCTGCTTCCAGCACGCGCTCAATATCATCGAGTCTGGCGATGCCCCCGCCCACTGTCAGGGGAATGGAGAGGCCAGATGATATCCTGCGCACTACATCCATGGCGGTCCCGCGGCCTTCCTCGGTCGCAGAGATGTCGAGCAATACCAGCTCGTCGGCGCCTTCGTCTTCATAGGCTAAGGCCAGCTCAAGCGGGTCTCCGGCGTCTTTCAGGCTTGTGAAGGCGACCCCTTTGACCACACGGCCGTCTTTCGTGTCCAGGCACGGGATGATCCTTCTGCTTCCTGCCGCTCTGAGCGCGTCCGGGAGCTTGACTGCGCCGGTGTACAATGCACGACCGATGATTACTCCTGCGAGGCCCCGGCGTTCGAGGGGTTTTAGCCGGCGTATGTCCTGAACTCGACCGACTCCGCCTGCGGCGATGATGTTCACGCCCGTTGATAGCAGGCAGGAGATGGCGTCGACATCCACTCCACTCAGCGTACCGTCGCGCGACACACTTGTGTGTACGATAGTCCCAATCCCCATCTCCAGCACGCGCGTGGCCAGCTCGGCAGGAGTGACGGTCGACGATTGCAGCCATCCCTCTGTCATTACCCTGCCGTGGTCGGTATCGATGCTTACTATGATCCGCTCGCCGAAGCGGCGGACAAGCTCTCGGAGCATGTCAGGGTCGCCGCAGGCCGCCGTGCCCAGGATGACGCGGGTCGCCCCGGCTTCGAGAGCGGACCTGATGTGCTTGGACGTTCTGAGCCCGCCGCCCAGCTGTATGGGAAGGCCTGTGTCCAGTGAGATTCGCCGGACAATGTCCAGGTTCACCGGCCTGCCCGCTTTGGCCCCATCCAGGTCGACTACGTGCAGCATCTGGGCTCCCAGCCAGTCCCAGCGCCGAGCGACTTCAACCGGATCGTCCGAATACTCCGTTACCTTCGCGAAATCCCCCTGATACAGACGCACGCACTTCCCATCGTGAATATCGATGGCCGGAATCACAAGCATTGAGCCTATAGCACCCCTTTCGTAGACGGGACGCATCGCGCGGCGTCAATCGCCACAGCCTGTCGCAGCGCAAGGGCCAGGGCTTTGAACGCGGCCTCAATGACGTGATGTGTGTTTGATCCGTGGAGTAGGTCGATGTGGAGGGTCAGTTGCCCGTGGTTTGCCAGTGCGCGCATGAATTCCTCCACGAGTTCCGTATCGAAGTCCCCTACCCTAGCACACGGCATGGGCACGTTGAAGTGAAGGTAAGGACGCCCGCATAGATCAACGACCGCCATGCACAGGGCGTCATCCATCGGCACGATGGCGCTTGCGAAGCGCGCAATGCCCTGCTTGTCGCCGAGCGCCTCCCTGATGGCTTGCCCTACGCAGATGCCCACGTCCTCGACGAGGTGGTGGTAGTCTACTTCGATGTCGCCGGCAGCCCGTATCTTCAGGTTCAGCCGACTGTGGAACGCCAGCAGTCGGAGCATGTGTTCGAGAAATCCGCAGCCGGTCGAGATGTCGGACGGCCCGCCGCCGGCGTCGCTGTCGAGACCGAGAAAGACGTCGACATCTGTCTCAGAAGTCTTGCGGTGCACGCGGGCTTGTCTAGGGCCTGGCATGTCAATCACTCTCCCTGACGCCTAAGCAGCGGCGTGTTTCAGCCGAGCGCAAGTCGCACAGAACGCTCTCCAGAGCCGCCAGAAACATGTCGTCTTCCTCGCGAGTTCCGCAGCTGACTCTGAGGTATTGGCGGAGCATCGACTCGCCGGGGAACGCGCGCACAGCGACCCCGCGGCAGCGGAGCTCGGCACTGACCGTTATTGCCTCTGCCGATTCCATCCTGAACAGGACGAAGTTGGTGCACGACGGTAGGCAGGTTACGCCCGGGATACATGACAGACGCTGGGCGAGCCGAGCACGTTCCTCGACGATTCGGGCTACCGCTTCTTGACAGTATGCGTCGTTTTCCAGCGCCGTGTGAGCGATAACCAGCGCGAGCGAGTCCAGGTTGAACGGCTGTTTCACCTTAGCAAGCTCTGCCGCGACCCTCGGGCTTGATACTGAGTAGCCCACGCGCACTCCGGCCAGCCCGAATGCCTTGGACATGGTCCGTAGCACCACAAGATGGTCGTACTTGCCGAGCAGCGGCAGCACGCTTCCGCCTGCAAACTCGACGTAGGCTTCGTCTACCACAACCAGAGCTTGAGTCGCTCGGAGCGCGGCCTCGATCTCTGCTTCTGACAAGCGCCCGCCGGTGGGGTTGTGTGGGTTGCACAGAATCACTATCGGGCGGCCATTGCCTGATGCAGCCTGCGCGCCTGCCGCGGCTCCAGTTTCTGAGTCCGTTTCCGCATTCGCTTCCTCTATGATCTCGGTCACGCCTAGCTTGAGTCCTTCGCCAAGGGGTACTGCCCGGAAATCTGCGCCGGCGGCCAGCGAGGCAACCTCATACATGGAGAAAGAAGGCTTCTGGACAATCACCCTCCGGCCGGGCCCGAAAGTCTGCAGGAAGATGTGGATTACCTCATCGAGCCCATTGCCCAGGGTTATCTGCGTATCGTCCACCCCAATCCGGGACGCGATCGTCTGCCTGAGGGTCGCAGCCAACCCCTGCGGATATCTGTTGAACGGGATAGTCCGCAGTCGATCTAGAACGCTCTCCTTGAGCCGAGCAGGAACGTCGAACGGGCTCTCATTGCTGTCGAGCCTAATGCGAATCCCAACGGCCATCATAGTCCACTCCTTCTTGCCACGAGAGCCGCCGCGTGCGCATCCAGTCCCTCAATGGCGGCTATGGCGCGGGCGGCGTCCAGAATATCATCCAGCGACGCGCGCGCAAGAGACGTGACGTTTTGCACCCGCACGAAGTCACGCACAGAAAGCGCGGATCGGCTGCGTGCTGTGCCTCCTGTAGGCAGCACGTGATTGGGCCCGGCCGCGTAGTCGGTGGCCGCCACCGGCGTGAGCGGACCTAGGAGTACGCTGCCGGCATTCGAGATCCGCCCCAGCAGGGCATAGGGGTCGTCCACGAGGATCTCCAGATGCTCGGGGGCGTAGTGGTTGACCACCTCCACGGCCTGGTCAAGATCGTCGGCGATGACCATGAGGCCGTGTTGGCCAAGCGAACATGCGATTGTGCTGCGCCGGGACAAGGCGTCGACCTGGGCGCACATCTCGCGCTTGACTTCTGCAGCCAGCTCAGGACTGGTCGTCACCAGTATTGCCTCTGAGTCGGGACCGTGTTCAGCCTGTGAGAGCAGGTCGGCTGCCGCAAGGCGCGCGTCGGCTGACTCATCGGCCAGCACAACCAGCTCGCTTGGGCCGGCCAGCATGTCGATATCCACATAGCCAAACACCAGCTTCTTGGCTGCGGTCACATAGGCATTTCCTGGACCGACTATCTTGTCCACTGCGCAGATAGAGTCGGTTCCGAAGGCCATCGCCGCGATGGCCTGACACCCGCCTACCTTGAACACTCTGTCGACTCCTGCGATGTCGGCTGCCGCCAGCACGTAAGGGTTTGCGACCCCGCCGGGGCCCGGCGGCGTGCAGGCTATCACCTGGCGAACCCCGGCCACTCGGGCCGGTATCGCTCCCATGAGCACAGACGATGGGTAGGCGGCAGTGCCGCCCGGCACGTACAGGCCGACCCGCTCCAGTGGGCGGATGACTTGCCCCATCTGTGTGCCGTCGCCGAGGATGCAGGTCCAGGACTGCTGCACCTGCCGCTCATGGAACCGTCTGATACTCTCCGCGGCTTTGCGAAGCGCACTTGTGACTGAGTCGTCTATCACGGCGTAGGCGCGGCGGATCTCGCAGGGCGTGACTTCTACACTGCTCGGGACGGATTCTGCGCCGTCGAACCTCTCGGTGTAGTCGCGGATGGCCCTATCGCCGCGGTTTCGGACGTCTTCGATAATGGGACGGACCTCGTGTTCGATTTGATCGAGACCTTCCAGTCCACGGCGGATTCCTTGTCGCAACAGGTCGGCAGCGGCAGCAGTTCTGATTGTCAATGGTGTGTTCATATGAACACCTCCCGAAATCGCGGTTCTGTCATTCGGCCATCGAGTCATCGAGTTGACGGCAGCGTGCGCGCAATGCCGACGTAACCGGATAGATGGCGGCAGACTTCAGTTGTAGGCTCGCTCGGTTTGCTATGAGGCGCGCTGATACTTGCATGATCTCGTCTACCACCACCAGACCGTTGTCGGCCAGTGTACGGCCGGTGTCGACGATGTCCACGATCACATCGGCGAGCCCCACGATCGGCGCAATCTCCACGGCCCCGTTCAACTTGATGATCTGGACACACAGATCCCGTCTGGGCGCAAAGTAGCGCCTGGCTATGCCTGGGAATTTGGTGGCCACCCGCAGAGTGTGGCCGGACCGCGGCGCGCCGAGCGCCGAGGTTGCCGTGCCGCGGTCCGGCCCAGTTGCTGCTGCAGGCGCGGCTACGGCCATACGACATTGCCCGAAGCCAAGATCAAGCAGTTCGCACACATTCCAGTCTCCCTCAATGAGAACATCCTTGCCCGTTATGCCCAGGTCGGCGGCGCCGTGCTCCACGTAAGCCGGTACGTCTGCGGGCCGTGCGATGATGAACCTGACGTGTCTGTCTGCGGCTTCATACACCAGCCTTCTGTCGAGCTCGTCCACGTCCGGGCAGCTGAGGCCGATTCCCCTGAGAGCCTCCAGCGATGGCGGGAGCAGCCTGCCCTTGGGGAGCGCGATGCTTAGTGGCGCGACCTGACGGTTTCGAACGATGCAGGGCTCGTCCACGATCTCCAATTCCATTGTCTTGCACCTCCTCCTGACTTCTCAGGCTGGTCCAGCGCGCCGAGGGCCGATGCCACGGAATCGACATCCACAGCGAACCCGGCTGCGGGCGCGGAGGCGCCGAAGTAGGCCAACAGGTTGTCGTAGCGCCCTCCTCCGATCACCGCGTTTCCGCATCCGGGCGCATACCCTTCAAAGACAATCCCGGTGTAGTAGCGGAATCGTCTGGTTATGGCCAGGTCCAGACGGAAATACCTGCCCAGGCCCCGGTTGTCCAGAGCGTCGAGAGTCTGGCCAAGCCCTTCGGCCGCTTCGTATACGCCGGGAGTCCGCAGCGCTTCCAGAACCTCAGCGCGGGCATGCAGGTGGGGCAGGCGATTGAGCAGATCTATGCCTGCGGCAGCGCCGTTCAGTGATGACACTAGTTCGCCATAGAGGACGTAGTCGCGCGCTGCCAGGGCAGAACGTATGCGCTGTCTTGTATCGCCCCGGGCGCCTGCGGCATCGAGTATCGCGGAGAGAAGCCCTGCGTCATTCAGGCCGATGCAGAAATCGTGCAACCCTATGCTAATCAGCCCTTCGGCTGCCATCGACAGAATCTCAGCATCTGCCTGGACGCCTGTGGCGCCTTCACCGATAAGCTCCGCTCCAACCTGCCGGCGTTCCTCCGGTTTGCCGCTTCCTGGCTTCTGGGCGCGGAACACAGTGCCGGAGTAATACAGACGCGTAGGCCCGTCCGCCGACAGCAGATGGCGCGCTGCCAGGGCAGCGACTGGTGTGGTAAGGTCAGAGCACAACGTCAGCAAGTTGCCATCCCTAGTCAAGACTACGTATGATGTGCATTCACCCTCCAGATCGTGCCCTGAGTGTTCTGCGCAGCCCGCTGCTTCGGAACCGCACGAGCTATTCATGCCGCCAGAGTTGCCCGGACCATCCGGCCCGAACTGCGCCAGTCCCAGCCCCACCAGCATTGGCGGAATTATCTCATGGTAGCCTCGGGTTTCGAAGGTCCGTGACAGGCCGCTTTCGATACGTCGCCGGACGAGGGCGTCGGCGGGGAGGTAGTATCGCCCCGAAAGATGCAGGTTGTCCATGTTGCGCCACGCTCCTGTCTGCTGTGTTAGTCGCTTGATAAAACAAAAAGCCTCTCGCCCCCGCAAAGGGACGAGAAGCAGATGTTCCCGTGGTCCCACCCTAATTGGCCCGCAGCTCGCGCCAAAGGCCCACTCATCAAGGATACGGACAGCGGCGCTGAATGCCCCTGCCTTATATCCCCTTTCCTGTAACGGTGAAAGCTTCCGTCGGAGCCTACTTGCGGCCACACCAAGGCAGCCGCGTTCGGTCCGCACTCCCGGGAGTGGTTCAGTCGCTGTCTCGGACCGGGCTCACACCGCCCCCGGCTCGCTGCCCGAGCTTGCCGCGCCTACTCTCCCCGATCATCGCTTTAACATGTATGGCTGGATGTTAAGCATGATGATAACATGGGCGGGCCGGTTTAGCAATAGGCTATCTGGGATTTTGGCGGCACGTGTCTCTCTTGACAACCTCGGCTAGATGAGGTGTAATGAATCAGCAGGCTAGTGGGCTAGTAGGTTACTAGACAACTAGACGAGTGGACTCGAGAACTCGACACCACTAGCACGAAGACTGAAGCGAGGTGCTGACATTGAAGATTCCCGTTTCGCTCAAACACAAACCGGTGATCGTCGTAGAGGACTATGAGCATGTTGACGGCAGACGTGCGTATGACTCGGACGCCAAGGGCCTGTCGCTCGGGCTCGCACAGTGGAATGACCGGGGCAAGGTGGAGATCTCGGCAAAGGTGTGGAGGCACACTGGCGAAAAATGGTCGAGGCAGTCGGAGGAACTGCCGCTGCACAGAGCACTGGATCTCGCTCTGCTCATATGCAAGGCGCGACAGTACTTCATGGAGGCATACCGCTATGAGAGACTATACGACCCCGAGAAGACCGCCATCGATCGGGTAGGTCTGCAGGGCGATGCCATGACTATTGAGGTGTGTACTGATAATCCCATGATCGATGAGGACATCAAGCTATTCAGAGACTGCATCAGCAGAGATGACGAGTTGATAGGGGAGAGGCTGAGCGCGCTGTCTGCCATTTTGAAGGGTATGGGCTACTGATAGCCCGAGACCATGGAGGGACCGACAATGGACATATGCGGCCGAGATTGGCAGGCGCTGGGGCAGGTCAGTCTCGAGATGAAGGTTCTGGAGGCGCTCACGTACGACAAGGACGAGTCCAAGACGGATTATCGGGATGACCTGGCTATCCTGAGGTTCGACCTGCAGGAGGACCGGAGGATTCGTAGAAGACGGAGGTACGCTACTGGGGCATCGCAGGGAGTGGAATGCCTTTGGGCTCCAAACGATTCGATCTTGATGAATACACTGCACACAACAGGCTGGCCGCGCGGCGGGCATGGCTCAAGTGGGAAGGGGAGAGAGGCAGCTCGCATCGGGCCGTAAGGCGCCGCCCGAGGAACCCAGAAGAGGTCGCCGTCCTCACT
>Ga0209606_1002357_pt1 | contig 21036 bp, 18 predicted proteins | sample AD_UKC057_MetaG_FD_184412 | JGI IMG/M metagenome (GOLD analysis project Ga0209606, IMG submission 184412) | Active sludge microbial communities of municipal wastewater-treating anaerobic digesters from USA - AD_UKC057_MetaG (SPAdes) (version 2) | ecosystem: Engineered > Bioreactor > Anaerobic >...
CCGACAAAACCCCAAAAGTCGAACTTGGTCGGTTTTAATTTCCTCGTTTCGGAAAGATAAGTCATTGCCAGGAAAAATGTGAGTATTCCCACCGGGACGTTTACGTAGAATATGTATCGCCAGTTGACATAGTCCACAATGTAGCCGCCGACGGTGGGACCGATGGACGGAGCAACGACGATAACAAGTCCGAAGACTCCAAAAGCTGCGCCGCGCTCCTGTGGCGGAAACGATTCAGCGATCAAGGTGAATCCGGTAGGCATCATTATCCCGCCGCCTATGCCCTGCAAAATCCGGAAAAAAATAAGGGATTCAATAGTCCATGACATGCCGCAGAGAATTGAAGAGATTGTGAAAATCGTCATTCCGGTGATGAACACGTACTTAATGCCAATACGCTCGCGGAGCCAGCTTGTAGTCAATGCGAATATCGCGTAAGACATTGCGTATGATTCGACAACCCACCTGATACGATCTGTATTCGTGGAGAATGCGGTAACCATGTGGGGTAATGCAACATTTACAATATTGCTGACCAGAACGGTCATGAAAAGGCCAATCATAACCGTGCCAGCCACATACCATTTGTGGTTGTCCGGATGAATTTTGTCTAATGCCGATCCATTTGTATTCATGTGTGCGAAGTGCGCGGCCTTAAATCGCCGCGGCGCAATTATTTTCTGTTTTTAATATGCACTACAACATTCAATCCCGGTTTTATATCATCGGAGAGAGTGTCTAAAAGACGTATTTTCACCAAGACGCGCTGCGTGGTTTTTATGAACTGGCCGGATGCGCTGCTGGTCGGGATAAGATTGTATTTACTGTTGGTTGTAGAACCAATTGATGTCACGACTCCGTGGAAGATTTTCCCCGGCAGCGCGTCAACAGTAATGTTGGCTTTGCATCCTATTACGATTTTGTTAATATTTGTTTCTTCTATGTTGGCGAAAACGTGCAAATCAGACGTGTTAACAACAAAGAAAATCGGCTGGCCGGCCGGAACGATCTGTCCCTCAAGGGAAATCTTTCTTGAAACGATTCCGTTCACTGGGCTAAGAATGCGTGTTTCGTTGAGAGCGATGCGAGTCTGTTCCACCACATTTTCGAGCGCAGTGATCTGATATTTCAGCCCTTCGACCGTGGACAAAGCGATTTTTTTCTCTTCATATTGTTGTTTTTTTGTGAGAACGAGTGAGAGGCCGGTTTTCTCTTTATCCTGAACGGCGATGTCCGTGCGAACCGAGTCGATTTGTGCTGTGTGCAAGTTGTTTGTTGCTATTTCCACCTGCTTTTCCGCATCCGATACTTCCTGATCGACCTGCGCCAGCCTGGTCTTGGCGGTTTCAGCGTTGGTACGAGCCTTGTCCAACTGTTCTTTCGAGATCACACCGCCGACATAGAGTTTTTCACTTCGGTCGAGGTCCGTCTGCGCCTGATCCGCTGCGGCCTTAACCTCTTTATAATGTTCGTCCGCACGCTGTTGGTTTATCTGCGCTCGTTCCAAGTCCTTTTGCAGCTTTTCAAGATTCACTGACTGCTGGGTTGACGAGATTTCCACGCCGCCCCAAGCCTGGTTGAGGCTAGTTGCGGTTTGCTTGACTGCGATCTGATTTTTCGTATCGGTCAATTCGAGTGACGCCTGCGCTTTCTCAAGGTCGTGTCGCGTGCTTTCGAGCCGTGCTTCCGCCTGCTTCAGCGCCAGTTCGTAATCCGTCGGGTCAATTTGCGCGATTATCTGCCCGGCCCGGACTTTGTCTCCTTCCAAAACATACGTTTTGACCAGACGGCCTGATACTTTTGAAGCGGCCGGTATGAGATCGGCATCTATCTGCGCGTCGTCCGTCGAAGTGTATGCAAGATGAAACATCAGCCACCTGACGCCGAAAAATACGCCGATGATCCCCAGAACCACCAACACCACGATCATTAATTTGTTTCTTTTCCCATTTCCATTTGCGCTTGTTGTTTGCTGTTCGCTGTTTGCCATTTCAAAGTTGTCCTCTATTGTCAATGTGATTGCCTATTTTATTAACTTTAGTGAAGTCCATGTTTCTTTACATTACATGACGGCATCGGGAATGTATTAAAGTGATCTGACTTCGATCTTTCTTCCCGACACAACCAGCCGCCCGGCACGCTCGCGTGGATGATCATTCGGATAACATTTCCCGAATCAGGTTTCCTATCCCGCCTGTTATATAAATTCACTTATTATCTGGATTTCCTTTTCAAAACCCGTGGTGTTTTTGCCAGTATTCATACTCGCTGGGCCACTCTTCTTTCCGATACATAATCAAGCTCCTCATCCTCTCCAAGAATTGCTCTTTGCGATACTCCACTTCGGGCGTCGATATGTGGTTTTCCCAGTCGCGAACCAGTTTCCGACCGAGCGCCGCCGCTTTTTGGGATATTTCTGCTGGAAACTCGTCACCAGAAAAAGATCCAATTGTCGCCCATACAGAACCGACAGTCGTGATCCCCGTGGTAATCATGAAATGGTTCATGTAATCGGCAATAGGCTTTTCATCACCGCCGCCGGAAGTCACAACCGATACGCCGTATTTCCCCTCAAATTCCATTCGGTGCACAACGCCGCAACAGCGGTCCATAAAGGCTTTCATCTGGGCGCTCACGCCGCATATATAATTCGGACTTGCAAGCGCCACGCCGTCACTTTCCAGAATTCTCGCTTTTATCCCCATAAAATCGTCTTTCTGGGGACAATACCCTTTCTTATGGCACGTGTCGCAGGCTTTGCATGGAAGAACCGTTCCGCCGGGAAGTGCGACAGTTTCGACCGTTGCGCCCGCCTCTTCCGCGGCCCTGAGCGCTTCCATCATAAGTCTCCCCGTATTCCCCTTAACGCCCCGCGGACTTCCGACTATTCCGATGATTTTCACTGAATGCAGCCTCCACAAACCAATTTCATAAATGGGGGTATTTACTTCACTAAGGTTACCCCTGCATCTTGTGTTTTGAAAGCTTTCTCCCGCGAATATTTTTGGTTATCTCCTCGAAAGGCACTGGTTCCACTGCTACAGCATTCTGTAACAGTCGGAAAAACAGTTTCCCCCGATGTTTTGATTTCCTGCGGTTGAATCTGAAAGTGAATTCATCAAGGTAATAATCCAGATGTTCATGACTTACAGCCCCCTGATGTGTTCCCATGAGCCAACGTTTCAACAACGAGGCTATTCTGTGACATGACGGCAACAGATTGTCTCCCGTTGCAGCATCCTTCCTGACAACTTCGTGCTTATAGCCGATTTGGTCAACTCGGTTGTAACCATTCCATCCATCTGTGCGAATTATGCTTCCTTGTCCGACTGCTTTGACCAACGCCCCTTCGAGGCTTTGAGCGGATGCGTCCGGAACTCGTTGCAGTCGGATTCTTCCTATGCTTCCGTCATTGATTTCTGTCGCTATCATAACCAATGACTTTCCTTCGGCGCCTCTCCCTCTTTTTCCCGGTTTTTCTCCACCAATGTAGCTTTCATCGACCTCGATATTCCCACCGAGAAATTCCCGATCAGGTGATACCATGGCGCGTCTCAGTTTTTGCAACCATGCCCATGCAGTCTTGTAACTACCCAATCCCAAGATTCTCTTGAGACCCATTGCGCTGGCGCCGTTCTTCTGTCCGACAACCCACCATATCGCTCGAAACCACAGGACTAACGATTTATGCGTGTCCTGAAATATTGTTCCGGCTATGACCGATACCTGGTAGTCGCACTTAGCACACTGAAAAAGAACTCTCCCAATCGGCCATGCTTTATCAAACCCACACCTTGGGCACCGAAATCCTTCAGGCCATCGCAGTTGGCACAGATAATCACGGCACGCTTCTTCCGTAGAAAATCTTTTCTCAAATTCTATAAGCGTTTTCGGGTAGTCTTCCATCACTCAAGATACTATATGTTGCGGTTACCTGAGTCAAGTAAATACCCCCATTCATAAAAATGGGATTCATTCCGTTTTGTCCATACCCTTCTTCTTTTCCGGACCGGCTCGTGCCGGGGATTCAACCGCGTTCGCGGCGTTCGTTGCCATTCGTATAAGGAGGGAGATAGCATCTTTCTTTTCAGACTCGGTGAAACTATCCACGAGTGTGTCTGTCCATTCGTACAATATATTTAACAGAACAGGCTTTACTTCTATGGCTCTACCCGTAAGATAGACCCTCTTCGCACGTCTGTCTTCAGGATCGGTTTTTCTCGTAATAAAACCATTCTTTTCCATCCTTGAAATCGCCCTGGCGACAGTTGCTTTGTCGAATTTCAGTATTGTGGCAAGGTCATCCTGCCGAAGCCCGTCATTTTCATAGAGTTTTATGAGAAAAAGATATTGCCCTTTCCCCAAACCGATCGGCCTCAATTTACTGTCAATATAGGATTGTCCGTGCCGGTACAGGACTGAGACCCACCGGGCCGCCGATTCTTTTTTGCGTTTCATAGCCCGCCTTATTAGTTGCATACGCAACAATTTTAGTTTAACGCGTGATTTCAAAATGTCAAGATGTTTTTGTTTGTGATTTACAAAGCATATTTTAAGGAGACAGGAGACGCGAGAAGTGCGGCTCTCTAGAGCTAAAAAAGCCCAATAAGGCTTTATTTTCATGTTTTTTGATGAATTGCTTGTTACGTGAAATATCCGCCAGTAGTTTCAGAAATGGTTCCGTGTAAACTCCGTCGGTTGCGGCAGCCAGCGGAAGGAAACCACGAACGTCGCAGCATCAAAGTTATCCGATTCTATCTTCCACACGAAATATTTGATGTTGATAGAGATGATTTTTCAAACGGCGGCATTTTTATGCGATTCACTTGACATCCGGTTTCAAACCACATATAAATTGACTGACCGGTCGGTTCAGTTGGGGTTTTGACGACATGAAACCGAACAATATAAATAAACGGCGCAAGCAAATATTCGAGGCCTCGGTCAAGGTTATTGCCGAACACGGATTTCATGATGCCACAATAGAAAAGATCGCCCAAGCGGCCGACATGGGAAAAGGAACAATGTATCAGTACATCAGAAAGAAGGGAGATATCATTCTCCTCATTGCCGAAGAAGGCATCGCCCTGCTCTCGGAAAAAATCGGGGATGTCACGGCATCAAAGGCCTCCCCTGAGAAAAAACTGCAAGGAATAATTGATGCGGAGCTAAGCCTGATACAAGAGAACGATAAGCTTGCAAAGACAATCGCCCTGGAAATGGAACGGATCAATACAGAGGAGTTATCCCGAATTCATGAAATGTACATCACGGATTTTCTTGAGGCGTTTAAATCTCATATTGAAGAATTCCTGCCGAATAAATATTTTGATAAAGAGGACGCGCTGCTTCTTTCCGATATTTTAACGGCAACATGTTTCATGTGGGCGCATTCGAACATTATCCAAAAACATGCCGGAGATGTGGAAAGATATAAAAGAATTCTATCGCATCTATTTCTCTACGGATTAGCGAAAAAAGAAACGGAGACCGTAACGGGTGGCAAAGCGAGCTGATTTTGTGGAATCAAGAAGGCAAAAAAGGCGCAAGCAGATTTTCAAGGGCGCTGTCAGGGTGTTTGCCGAAAAGGGATATCACTCCGCGACAACACAAGAGATAGCTGATGCGGCCGGGCTGGCGAAAGCGACTTTATATGAATATGTCAGGGAAAAAGAAGATATCCTTCTGCTCACCATGGAAGAGGCCATATTGCAGTTGAACGACAAGATTGAAAAAGCGTTGTCCGGCGAAAACAATCACGAGGAACGCTTGAAAAAAACGATTCTGGTGCAATTAGAATTCGCAAGGGATTTCAGTGGGGCTGCCAGAGTTCTGCGACACGAAGGCGCAAATTTAAGCGCCGCAGGCAAGAAGAGGTACTCGGAGCTGATAGACGGCCAATTGAATGTGATGCAGACCATAATTGATGAGGGCATTGAGGCCGGGTGTTTCCGAAAGCTGAATTCGCGTGTGGCGGCGGAATTGTTTCTTCATTCATGCACATACTTTTTTAGTTACGGGGATATGCCGTTTCAGAAACCCCCCATCGGCGATGTAATCGAATTTATAACCAACGACGTCACAAAGCTGATCACAATATCGCCGACATAATGGGGATGTAATGCGAGGAATTGAATTAAATTTATGGAGGTGTTCAAGATGACTGATAAAGACAAAATAAGGTCGCACGAGTCTTTTGATTACGAGAATTTGGGCAGTATCGCGGTGTTTACCTTCAAGGGAAAATCGCTTTTTCATGCCGCCGGATTGCATGATATGGAATTTCTCGATAAAGCTTTCAAGGATTGCGCGGATAGTAAAGACCTGAAAATCATCATTGTAAAGAGGGATCGCGAAAAAAAGGATCTCGCGGAATATGCCGAGTTTATAAAATATGCCGCCGGCGCGAAAGACAAGATGGCGGTCAATAAAATGCTCAATTATTACAGCCGGTTCATTTTGGAAGTATATTCCCAGAACAAGTTCGTTATCTCAGTTGACAGTGGAAATGTGGTTGCCACTTTTCTCAACCTGAGCCTCGCGTGTGATTACAGAATCATATCCGACGACACTGTTATACAAAAGGCCTATTTCCCCAACGGGACGATTCCGAAGGGCGGCGCGACATTTCTGATTTCACAATTGCTTGGAAAGGGGAAAGCGTATGAGATACTTCTTTCAGGCGAAGATATTGCCGCTCAACAAGCGCTTGAATTAGGCCTAGTAAATGAAGTCGTTCCGAAAGAGGATCTTGAATCCGCCACTATGAAGCGCGCGGAATATTTCGCCCAAATTCCTAAATACACAATCGGCGGAATAAAACGGATGATGAATTATCCGCATTTTGAAGCCCTCAAAAAGTATCTCGAACAGGAAAACGAAGTCATTCTGAGGATATTCGAGAAACTTGATTTCGACGGCCCGTCAAGATCAATCTGATAATCGTTCGCGCGAAAATGGAAGGCAAAATGATAAAAGCGAAAACGACCGAGCCGAGCAAGGACGGCGCTTTTTAATGTCGGTCAAAACAAACTGCGAGGAGGAACACGATACATGCGATTGACTAAATTGATCGGAATCATTCTTTTTGTCACGCTTACAGCGTGTGTCCACGAGGCAATGGGGGAAAGCGTCATATCGTCAGGTGACGTTCTCACCTTGGACGAGGCGATCAACATAGCGATGGCGAACAATAAGGAGATAGCGGAGGCGCGGCAGGGGGTCAGCGTGTCTATGCACAAGGTTCGGGAGGCGAAATCCGCGGGAGGGGTGTCTTTCGGACTTCAGGGTCAGATTTCGAGGACTGAGGAAACAAGTGAGATGACCAGTGCTTCCCCAACTCCCGCTTATTATGATACGACGATGCCATTTGATTATATGGGCAATAACCCCAGTTATACCCCCCCCGCCAATCCTTTAGACATGTCCCATACCATCACAACGCTGACCGGGCCGGTAAAAACATCAAGTATAACTATTGGCGATAAGGAGAGTAAGAATGTTGTGTTTTCGCTAAAGAAACCGCTATATACCTTCGGAAAGATTTCACGCGGCATTTCAATCGCTAAGAACGGCTACAGGTCGGAAGAGCTGAACCTGCTCCGGGTGAGGCAGAAAGTGATACTGGATGTGCAAACAGCTTATTACTATTGCCTTCTGGCGGAAGAAGGGGTTCGCGTTTCGGAGGAGGCTCTCAAACAGGCACAATCACATCTCGATGCGGCCACCGCGAGATTCAACGCGGGCGCCGTACCAGAATTTGACGTGATTCGCGCAAGAGTGGATGTGGCATCGGCGCAGGAACAACTTACAACGGCGCGGAGCGGACTGTCACTCGCGAAAAAGGCGCTTAACAATGTGCTCGGCCTGCCCCTCAACACCGGGTTCAAATATGTGTTGCCGGACAAAATGGAAATGAATTTCACGCTGAGCGTGGATAAATGCAAGGAAATCGCGTTAAACAACAGAATTGACCTTCAGCGTTTAAGAATGACCACACAGCAAATCGAACTTGGCGCCGATGCGCAGCGAATGAGGCCGGTTGTCGCATTTACAGCAAATTATGGTATAGTCGCCGAAGGTTCCCTGTTTGCCAAAGATGACACATGGACAGCCGCTGTCGCGGTGGATGTGCCGCTTTTCGACAGTGGCGCCTCTCATTCAAAGGTTGCAGGCTCAAAGGCGACAGCGGACAAGCTGAGAATAACCGAGTCGAGACTGGTTGATGGAATCAATCTGGAGGTGGAAGCCGCTTTCGATTCCATGAAAGAAGCGCAGGCAAGGGTTGAAACATCCGCAACAATTGTGGAACAGGCAAAGGAAGCAGTTAGAATGGCCGAACAAGGTTATGAAAACGGAGTTACTCCACATATCAACGTAATCGACGCTCAAACAGCGCTAACAGGCGCTCTAATGAACCACGCTAAAGCGCTTTACGATCTCGAAACAGCCATGGCAAAGCTTGCTTATGCGATGGGACTGGATTCCATTCAACAGTCATATGAGAAATAAAAACTCAAACACGAAAAGGAGGCTCTTTAGAAGATGAACAGCACAAAACCTATCAAAATTAAGCTGGCGATGGTTGGATTCTGCATGTTATTGCTCGTATCAGGTTGCAAGAAGGCCGTAAAAGAAGTTGAAACGCTTGTTCCGGTTAAACTCGGACAGGCGGAAGTCGGAAACCTCGTTGAATACGTGCGCGAGAACGGGACGATATATTCACAGAACGATGTGAATGTTTCCGCGAAGATACCGGGCCGCGTCGAGCAGGTATTGGTGAATGAAGGGGATGTCGTCAAAAAAGGACAGGTACTGTTCATTCTGGAGAGGAAGGAACTTGAGGCGACCGTCAATCAGGCGAGAGCCGCCGTGTCAGTGGCCGAAAGCCGTGTCGATCTTGCGCACGCGGGGGCAAGAAAACAAGAGCGACAGCAAGTTGCCAACGCCGTTGCGCAGGCTAAGAAAGCCTACGAGATCGCGGAAAAGAATTTTCAACGGATGATCAAATTATGCAATGGACAAGATGTAGCGGGCGAGGATCTCGAATACTTTTCATTGGAAACAGCATCGTGTTCATCTGTGAACAATCAGGGCGGGATTGTATCGAAGCAACAGCTCGAGGGCGTGGCGCTTCAATTCAAAATGGCGAAAGAGCAGTATGACAGCGCGAAGCAGCAGATGAGCCTGGTGGAGGAAGGGGCGCGCAAGGAAGATATCAAAGCGGCGGAATCGGGCCTGCAGCAAGCGAGAGCGGCGCTCAATCTCGCGGAGATCACCCTTGGAGACGCCGTTATATATGCGCCTGCCTCGGGGATTGTCTCATCGCGCAACATCGAGCCGGGAGAAATCGCCGCGCCCGGCGTGCCGGTGATAACGATTGTAAACAACCGTGACGTTTACGTGGAAATAGAAGTGACAGAACGAAGCATTGAGCGGTTGGCTGTGGGGCAGAAAGCCATTGTTGAAGTTGACGCGCTGGGAGGCGAGGAGTTCATCGGAATGGTATCCGATATTGTGGCGTCCGCAAATCCGCTTAGTCGCGCATTCAAGGTGAAAATAGCGGTTGATAACAAGGATGGAAAACTGAAAACCGGCATCTTCGCGCGAGTCTCGATTGAAACAAAGTTTCATAAAGATGTTGTTCTGATACCGCGGGAGGCGGTGCAGTCGAGAAGCCGGAGGGATGTCGTGTTTACGGTGGTAAACGGAAAAGCAAAAGAAGTCCTCGTCGAAACAGGGCCGTTTGATAAGGATCGGATTATCGTCACTCGAGGCCTGAACCCGGGCGAAAAGATCGTAATAGAGGGACAGGAAGTAATCGGGGATGGCGTGAAAGTACAGGTGGAAAAGTAAAAATATGCGGGGATATTCCTAGAAAAAATATTTCCGCATTATTTGAAAGCCGGAAAACGGATGACAATCGGAGGTATTGAATAATGTCCCTACCAGCATTTTCTGTGAGAAGGCCCGTCACGATTCTGATGTTTGTATGCGCCGTGTTTTCACTAGGATTATTTGCTTTCAGCCGTCTGAAGGTTGACCTGATGCCGGACATATCTTTCCCCGTCGTCGTGGTGGTGACGGCGTATCCGGGAGTATCGCCTGAAGAAATAGAAAACTTTGTCACAAAACCTATAGAAGAGGGTTTGAGCACCGTAAAAGGTTTGAAATCCATACGATCACAGTCTAAAGAAAGTGTGTCCATGGTAATTGTTGAATTTGAATGGGGTCAGGACATGGACGATGCGTCCTTTGAAGTTCGTGAAAAACTTGACCCGGTTCTTGAGGACCTGCCGGACGATGTTCACAGGCCGTTTCTTGTGAAAGCGGACGCCAGTTCCATGATGCCCACTGCGGTAATTTCATTCGACGGGCCGCAGGGTATGCTTAAGTTAAGGCGTTATGCGGACGACATACTGAAACGGGAACTTGAAAAAATTGATGGAGTCGCCGGTGTTACCGTAACCGGAGGTTTGGAAAGAAACATACAAGTCGAAATCAACGTTGAAAAACTGAAGCAGTATAACATTCCGATCTCGCAGGTCGAGATGGCGCTGAAGGCCGAAAACTTCAATATTCCCGGCGGAAACATGACCGAGGGCAGGAGCGAGTACCGTGTCAGGTCCATGGGAGAGTTCACAAGCCCCGAACAAATCGAAAACATCGCGGTCGGCATGACCGGTATTCCAAGCGCCAGCGCATCGGCAGCTGAATCCGCGGGGCTTGCCGCAATAGCCCATATCGCGCCCAAGCCGATTCTTCTCAAGGACATCGCCGTAGTGAAGGATTCGTACAAGGAAATCAGGGCGTTCTCGCGATTGAACGGGAAAGACTCCATCACGCTGCTGGTGACGAAGGAATCCGTGGCGAACACCGTTGAGGTGTCCGACCGGGTTCAGAAAGCGATGAAAGAGTTGCAGGGAAAGTTGCCGGCGGGCAGCAATCTCACCCTCGTTCTCGACGGCGCGGATTTCATCCGGAAGAGTATCTCCAACATCAAGGAGCACGCGATGATCGGAGGAATTCTCGCGGTCTGCGTTGTGTTTTTCTTTCTGGTTTCCGGTTACAGCACTCTCGTTACCGCCCTATCCATTCCGTTTTCCTTCGTTGCGACATTCGTCCTGATGTATTTCAACAATCTCACGCTGAACATTATAACGATGGGAGGGCTTACCCTTGCCATCGGGCGTTTTGTGGATGACAGCATCGTGGTGCTGGAAAACACATATCGTCACATTGAGGAAGGGAAGTCTCCGCGAGAGGCCGCCGTAAGCGGCGCAAACGAGGTCATGGTCGCCATCATGGCGGCTATGGCGGCGGGCATTTCCGTTTTTCTTCCCCTTCTGTTTGTGGGGGGACTTGTTTCCGAGATTTTCGCCCCGATGACGTGGACGGTGGTGTTCGCGCTTTTGTCGTCTCTGGTGGTATCCATCACTTTCGCGCCCATGGTCGCCTCGCGCGTTCTGCGCAGACCGTCCGAAGGCGGCAGCCGGTTCTTTATCGCATGGGCGAAACGTGTTGATTCCATCGCGGACATATATAAGCCGATGGTCCAATGGACGCTTCGCCACAGGCCGCTGATGATGTTCATCGCCGTCATAGTCATGGTCGCAACGGTTTTTGTCACTCGCATGGTAGGCTTGGAGTTTTCGCCCAAGATGGACCGCGGGGAAATCATGCTTGAGATCAAAACGCCCGTGGGAAGTTCGCTTCAGGTGCTAGATGAAAAATCACGGCGGCTTGAAAATATTTTCAAACAGGTGCCCGAAAAAAAGCTTTACATGGGCAGAGGCGGAGAAACAGGCGGCGCCGGCTCCATCATGATGATGCGACAGGGCAGCGGAATCAACGCGGGCACGGTGTCCCTGATGCTGGTAGACAAGGCTGACCGCAAACGATCCACCGAAGAAGTGAAGAACGAGTTGCGGGATGAAATCAAAAGTATTCCAGGCCTCAAATTCAAATTCACTGAAATGTTCGGGTCGATGAGCGAAGCGCCTATTGTTGTCACCATAATGGGCGACGAGCTTGAGGAGTTGAGCAGGCTCGGGACGGAAGTGTCTGAAAAGATGAAGAAGGTTCCCGGAGTGGTGGATGTTGACCTGAACTGGGAAGCCGGCAGCCCGGAATACAGGCTTGTGATTGACCGCGAGAAAGCCGGGCGTCTCGGCCTCACCGCGGGGCAAATCGGCGCGTCGGTTCGCACCCTCGTATCCGGAACCGACGTTACAAAGTACCGCGAGAAGGGGAAGGAATACGATATAACGGTGAGGGCGCGCGAGGCAGACCGGGACTGGATGGACAGCCTCAATAGCATCTACATCACCACGCCCGTGGGAGTAAAAGTGCCACTGACTGAAGTGGCGCGCATCGAAATCGCCAAAGGCCCGTCGGAAATTTCGCGCAATGAACGGTGGCGTTCAATTAAGATAATGGCAGACAAGACCGGACGCCCGCTGGGCGATATCATCAAGGATGTGACCGTCCTCTTAAAAGACACCCGGTTCCCGGAAGGATACGTTTGGGAGTTCGGAGGTGAGGAAGAGGACCGCCGAGAGACGTTCGGGGGGATATTCCTCGCCATGGTGATGAGTATTGTCTTGATGTATATCATCCTTGCGTCACAATTCGAATCGTTGTCACAACCGTTTATCGTTATGCTCTCCATTCCACTCGAGTTGATCGGTGTTTCCAGCGCCCTACTCTTGGCCGGACTAAACTTCGATTTGATGAGTATGCTCGGCATACTTACAGTTACAGGAATAGTTGTCGGCGTTTCAATTCTGATGATAACGTTTATAAATCAGCTTCGGGAGCGCGGCATGGAACGGGACGAGGCCATAGTCAAGGGCGCCGGTCTCCGTCTGCGCCCCATTCTAATGACGTCGCTTTCGGCGGCGTTCGGAATGTTGCCCATGGCGCTCGGTTTCGGCGAGGGCGCGGAGATGTGGAGGCCCCTTGCCATCGCCGTCATCGGCGGCTTGGTCAGTTCTCTGTTCCTGACGTTGCTTCTCGTGCCGCCGGCTTATGCCGCATTGGATGATCTTATCGCTCGACTGCCAAGAAGACGCGGGCGGAAAGAAAATGCTTGAAGTCGTAGAGGGGCAACAGCGGGACGGCCGATTTTGATCGTGAAATCACGCAGGCGAAACCGACTCTCAACAACGGGTTGAATTCGCCTGTGAAGCGCGGCGTGTGTTTGCTCTTATATACGGTTTTGACGACTCTGCGAACAACAACATGACACATGATGAATATGTGCGTCAATGGGTAAAGGAGGCGCCGGGATGGCAAAAAAGAAAGAGAAACATATAGACACATCGCCTGAAAATACCGTTGTATTTTCGCTTAACGCGCCCGGAGCGGATACGGTTCTGATTCTAGGCGACTTCAACGGCTGGGATCAAAAAAACGGCGGCATGAAAAAGAATCAAAAAGGCGTGTGGAAAAAGTCGTTTTCATTATCGCCGGGAACATACCAATATAAGTTCCTCGTTGACGGCGACTGGCGGCTCGATCCCGAATGCGGTGAATTAGTGACGAACGTTTACGGCACCTTGAACAGTGTAATAAGCGTCTGACGAAGCGCGCGTCGGGGAAATTATATGAAAGCAAGTGTTTTAAGAACGGCAAGCAGAGGCATGATTATATTTCTTTACTTCATATCAAGGATTATCCCGTTGAAATGGGGTTACTGTCTGTGCGGCGCTCTGGGCGGCATAACCTGCAACGTTATGTCGGGACACAGAAAAACCGCCATGAACAATCTGGAAATCGCCTTCGGAGAAGGATTGTCTTTGCCAAAACGGAAGGAAATATGCCGCGGCATGTTCGGCAATATGGTGAAAAGTCTTTATGAATTTCTGCACTTTACCCGATTTTCCGAAACGGACATTACATCGATGGTGGAACTCGATGGGAGCATAATACGAAAATACACGGCCGGAGGGAGAGGCGTAATCGTTCTGACGGCTCACATGGGGAATTGGGAGTTGCTTGGAGCAAGGGTTGTCGCAGAAGGATTCAAACTTACTGTTATCGGAAAAAACCTGAGAGACGTATGGCTCAACCGGTTGATGCATCGTTTGAGAAAAAGCGCGGGCGTGGAAAATATAAGCAAGGGCAAAGGCATATTTAATCCCGTGGTCGAAGCGTTGCAACGGAATGAAATAGTGGGACTGCTTGCCGATCAGAACGCCGGGAGCGATGGATGCTTTGTTGATTTCTTCGGCAAAACCGCTTCCACGTTTACAGGCCCGGCGGTTTTCGCTGCGCATACAGGCGCGGTCATCCTTCCCGCCTTCTGTATTCGTCAAAAGGACAACTCGCACAAGGTCATTTTTTACGATCCTATATTCCCGGCCAGTCCCTCGAACAAAGAGACGATATATGAATGTGCAAAGGAATATACGCGGTGCATCGAAAGAGTCGTCAGAGAATATCCAGAACAATGGTTATGGATTCACAAACGCTGGAAAACGCAACCAGACCCCGAAAATCCAGAGGCTCTGGTAAAATGTGAAGAGAGGGGTGAACGAACCTGTGGGGAAGGCAGTCGGAATATATAAAGTTTCCTGAGTATCTCTGAAAATCAGATAGTCTTGCCAGTAAATATATGGCTTATGTAAAAAAGGTTTTTAGTTTGTTTAATTTGGAGTGCGACAATTCATTGTCGCTTTCATATAAGCGACTTCAGTCGCTTTTTAATAAAGGCGATGAATCGCCTTATCTAAAGCGGCGATCGCCGCAGTCCAAATTTACGCAATTTCACTATCTGAGCTTTAGTGGTAATCAGGTAAAGTTTTTTCGCTGCGAGTAAGCTGATACGCGCGACGATGCTCTTTGAAAGGCGTGATGTTTATGAAAAAAACACTTGTTTTCGTGTTCATGATCGCGTGCATGCTTTGCATATCGTATGTGCCAATATACGCTCAGGGATCAACTGACTGGGCTTATATGAACAATTTTTTGAGTAATCTCGGCCTTTCCACAGATGATATGGATAAAATAAAAAACTTGATTGATGGGCGTTCTCAGCCTACGGCAACAAATATAACAGTAAGCCCGGAAAACCCAACCGCAGATGAGCCTGTATCCATAACAGCAACCATAGTTACACCACGCAGACCGAACGGCGAAGAAGTATACGAAGCTTATATTAACTACAGCACAGACGCCGGTAAAACCATGTCCATAATTAATATGAATAAAGAAACGGAGGATGGAAATGTATGGATTGGCGTCATCCCCGGACAGCCATCGGGAACAAATTTAATATTTGGGATACAGGCGGTTAACACATTCGATGAAATGTATGTGGAAACATTTTGCGATACGGAAAGTATTATTGTTGAATCATCCGATAAAATCATTCCTGATTCCCCCTGAAACTCATATAGTGTCACAGGGGGCGAGTAAAATGTGAAAAGACCGATGGAATGGGGGTTTTTTCACATGAAAAAAGAGATTATGCAGTTTCAGAAAGGCCTGAGTTTGCACGGATTTCAAAGTAATTACGGCACGGAGCAACAATGTCGCGATGCTCTTTTGGCTCTCAGATGGCCTGAAGGGTTCGTGTGTCCGGACTGCGGGTACGACAACGGAGGCTTCATCAAAACCCGAATGCTGTATCAGCGCTACCGTTGCGGGAGACAGACATCGGTGACTGCGGGAACTATTTTCCACTCCACCAAGATTCCGCTCACGAAATGGTTCTTGGGCATTTACTTTGTTACCCAGAGCAAGAACGGCGTCTCCGCGCTTGAATTGATGAGGCTTCTGGGCGTTGCCTACAACACTGCATGGAGAATGAAGCATAAAATCATGCACGTAATGCTTCTTCGAAACAACAGCAAACGGATAGGCGGAATAATTCAGGTGGACGATTCGTACCTTGGCGGCGAGAAGACAGGCGGCAAAAGAGGCAGAGGCGCGGAGGGAAAAACGCCTTTTGTGGCGGCTGTGAAAACCAAAAATGGACATCCCGTGGAAATCAAATTGAATTGTATTTCCAGATTCAGCAAAAAAGAAATTGAGCGCTGGAGCCGCCAGCATGTCCATCCGGGGAGCAGTATTGTTACCGACGGACTCAATTGTTTCTCGGGAGTTCAAGACGCGGGTTGCGCCCATTCTCCCATTATTACCGGAAGCGGGAAAAAATCTTCCAAGCATCCGGCATTCAAATGGGTTAACACTGTTCTTGGCAACCTGAAAAATTCTCTTTCCGGAACTTATCATTCCTTCCGTCCCATTCACTCGGCTCGCTACCTCGCCGAATTCCAGTACCGCTTCAACCGCCGTTTCAAATCAGGGAAGATGATCTCTCGATTTGTCTACGTCGCCGCCAGAACTTCTCCCTGTCCCGATTATCTTCTCGCACTATCTGAAAATTAGGGGGAATCAGGAAGTTTTTTGTAATTTTGCAAAAATTGCTATTTTCTAAAGCAGGAAAATTATGACTGACAAAGAAATATATGGTTTGCTTGAAGAAAGATACGGATCGTTGAACGCGCTCGATATGGGTGTTTACCAACGCTCTTTCGTTTCCGGTGATCCCGGCAGTGACAGGCTTCGCGTCAAATACTTCTTTCGCATTAATGACAGACGCCTTGTCGGACATGCCTGGTTCGGTCCCGGGGCGGAAGGTCCGCCGGGCTTTGCACACGGCGGCAGCATCAGCGCCGTTCTCGACGAGGCTATGGGAGCGGCGTCCTGGCTGAATGAGCAGATCGCAGTCGCCGCCAGACTCACAATAGAATTCAAGGAAATGATTCCATTGGATACGCAAACAATTCTGGAAGCATGGGTTGAAAGCATAGAACGAAGGAAAGTCTCTATCAGGGCTACCCTGTCGAGTTTTGATGGCAAAATTTACGCCGAGGGCGACGGCCTTTTCATCACGGTATCAATGGACAGGTTCGATAACCGCGACGGTGAATTACCGTCACCGCCTGAAATCATCAAATCAACACTGAAAATGCAAGAATAAGTTGATTGTCTAAGGAGGAATGTTCTTGTGTTCGGAGATCGGAAATAGTCTGGTGGTTTTTCAGACATCCTCATAATTCAAAAAGGATATATTTCTTATGAATGAGAATTCACCAATAGCGATCACAATTTCCCGCCAGATTGGAAGCGGAGCCGCCTACCTTGGTCATCAACTGGCGAAACGACTTGGATTTGCGTATGTTGACCGGGAGATACTCAAAGAAGCCGCCCGACGGTTCAATATTCCTGAAGAAATAATTGCCGCGAAGGACGAGTCGGTTACTCCACTTTTGCAATCGCTGATTCAATCATTGCGGTTTGGGGTTTCAGATATTGGTTATGTACCACCAGTATATATGCCGTCAGACAGAGAATATTTTGGCGTGGAATCGGAAATCATCGCGCAAATAGCGGGCAATTGCAGCTCGGTCATTATCGGCCGGTGCGGCTATTATGTGCTTCGCAACCATCCACGCCATCTGAGTGTCTTCATACACGGTAGCTATGGATATCGTCGAAAGCGCATCGTTGATTTGTACCATGTTTCCGAGCGGGAAGCGCAGCGGATGATTGAAAGCAATGACCGGGAAAGAGAGCAATACCGTCGCACGAAAACGGGACAGGAATGTATGGAACCCAGCTTGTTTCACTTATGCTTTGATTCAAGCGTTTTGGGGCTGGACGTCGTCGAAGAAGCAATAATTGTTTGCCTGCGCTCGCGCTTCGGAATCGAAGTTCCACCATCGCCTTGAACCCAATAAGACCGAATTCATATTGGGGCGCAGCTTCCTGAAACTATTTTCACAATAGAAAACGGCAACCTCAAGCAGCTTGAAAACAAGGTTCGACCATGAATCCTCATAAATTTGAGACGCCTTCTGTGTTCCTTGTTCATTGCAGAGGGATTATAGCGAATAATTCAGCGGGTAGTCCAACTGTTTACGGTTTTGAGGAAGCCTCCTTCAGCGTTTCATTGCTTCAGCGCATCAGCATCTTTCACCCCAATTGCCTGTTGATACACGAATGAAATCCAATCGTAATCTTGACTTCGGGTACACGTAGATGCGTATGAATTCCTGTTACTGTCCGTCAATGTGTGTAGATTTATTTTTAGTCATAAGAGCTTCCCGGTAAGGAAGGGCGCATAATCACTTTTCAATGGTTTCGCCTTAATCAGGCGAGAAAGACGCGCGCATGATGCGCGCGCGCGCGTGTGCGCCCGCGCGAGGGCTGCCCGGTCAATTCGTGCGGTGTTTGGACACCTCCTTTTTTTTAAATTTCAACCACGCCGGTCAGGCTGATTCGGCTTTCGGCGTTCTATCTAGGTTTAGCAACATGGACACGTCCATGTATTTTCGTCCGCTCCATGTTTTGTCCGATACGTATCTTACTCTCGCCGTCGCAAGCATCAGGGCGCTTTTTTCGTCAGGGAAAGCACCCACCACGTTCGTGCGCCGCCGCACTTCCTTGAGAAGCCGCTCCATGGGATTGTTGGTTCGGATGCGAACCCAGTGTTCAGGCGGAAAATCGTAGTAGGTCAGCGTGCTGGCCACGCCTTCTTCGAGTATCTTCACCGCTCCTGAAAACCTGCTTCCCCATTCCGCTTTCAGCGCGTCCACTTTTGCCAGCGCGGCCTCGCGGCTTTCCTGCGCGTGCACAGCTTTGAGCGCGGTTGCGAAGTGCCGCTTGTGCGTGATCGGAACTTGGGAAAGCACGTTGCGGTAGAAATGCACAGTGCATCGCTGCCACCGGGCGGCCGGAAAAACCTCTTCAAGAGCCGCCACAAGCCCCAAGCACGCGTCTGACACCGCCAACTTGACTCCGCTCAGCCCGCGCTGTTTTAAATGCCTCAGAAACGAAAGCCAGCTCGCCTTGTCTTCTTTAGCCCCGTCTGCGATCCCGATCACTTCGCGCGTCCCGTCTTCATTCACTCCCGCGGCCACCAGCACGCTGAAATGGCTCACTTCACCCGTCCATCTGCGGCTCATCACCATCCCGTCAAGATATATATACGGATATTTCTTCTTCAGCGGACGCATCCTCCACTCGTCCAAGCGGCTGTATATCTTCTTGTTCAACTCGCTCATCGCGCTGCTCGACACGCTTGCCCCGAACAGCGCCTCAGTCACATCGCTCACGCGCCTCGTGCTCACACCCGCGATGTACATCTCGATCATCGCTTCCTCGATGCTGCTCTCGCGGCGGCGGTATCTCTCAATCGCCGCAGTCGTGAACGGCACGCTGCGAAGCCGAGGCACTTTCAAATCCACCTCTCCAACCCGCGTTAGAAGCTTTCGCTTCCGGTAACCGTTGCGGTAGTCCTTTCTGCCCTCCGTGCGCTCGTAAACCTCCGCTCCCGCCAGCGTCTTCGCCTCAAACTCCATGATGTCGTTAAGCACATCCTCCACCGCGTTCTTTACCTGACCGTCCACCCATGTCTTCATCTTGCTCTCGTCGATCCTCAGCAACGGCTTCTTCCCCGCGACCTCCCCGATTGCCTCACATTTGACTTCTGTGTTACTCTTTCCTTGGGTCATGGCTATCCTCCTGTTGTTTTGTCTCCTAACCTTACAATCAGGAAGACCATGACCTTTTTTGCTATTTACACACTTTTCGGGATTTTATCGAATTCCTTGTCTCCCTCGCCGCGATGGCGCAGCACGTCGCGGGCATGGCCGAACACGTCGGGCAGTTGCCAGCTCACGAAGGGTTTTCCGTGAAGTGAATCGCGATCTGCCGGTTGCAACAGAAGTGAATGGGAATGCCGAAGCCGAGATGAATGCCGACCGTTGCGCCGATGACGGACTGTGGGGGAATATGGCCCTCATACCGGCCCGCGAGGATGTCGGACATCGAAGCCTCGACGACGATGGCTTTCAGCCTGTAGCCCGCCAGCTTCGCCAGTTCCTTTCCGAACCGCTCCTTTTGGTAGATGACGGTCTGGACATAGTCGTTCAGTTCCTTGCGCTCGATGGCAGCGACCATCTCGTATCCCTCGATGGAATAGTCACCGGCGTCGAGCTTCCGCTTCGTGACTGGAACGGAAAACGAATAGGGATGCTTCTCTCTTGTGTCGATGACGATGACCATGAAAACCGCCCTGATGATTACCTGTAGATTTTTATGGGAGTCAGATTTCCCGGGTCCTGGAGTTGCAGATTCCGCTCCCACGTCACGCCGAACATCGGATGCACGGAAAAGAGAAGCTGCGATGGAGCGCCAGCGACCTGAAGCGTCTTGATCGAGAACTCGCTTCCGCCGACCCAGCTTCCGTTTGCGAAGATGCGGCTCTTTATCGCCGCTTCCTGATGGTGGTGCCCGCAGCAGAAATAGTGGAATCCCTCGCCCGTGCGACCGAGCATCTTCTGATACCGGGACTCGGAGCGCTCGATGCCGTAATAGGGGATGCCCATCCACGCGCGGATATCGTCGCCGTGAACGAGAAGGAACGTGTGCTTCATCCGCTCCACGAGCATCCACCATGACTTTGAGATGTGAAATTCGACGTTGGAAAAGTTCTTGAGTTTTTCGGCCAGTATCCAGTAGACCAGATGATCGAAATTGTTCAAGGGCGACTGCTCTCCCTTTTTTCCGACCCGGCCATGGTTGCCCACCACGCAGAAGCACTTCACCTTCCACGGATATCGGCCCGACGCGGTAGCGGTTCTCGACGACGTTCGGGTTTTCGCCAGAAACGCAGATCGGAAAGAATCGGCAGGGTCTGTTGTAGAGGAAGCAGACGTCCGTGTTCATGTACCACCGTCCCGTGCGCCGGGCGATGAGAAGCTGCTGGCACAGTTCCCAGATTTCGGCTGTGAGCGTTTCGTACTGGCTGCGGGGGATGTACAGCATCTCGCGGTGGAACATGTCCTGCTCGCGGTATTTTTCGGCAAGACGCGCGGAGTATTCGTCATCGGACTCCGGCAGTTTGTGTTTCGCGGACGATTTGCCGGACTTGGATTTTGCGATCAGCTCGGCTCTGCGCAGCTCAAATTCCTCCTCCGTCTCGCCTTTGCCCTGTTTTATCTGCGACTTGGCGATGACGTT
>Ga0209606_1002373_pt1 | contig 20874 bp, 19 predicted proteins | sample AD_UKC057_MetaG_FD_184412 | JGI IMG/M metagenome (GOLD analysis project Ga0209606, IMG submission 184412) | Active sludge microbial communities of municipal wastewater-treating anaerobic digesters from USA - AD_UKC057_MetaG (SPAdes) (version 2) | ecosystem: Engineered > Bioreactor > Anaerobic >...
AGACCACGCCAGTTGCCGTGCAGCACAAAGTACTCGTCCGCCAGTTCGGCCAACCCCAGGCGATCCATCGAAGCAATCAACACCGGAATGTCGTCCACTCGTTCTATCGTGACAGCAAGTTGCTCGGTCATGCCCACAGCTTACTGCATTTTCCCAAGCTGGTCAAGAAATGAGCGAACCGAAAGTATACGCTTTACACTTTCAATACACCTCTAATACGGTTAGCAGAAGGATATTGGACAGATAATTGGAAGTGGCTGGGTAATTTCAAGAAGTGTCTTCGTAAGCAACAACTTGATGAATACGAAAGACACCATAGCATTGGGACTGTCAGTAGCATCTCGGCGCGCAGTTCAGCACAAGTATGCGATACTTTTCTCCCTAGTAACCCTGATGATGTTTTGCCCACTGCATTAGGAAATGTGATAGCAGCTTTTGAAGATTACCCGTATACTCGTTATGGAATTGATGCTGTGGCACTCTGGCCGCGACTTGTCCCGATCTTGAGGGAGAAGAAATACCTGGATTTTGTTGCTGACCAGAAGGCGCATTTTGATTTTATGCTCAATATGATGCTCATAATCCTCGTTTGCGGGATGGAGTTTTTCTATTTACAGTGTTATCTGGGGAAAGTCATTGTCGCTCTTGTGTCCTTACCTGCAATGATTGTTCTCCTATTTCTATTCTACATGGGAACCATCAGCAGTGCTGTGGAATGGGGTCTTACCGTACGGGTGGCTTTTGATCTACACCGCCAGGACTTATGGGATGCCTTGTACTTAAAGCCTGCTACTACTTTTACTCAAGAATTCGCTCGCTGGAAAAAGATATCCGAATTTATCATTTATGGAAATGATCGATTGGATTTCGATGATTTTACCTATTTGCGGGACTCAACGATTACTGAACCTGAGATTTCCGTGAATCAGCGAAAAGGGGTTAACGATGGACCTGAAACAGCTACTGAAGTGGGTTGTTTGGGGATCGGCACTCAATAGACTTTCACTGGCAGGGATTGGATCCCTCAAGGGAAATATCAGAACTCCACCACCAGATTCGCAGCCTTATGAACTAGCTGATTTTCAGAAGGAATTTGATGATCAATTGCCCGAGAACATCCAAACACAATTTTCGACTGCCCTGCGATTACAAAAACAAAATGACCTTAGGGCTGCCTTTGCATGCTATGCCAAACTGACATACCAGGGCGAATCAGGAAAAGAGTATCATTGGTCTGAACGTTCCGCGGTAGTGGCATACAACCTATATCTGCTCTATAAACAATGTGGACACTATTATCTTGCCCATAGGTACTGGAACTTGTATCGGAATTTACACCTGAGCCGCCATTAGCATGAGCATTCCTAATCCATTTCCAGAGAAGCCGATAGCAGGAACTCCTACTGAAGAAAATCCAACCTTCAGCAAACAACGTTGGTGGAAGGTTTTACTTGGGATCCTTGTTTGCTCCACGATTGGGGTGTGGTTGCTGGGGCAAATACAACAGGGTAAATTCAATTTGACATGGCAGCGCGTATTTTACCATGCCCCAGAATTGGTATTTATTGATGCCAGAGAAGGGGTGGTGTTATTTGAGAAAAGCGAAAAGGATCGCAGCGAAGTACTGGTGCAGATGAGAAGCCAGAATGGATGGCAGATTCTTTCAGGAGCAGATTATACGGCCTGCAGATCCTCTCTCTCTCTTTCGGGTACTCGGGTGGCATATTTCTCACGGCTCGAGGAACCGCATATCGCAGTTGTTTCCTTGATCACTGATACGCACTTGACTCTTACAGCGACGGTATTCGATACCACCGTCTCTTCCCGCCAGTTGAGTGGAATGGTTATTTGTGATTGGAGTCCGGTTGCCTGGTCGTCTGATGAGAATCATCTGGCGTTTTTTGTATGTACTCCAGATTCGAGTATTTCGTATGTCGTTGCTGCAGCGCTGGATGATCCTTCTCCGAGAATTGTTTGGGTGGAGAACACCCCTTTTGGTAAAGGCGAACGTTCAGTCATTTGGCTGGATGTGAAAACTCTCCTGGTTGGGAATCCATCTCCTTCAGGTACAAAAATCGTAGCAATGTCTCTTGCTCGATGAAGTGTTCGGAACTTGGGTTCTGTGATATTGGTTGAGGCATTGGACCTAACGTGACTTTTCTCCGTTTTTCTGCTATACTGTAAAGCAGAAAGGAGTTGGCGATGTCTGAAACCACCGTACAAATGACCGATCGGGGGGTGATCACGCTCCCCAAGAAGCTGCGTGATGCCTACCGCCTGCGCGGCGGCGATTATCTGACGTTGCTCGATCTGGGCGGCGTCTTCATTCTCAGTCCGCAGCCCTCGCAGATTGACGCGCTTGCCGATCAGGTGGCGGAACAGTGGGCTGCTGATGGGCAGACGTTGGAGACAATGCTCCAGGCACTCCGCGAGGAGCGTGAGCGCCGTGGCGGGTGAGCAGGTATTCCTGGATACCAGCGCGCTTTTTGCCGCAGTTCTCTCGGAGACGGGCGGCGCGCGGCAATTGCTCAAACTGGGCGAGGCCGGCATCATTACACTATGGGTCGGTCCTGGCGTGCTGGCAGAAATGGATGCTGTCCTGACCCGCAAATCCCCAAGCAGTAAGGGGGCGCTGGCACTGTTGTTGGATCGCGCCCGGGTGCAAATTAGCCCTTTGCCTGAGCCGGAGACACAGGCGCGGGCAGTTGCGGCTTATCCACCGGATGCCGATGTAGTTGCTGAAGCCTTAGCCGCCAGGGTGGATTATCTCGTTTCATTGGATCGTCGCCATCTGGTGAACAATCCGCAGCTCGCTGAACTGCCTTTTCTCACCGGCACGCCGGGCGATTGTCTGGCCTGGCTGCGCGCACGGCTGTAGTGGAAAATAGCGATGCTCGCGTAATCGGCAGAATGACGCAGAACACAAGGGCATAGAAGGTCAAAGGTTGAGTTGTGTTACACTGGTAACATTGTGTAGGGGGGTGAGAGGATGTTAAATTTCAATAGAATTACCTTCGATCCGGCGGTGATGGGTGGGCGAGCCTGCATTCGAGGAATGCGGGTGACGGTTTCATTGCTCGTCAACCTGTTCGCCAATGGGATGACGTTGGATGAAATTCTGACGGAGTATCCGTATCTTGAGGCGGAAGATGTACAGCAGGCGCTCGCTTATGTGGCCTGGCTGGCCGAAGAGGTGGTGCATCCGTTGGAGTTGAGTGTAGCATGAACTTCCTGGCGGATATGGGGATTTCTCCGGGTGTCGTATCGGCATTGCGCGATCTGGGGTATGGCGCCGTGCATTTACACACGCCGGGCCTGGATCGTATGCCGGATAAGGATATTTTGGCATTGGCGTGTGATGAGGGGTAGGTCTTGTTGACTCACGACCTGGATTTTGGGGAGCTATTGGCTGTGAGTGGGGCTATGTTGCCCAGCGTCATCACGTTCCGATTGCGGAATATGCGCCCAGACAATGTCCTGCGCCATTTGCGTTTAGTGTTGGAGCTGTATGCTGTTGATCTGGAAGTTGGCGCTTTTGTCACCGTCACTGAAGGTTACGCACGTATTCGCGTACTGCCGTTATAAATGCAGCCCACAAATAGGGTGTCAGTGGCGACAGGAAGAATTCGAGGACTCCTCATACTACTCTCAAGCTTACTCCTCATACTCGGCTTGAACTCCTAACACTCTTGAAAACGGGTCAACGATTCATGCGAGGGGAAATTGATAACGAGTGGCGTACGCCGGGGACATGCTACACGCGGGCAGGAACGGGCGCAATTCCCCGGATTACTTATCAGAATGCGATCTCAACCGTTCGGGAACTCCTCAGAGTTTTGGGTATCAACGCCAACCTTTGAGCCGCATACCGGACTGCACAGCGGAAGGTCATTATGACTGACACCGACATCGAACGCCTCAAAACCGCCATCGCGCAACGCTGGCCTTCCCCTCCGGGCGAGAAAGCGCTACCGTATGTAGGCAAGTTCTTCAATGCTACCCGCCTGGGGACGAACATCGCGGCGCAGGTAGAGGGCAATCACGGCACATACCGCGTGACTTTGGAGGCGCAGGAGGGCGGGCTGTTCTCCACATGCAGTTGCTACATCGGCAAAAGCGGCTACTGCCATCATTGCCACGCGCTCGGCTTGACCTTCAGCGCGCACCCAGAGCAGTTCACGATGCTGAAAACGCGCCCACTGGAAGATGTCCATGCGATGCCGGAACTGGTAGAACACCTGCGCGGCGTGACGCTGGATGAGCTGGTGGATCGGCTTAAGGCGCGCGGCATCACGCAGAAAGCCTTCGCCGCCAGCCTCGGCATGAGCACGCAGCAACTTTCGGCGGTCAAAGCCAGCGAGCGGCGCAATCGGTACTTCAATGAGTTGGGCGCGCTCAAACTCGCCTACTTGTGGGTGTTGGAGCATTTTGGGGAAAAGGGTATTGCTGGTGAGTGAAGATGTTGCCGCAGCGCATACCTGGCAATTCCAGTTCTTGGAAACTCCAGAAACCGTGTCGGATTCTGGCATAGAAGGTATCCATTCGGTATTTTCAGATGGATTTGGATTACCAGAAGGTTGGAATCGTGAGGATATCCGGTGTGCATTGTATCGCTCAGACGTGATGGGATTGTTGCATAGTTCAAATGGCGCGATAATGGGTTATGCTTTCTATTCAGCACCCGAGACGCCATTAGAAGGCAGGTATTTTTTGTGGGAAGATGCTATTTGCCTGCGAAAGTCCGTACAGGGAATGGGATATACTGGGCGCACTTTGTTTGAATCAGTGGCGGCTTTGTTCACGGAACGGGTCTTTGGCTGGCTAGGCGGGCGCACACAAAATCCATTAGTTTTTTTGCGCTATGCCAATTTGGGGCAGGTGTTACCGTTTGATGTATCTTATACGAGCGTTTTGGGTCAAAAGGTGATGCGTTTTTTGTTGGAGCATATCGTTGAAGTTCAGGAAGCTTCGGCCATGGGTGTTTTGGAACAGGCAACAGGGATTTGTCATGGTATATACCGTGAGGGGAAACTCGGCGATTATAGCACTGATTCGCCATCTTTAGCGCGCTTTGAGTCGCTGCTGCATTCATGGATATTTGATAGGGATGCTGGCGATGCCTTGCTTGTAGTGACCCATCTACTTAGGACGTTAAATTGATTGAAGGGGGAAAGGGATGACTGCGACGCGAAAAGAAGAATATGATAGCTTACGTCAGGAGCTGCTTCAACACCAGGAACGGCGAGTTCCACTTCTTAATCTTATGTTAGCAGTTGCGGTTGGTTTATGTGGAACGGCTTTGGAGTTGAATAATCCTTATTTGCCGCTTGGGGCGTTGCTATTGCTCTTTTCAGCAAGGATTCAATTGGCCGAAACACAGTATGGCGTACAGCGTATTGCCTCCTATTTGCGTGTGATGCATGAGGAAGATAATCCTGAGCTTAATTGGGAAACGGCCAGTTACACAGTGCGACGTGCCAGTCTAAACGAACAATCTTTGCTATGGCATATTGCGCCTTTTTCGCCTCTCGATGCTCTGCTTTTTGTGACTGGTCTTATTGCAAATGCGATTGCAATAGTCTTAACGTTAAATTACCCTACTTACAATTTCTATATATGTGTGTTCGCTGGGCTGGCATGGTTGGTATCGTGGATGTGGTATGGGCGTAAGACACGCACCTTGCTTTCGATGCAGGTTGACCAAGCCGAGGAAAATTTCTGGCGGACATATAAACGTTCATTGGCAGAGAAGATTACACCTGATGGAGGGTGAGCCAGGAACAAAACTTGGTTACCCAGCTATGTGGGTAAGGAGTGTTTATGTTTATTCCCCCCCGCCTCATCGAAGTTGACCTGCCCATCAAGGCGATCTCGGCGCACGCGCGGTGGGAGAAGTCTATCCGGCACGGGCATATCTCGACGCTGCACATCTGGTGGGCGCGGCAACCGCTGGCCGCATGCCGAGCGGTGTTGTGCGCCGAGCAGCCTTTCAAGGCCCGCGAATTAGGGCGGCTGGTGCAACGTAGTCCGCGTTATTTGACCGAGGCTTATCTCTCGCGGCTGGTACGGATCGGGCGTTTGCAGCGAAACGGGGCTGCCAATGATCCGAATGTCACTTATCAGGCGGTAGATGAATAGAGCAGGAACGCTAACTTGCGCTTGTCTTGTGAGGAGGTATGCCATGCGCTGGCAAGAGGTTCGTGAACAATCTCCTGACCAATGGTTGGTTGTAGAGGCTTTGAAAGCACACACAGAAGGGCAACAACGCTGCCTGGATCGCGTCGCTGTGGTAGAGCGCTGTCCTGATGGCAGCGCCGCTTTACAATGGTATCGCCAACTGCATCAAGAATATCCCCTGCGTGAGTTTTATTTCGTCCACACGTCGCGTGAGACCCTGGATATCCGCGAACGTCAATGGCTGGATATTCGGAGGAATATTCCCGCGTTTCACGCCTCACGTTTCACGTTTCCACGTCTCACGGAGGCTCTATGGCAAAAGTGATCCAATTGCCCGGTGCGCGCCCGGCGGATGCCGGCGAGGCGCTGGTTCTCAGGCATCTTGAGGCCATGCTTCCTGGCACTTACACCCTCATCCCCAATGTCGAAATTATCCAACAGGGCCATCCGGCTTTTGAATATGATCTGATCGTCATCGGACCGCATGCCATCTATGTGGTGGAAGTCAAACGCTGGCAGGGTGGCATTCAGGGCGATGACACCGCTTGGATTGTGGCCGGGCAGCATCGCCGCCAGAATCCCTGGCCTACCGCCAACAACAAGGCCCGCGTCCTCAAGAGCCAGATCGAGCGCCGGCAACCGCATGGTGGGCAAGTCTGGGTGGAGGCGGTGGTCGCCATTGCGGATGACCAGGGTGCGCTCGATTTGCGCGGCGCGTGCAGCGAACGGGTCTTCCGCTACACCGACCTGCCCGCTTTCCTGACCGATCCCACAGCTCTCGGAGATAGGGCTGGCGATTTACGCCAGCTGCGCGGCTACCTGGAGAAGGCGATCCAGGAGGCCGGGCATGGTCGCCCCGCCGCCGTGTTGCGTTTTGGCGATTACGAGGTTGAGGAAACGCTCGCCCGCCGCGACGCCGTCTCCGAATTTCTGGGACGCAATACCCTGCTGCGCGGCGACGTGAAAGTGCGCTTGCGCGTCTTTTCGTATGATCCCTATTTGCCATCGGAAGTGCAGGTACAGCGGCAGGAGTGCATTCGTCGCGAGTCTGAGGTGTTGCAGCATATTGGCCGTCACCCCAGTTTGATTGCGCTGCAGGCATTTTTCACAGATCCGAATGACCCCAATCTCTTCGTCGAAGTCACCGACTGGTCCGAAGCCGGCACATTGCGTGAACTGCTGAATGCGCAGGCGCCGCTCTCGTTGGAACGTAAATTGGAACTGGCGCAAGGCATCGCTGCCGGATTGCAGGCCGCGCATCAGGCAGGCATTATTCACCGCGATGTGCGTCCGGAGAATGTTCTCATCGGGCGGGATGAGCAGCCCCGACTGATGAACTTCGACCACGCGCGGATCGCGCTGCCGGGTGTGCTTACCGTGGGTCCGCTCAAGCCCGACCCTGATGTGCCGCGCGCGTATCAGGCGCCGGAATTGCTCAATCCTGCCATACAACTCACCCCCGCCGCCGATCTTTATGGCCTGGGGCAGATAGTTTTCGAGATGCTCACCGGTCAACCGCTCTATGATTCCCCGGAAGATGCGCTGGTGGGAAAAACAACCCTGGGCGCGCCGGCGGAATATGTCGCTGACGTGCCAGATCCGCTCAATGTGTTGGTGCAGCGGCTGTTGCACCCCGATGCGCAGCGCCGGCCCCAGAGCGCGGCTGAGGTGATCGCCGTGTTACATGAGCTGCGCGAGAGGCCCTCCGGCACCGTCATCGAGACGCCGGAACCAGAACCCCCGCCGCCTCCGCCGCAGGAACGGGAACCGGCGCAGTTCCTCGTCAACGATATCATTGATGGCAAGTACCAGGTGCAGAAAGTGCTCGATGCTGGAGGGTCAGGCCGTGTCTACAAGGTCTATGACCCCATCCGTGACCGAACTCTAGCGCTCAAACTATTCGAGGCCACGTCACTCTCGCTGGAGTTCCTCAAGCGTGAAGTTCGCACCCTGGAACAAATTCGGCACCCTCACATCGTCTGTTTTCAGGGATGGGGCAAACTAACCGAGCGCTTTTACCTGTTGACTGACTTCGTTGAGGGCGAGGATTTGCACGCCTACACGACTCCTGAGCGGCGCCTGCCGGTTCGGGATGCGGTCAATCTGGCGCTGCAATTGCTCTCGGCGCTGGCCGATATTCATCCCAATGTGGAGCGCCTGACCGAGCTGCGGGAGAAGATGGAGGCGGGAGAAATTGACGAAGCGGAGTATGAGGAGTTTGGGCGTTTGCAAGACAGTGGCTTTCTGCACCGCGACATCAAACCGGCCAATTTGATGCTCTCTGTCAATGGGCTGGTGTTGGTGGATTTCAACATTGCCGCACGAGCCAACCAGGCTGGAAAAACGTATGTGGGGACACCGGGCTATATGCTGCCCGAAGTGGGCCTGATGCCCTGGGACGTGGATGGCGATCTCTTTGCTGCTGGTATCGTGCTCTATCAACTGGTGACGGGCCACCATCCTTATCCTGAAGGTCAACCCGCTGCTGATGCACCGCCCACCGATCCGCGCACCTACATTCCGGATCTGCACCCGGCTTTCGTTGAGCTTCTACTGCGGGCTGTTTCCTGTGATGCAATGCGGCGCTATCACAGCGCGCGGCGTTTCCGGCAGGACCTGGAATCCCTGGAGGGCGTCTATTTGCAGGCGGTGGATGTGACCCCACGCTTTAGCGGGCTCACGCTGGAGCCGGGCGAGGCGGGTAAGCCCAACTTCAACCCTTACGTCACCCGCTTCCTGCGCCTGTACAGCCAGGCGGCACGCGATAACAGCGGCACGCGTGGCCTGGATGAGATCGCTCGCCTGACCTACGTTCCCACGCGGCTGGATCGCTTGTTGCGTCCGGCAGTGCTCGATGGCCGCTACCGGTTGGTCATCATCACCGGCAACGCAGGCGACGGCAAGACCGCGTTTATCAAGCAGCTGGAAGAGGCTGCTGGGGCGCAGACGGTACTGCATCCGACCGACAACTCCGGTGTGTTCCATTACAACGGCATTCGCTTTGTCACCAATTACGACGGCTCGCAGGATGAGGGCGCCGAGCGCGCCAACGACCTGGTATTGACCGAGTTCTTCGCGCCCTTTGCCGATACTGTACTGGATTACACTCCGACCGAGCGTGCTGTTCACGTTATCGCCATCAATGAGGGGCGGCTGATTGACTTCTTTGGCGCGACACCGGGTGCGAGTGCAGCGGCGGAGTTCAACCGCTTGGGGGCGCTTTTGGCGCGCTTCTTTGAGCGCGATCATGATCGGGATGTTCTGCCCGAGTGGCTATTGGTGGTAGATCTCAACCGGCGTTCGATTGTGGCGCGCGACCCCGATGCCGGCGGCCTTTCGATCTTCGAGCGGCAGTTGATCACGTTGCTCAAGCCGGAATTCTGGGAAGCCTGCCAGTGCTGTGAACTGCGCGAACGCTGCCCCATCTATTACAATGTGCGCACACTGTCCGACGCGGCCTCCGGCGCAGAGGTGCGCGAGCGCCTGCGCACGCTGCTGGAGATCGTCCACCTGCGGCGACAGTTGCACATCACCATGCGCGATCTACGTTCGACGCTCGCGTGGGTGCTATTCCACGACCTGGATTGTAGTGACGTTGCGCGCTTATTGGAGGGGTATCCGCCAGCAAAGGAGATGCTCACGCTGTTGTACCATCAGGCATTGGCCAGCGATGGGCAACCTCCGGCGGGGCGCGGCGATGACCGGTTGGTGGCGCTTCTGCGCCAGATAGATCCGGCCCAGGTCGCCAATCCTACAGCAGACCGGACCTTGCACTTCCAGGATTTGCGGGGCCTGGCGAGGCTGACTTTTGAGGAGCGCCCGGCGTTGGCCGAAGCCTGGTTGGAAGACTGGGATCTGCCGCAAGGCTGGGAAGTGTTACAGGATTCGGGAATCGCTCAGGATTTGCAAGCCCGGCATGCTGCAGCCCGCCGCATCGCCTACTTCGAGCGCCGCGATACGGGGTGGGAGGGGATGTTGCCTTACCAGAATTTCACTCGCTTCCGCGAGTTGACGCAATCTGCATCTCCTGAGCTTCTCGAGACTCTCGCCACCGAGCTAGTGGAGGGGATTTCCCTGGCCGAAGGCGCGCGTAACCGGGCTTTGGCGCGGGAGTACGTCTTCTTGCGCGCCGGGCAGGCGGATAAGATCAAGATCAAATCGTTCCGCCTGTTTCCACGCGCGGCGTTCGCGGCGACCATTTCGGCGGGCAACAGCGGGCCTTATCTCGAAGTGACACCTGACCAGATTGTATTCTCCTACGCCGCACCCGATACGCCCAACAGTCGGGCGGAGCTGGTCGTCTCGCTGGATTTGCTGGAACTGCTGATGCAGGTGCGCGAGGGCTTCATGCCTTCGCTGGATGATATCCAGGGCTTTTTCATCAACCTCGTGGTCTTCAAGAATGCGTTGGCGCATTTGCCGTACCGCCACGCGATTCTGACGCGCAATGATCGCCAGTTCTACGAGGTGCGTTTGGATGATCGCGCTGTGATTGCGTTACAGCAATGGAATGCTGAAAGGAGCGCCGCCGATGAAGCTCGCGCGTGAGGATTACGAGTTCAACAACACCCAAATCTGCCATATCATGCCCAAGCACATCGAGTTGGATCGCGTGTTGATCAACCTCTACATGCTACTCAAGCACGATGGGAAACGCCCGGTGGCGCGTACCGGACGCAGAGAGGTGGATGTGGATTTTCTGGTGGAGCAGCTGCTCTTGCAGCACGCCGATGAACTGCGCGGTTTCGCCGATCACCAGGATGTGGTGCGCGATTGGGTCTACAGCGACCTGGTAGATATGGTCTACCGTGGCATCCCGGATAAAGAGGTTGTGGCCGCGCCATTGCCGTTGCACCTCAACGCCTATAAACTGCGCAATCCCAAGCAAGCCAAAGACTACCGGGCGGCAGAGCACCTTTTTAGCATGTTGCGCGCGGGCGAACCCGGTTTGGTTTGCCGGTTGGCCGATTTCCTGGGGCAAGGCATGGATGCTTCGGCAAGTTATGACACTTACGACCGCCGGACGCCGCTCGATCTGGATACGTTGATGATTGTGCGGATGGTAGATGCCCCCAACCTCAAGGATAGCGCCAGCGGCGATAAAGGTTATCTCGAGCCGCCGCTGTGCATGGGTCAGGCGCGGCTGCTCGCCGCCGATGTGCGAGCGTTGCTGGCTTACGAGCGCATCATCCCCCGCCGCGTGCTCATCGGCTATCTACGCGCGGCCTTTGGGCTGCACCTGGGGCTGTATCTGTTGCGACTCTTCCGCCAGGTTTCCGGTTGGGTGCGTGATACCGAAGCGCATCCGGCTTGTATGAATTGCCCGGTAGATGCCAATGCGCGGGAACCCTTTGCCCAATGCCCGTATGCGTTTCAGAATCCGGCGGCGGAAATTCCACTCCCTGAGCTGTTAGTGGATATGGATGATGACTACACCAGCCATCTGGCAGGGCTGGCGCGCGAGAATTGCGAGCGGGTATATGCGCAGATGAACGACTACATTCAAGCCGTCTTCACGCTCAACCAGGTCAAGCGCTTTGCCATGAGCGACCGTGGGAAAAAGCATCTGCCCCAATCGCCGAAATCAGTTGGCGATCTGGCGGCGTTGCTCAAGGCGCCTTCTAAGGTAATGCTCGACTATTTCAGCGACCGTCTGGATGATCTCATCCCTTCTGGAACATTGGCCGAAGAGCGCGAGGCCGTGCGCGCTATCTATGAGATGGAGGGCCTCAATTCACTCCAGCGTTTTGTGGAACTCGTGGCATTGGAACGCACCCGCTACTATCGCAGTTATCTCATTAGGCAGTTGGATTCAGTCTTTATGAAAAATCAGGCAACCTGCCTGCTGCGTCAGGGGAAGGGGCGGCGCAACGAACGCCGCTGGCACATCGGCAGCCAGATGCTGGAGATGTTGGTGCAGGTTTCGGTCTTGCAGCCAGAGGGTAGCGGCTTCCGTTCGCGACCCATCCTGGTGGATGACCTCTTGCTCTGGCTACAGCAACGTTATGGTCTTACCCTGATGCCCCACTGGCCCGCCGCGACCATCCAGGACTACGAGGCGTTCAATAATAACCTGCGCATTCTCAAGCAGCGGCTGCGGGAGATCGGCTTCTACACGGATTTGAGCGATGCCTACAACGCGCAGATCATCCGTCCGAGGTATGAGATTTGAGCCTCACGCCAAGAACGCTAAGGCTTTCCTGATTCCTTTGCGCCCTTTTTCGTGAGACAATGAATAGCGAGGCATTTTATGATCCTTCTGCAACATCCTGCCCAATCCACCCTGGATGACGCGCTGGCCCGCGCCGTCCGCGAGGTGCTGCGCGACGCACTGGCTGCCAGCCGCCCCGGGCATTGTTTGCGCGTCGGCGCGCTGCCTTTACCGGTGATGCGCGCGCTCTGCGCAGAATTGCACGCCGATAGCACGATTAACGCTGACGTGGTGTTGCTCCTCGGCCCACGCGAGCAGGCGACGGCTCCGTGGCACATCACTCCCACGCGCCTGATTGAATTGCGCAATGCAGGCACGCGCCCGTTGCTGGCTTTCGTTCCGCCAGGATTGAAGGTGGCTGCAGAAGATTCCTTCGACGTCAGCACCTTTGGGGAGGTGGATTTGAGCGGCGTTCCCGCGCGGATGCGGCAGCAATTGCGCGCGCAGTTGCCGGAAGAGCTTCAGGCCCTGACAGGTCAGGTGCTGGACTATGCCCGGCGCTTGGGCTGGCGCATCAGCGATGATGATGTGGTGCAGTATTATCTCACGCTTCTGCAGAACGGCGCAACGCGGGAAGCGGCTGGTGGTGCGCTCTATCAGCTGGGCTTCATCCCGGATTTCGCGCTACTGGAGACGCCCGACCGGATCAATCAGCGCCTGGACCGCAACGCGACCGCGCTGCGCACGCTCACTGAAAGCCTTCAGCCGCTGCTGGGGCGCATTCTGGAGCTCAAACTGGAACCCAATACCTTGCAGACGGCACTCTACGAGTTTTTCCAGGGGTGCTCGGTGCTGACTGCACGCGAGTGGGGGAGAAAACTTGCAACCGAACCTGCGTTGCGCCACCTCACATTTGATCAGTGGGTGTTTGCGGGTGAGCAGCTGGAGCGGGAACATGCGTTGTTGGTTGTGGACGATCTCAAATTGCCACCCCGCGATGGCAGCCAACCTGTGGGGGCCGATAATCCACGCTATCTGGATGTGAACCGCGCCAGTACGGTGCAGCTCAAGTGGAGTACACAGCCCAAACCCTCGGTAGTGCCAGACCTGAAACACTTCCGTATCGAGATTGTGAGCGCGGAGAACGGCGCGGTGGCTTGGGAGAGCAAAAACATCCCAGTGGGCAGCAGCACCAAAGAGTATCGTTCCAAGGCGCTGAAAGTGGCGGAGTTCCGTCCTGCCGTGGAAGATGGCTTATATTTCTTTCGTATCCGGGCTTATTCTGATAGCGGTGACATCATCAATGAAGAGAATGCCGTCGAACACCCGGAGATTCTCCGCGATCCGCGCAACCCTGAAGGCAAGCGCCGTCACGAAACCGAGGACGTCTGGTTCTGGGTGGAGGAGGATGCTCCCCCGCCGGCCGAGCCGCAGCGCAATGTCACCGTGCAAGCATTTCTTGAGGCGCAACTGCTGGCCCGCTTTGCCGCGCTCGATCGCGGTGAGGATCCATTGAACGACGCCCTCGCGCCCCGGCCCGAAAAAACCGGTTGGGCGACGGCCAAAGGCAAGCGTGTGGAATCGCTCTACCACATCGTCTACGATGCGCAGGTGCGCTTCACGCTCGCGCTCAGCACGCTATTGCGGCAGATCGAAAGCGACACACTGGGGCACCCTGAAACGCTGGGCCGTTGGCGGTTAAGATTTGCTTCTGGCGAAGCCCGTGAGAATGTAAAGCCCACGCTGCGCCAGTTCCGTGACACGGGACAGATTCCGTCCGCGTTTTTGCAGGCTCGCGCAGCGCTCTTTCGGGCGTTGCAGCAGGGCGCGCAGGACAATGTGACCGCCACCGTGGATTTGACGCTTCATGCGGATGCTATTCTGGCGTATGCTGACGCCTATCAAGAGTGGCTGGCGCAGGTGCAGGGCGATTTCGAGGCATGGGCGATCCGCGATGAAGGCGGACGCCGCCGCACGGTGCCGCTGTTTCTGGATCTGGATACGGTCGAAGTTCTGCTGCCCAACGGCAACGCCGAGGAACGCGTTATTCTGCTCGCGCCTACCCATCCTCTGCGCCTACTGTGGCATTTGCAGTGGGCGCAGATGGCGCGGGTCTGGCTTGCCGAGGCGGCACGCGAGGGTGATCCCAAAGCGCGACTGCCTGAGCCGGTCCGCATGTATTTGCGGCGGGGGCTGGCGCCGGTCAATATGCCGCCATTGCTGCGCCTGGCGCACGAAACGCCCGCTGACAGCATTCCGCGTTTTTATGTCGAGCAGGGACCGCTCACGCCGTTCTGGAGTCTCTATGTGCGGGAGGATGCACGTGACGGGTGGGCCTTGCGCTCCCGTGTTCTGCGGCTCTTGGGGGTGGGGAGGCAGAGCCTCGCTACGGGCGCGGCGGGTGGGTTGGATGCAGAGGTGCTGACACAGAAACTTCTGCGCTACCTGGTGCAGCACCCTTATGTGGGCGCGCTCAAGCTCAATGTCTTCAATCCCGGCGATGCAGGGTTGGTTGTGGATGCCATCCTGGGTGTGGAGCGGCAGCGCAATAGCGATAGGCTGCCACCGCTCCGATATGAATTGCGGCTCTTTGCCCGTACTGCCGATCTGGAAGATATGGGGCAGGCGGTTGAGGAATTGCTGAATCCCGAGCGTCAGGTCAGCTCGGAGGCGGATGCGTTCACAGTTCCCAGCCAGAATCATCTGTTTCCAAAGTTGCGGTTCAGCCGTAATCCGCTGGACGATTTTCTGCGTCAGCCGGAGCGTTACGAGGCGCACATTTCTGTTTTGTACGATTTGTTCCCGGTCGGCGTTGATCTGGAGCCAGTGAGTGAGGGGCGCTCCAGTTTCGTCCACGGCCTGATTCAGGAACAGGTGACGGCTTTTACCGGCGACGGGGTTGATTTTGCCTGGCAACGGCAGCTGCTAGCCAAGCCCTGCGCTGAGCTGCCCATTGCTGGAGCCGCGCTCGCAGCGCGCCTGGGGGGTCTTCTGGGGCAGATTGGAGACTTGCAGGCTTCAGTGGCAGCGGGGAAGAAGGTGCAGGACGCGCTACCCGCGTTACATCTGCGGCTCAATGATGAGGATAAGCGCCTGCTGTTTGAGGTGCATACGGTCTCGGATTGGGTCTTCATCATTGACCGGCATCTGGGCCTGGAGTATTTTGACAGTGAGACGCCACAGGATCGCGCGCTCTATTTGCTCGACTTTACCCCGGAGTTTGCCGGGGCCGATGCTGACCGGCTGCTGCTCACCACGCGCGCGGTAGATGAGGTCACGCGCCTGATCCGGCCCGCATTGGAAGAGATGGGGCTGGCGGAGGAGGATGCAGAGGTCTATTTCCTCAATCTGCTGCGCTCACTCAGCGGGCGATTGGCGCTCAAGTTGCTCTCCGCGCCCAATCAGGTGCGCGAGGCGTTGGGGCTGGCTCTGGCGCGGCTTTTCCTGGAGCAGTACGATCTGCTCACTGACCGCATCGTGTTGCCGCTCGATGCGCACAGCGCGTTGTTTGCCCATGCGAAGCAAGAAGCGACCTGGCAGGAAGAGGTGGCCCTGCAACGCGGCGATCTGTTACTGGTGACCTGCGATCCGGCGGCGCGCGCCCTGCACCTGCACATCATCGAAGTGAAATGGCGCAGCGATCTACGCGATATCAATGCCTACCTTATGCTTTGCCGCGATATCGAGAGGCAGATTACACAGAGCGAGGAGACGCTGCGCCGGCATTTCGACCCCCATTTGCGCCCGGTGGACCGTGTTGATCGCCAGCTGAAGACGAAAGAGCTGATTTCGCTGTTGAGTTTCTACCTGGAACGCTCGCGGCGGTACGGATTAGTGGCCGATGATGCTGCCGCCGTGCTGCGTCCGTTTATCGAGAGCCTGGATGAGGGTTACACCTTGACGTGCGCAGGCGCCGGGCTGATCTTCGACTTCAGTGGGACAGGTTTGACCACGCATGAAGAACACGCCGGGTTGATCTTCCATCACGTTGGCAATGACCTGATGCGCCGTTTGGTGGAGCATGGCCTAAATCGCCGCGTCCGCTTACAGGAGCGACCCAAGCCGGCAACGATTGAAAAGGCAGTTCAGGATCGAGAAGCCCGCACGCACATCGTCCGTGACACCTCCATGAGCGGCGATCCCTCGTATTCACGGGTGAGAACGCATTTTGGGGTGGAGGGGCGAGAAAGCGAAAAGACGGGTGAGCGAGAAGGCGGATCAGCGAATCAGCGAGAAAGCGATGCGGGAGAGGAACGCGCCGATAGATTCACCTGGCAGGAAGGGGATGTTGTGGTGATCTACCGCCCAGAGCCGGAGTCAGACGACCGACGACCGACGGCTGATGATCAACCACCGACGCCGGAGAACCTAGGATCGGGGATCGAAGACCGGCCACAGCCGACGGAGGACCGAGGACCGGGGACCGAAGACCAGCCAGTAGCGCCCAGCAACGAGCACCCCCCTGCCAGCAGCGAGCAAACAGCCAGCAGCGTCGAACCGGTGCCTCTCACCCTCTCACCTCCTCACCCCCTCACCCCATCTTCCTCTCCTACCTACGACATTCTGCTGGGCGATACGGGAACTTCTCCGCAATATGGGCTGCTGGGAAAAGCGGCGGGCAAGCTCGTTGCGTTGGACTTGAGCGGCACGAACACGATTAGCCTGTTCGGTGTACAGGGCGCAGGGAAATCCTATACGGTGGGCAGTATCGTGGAGATGGCGGCGCAGCCCTTCCCCGGCATCAATGCGCTGCCCGCGCCCCTAGCGACCGTGATCTTTCACTATCACGAGAGCCAGGATTACCCACCGGAATTTGTCACCATGAACGCGCCGAACACCCGCGAGGCCGAAATCGGCGCGTTGGCGCAGGAGTACGGTGCGCAGCCGGGCCGGTTGGAAGATTTGCTGATCCTCACCTCTGCCGACAAGGTTGCACTGCGACAGGCAGAGTTCCCCTCGGTGCAGGTCGAGCCGCTCTACTTCAGTTCCACGGAACTGGCGCTCAAGGATTGGCGCTTTTTGATGGGTGCGTTCGGCAATCAGATGTATATGAAGCAGATTGCGCTGATTATGCGGCAGCTGCGCGATAAGATGACGCTGGAGACGCTGCGCGCGGAGATCGAAGCCTCGGAGCTGAGCGACGGTCAGAAGACGATTGCCCGCATCCGCCTGGACTTCGCCGCGCAGTTTGTGGACGATAGCCGCCATCTAGCCGATGTGCTGCGCCCTGGACGACTGGTTATCGTGGATTTGCGCGATGAGTTCATCGAAAAGGACGAGGCGTTGGGCCTCTTCGTGGTGATGCTCAACATCTTCGCTAATGCCGGGCGTGAGGGCGACAGGGCAATGCTACAGGATCGCCCCTACAACAAACTGATCGTCTTCGACGAGGCGCACAAGTACATGGACAATCCTGATCTCACCAGCCATATCGTAGACGTGATTCGCCAGATGCGGCACCAGGGTGTCTCCGTGCTCATCGCCTCGCAGGACCCGCCCTCGCTGCCCAATGCCATCATCGAGCTCTCATCGCTCGTCATCCTGCACCGCTTCAACTCGCCGGCGTGGCTCAAGCACATCCAGCGCTCCATCACCTCGCTGGCGGATCTCACCCCTGCGCAGATGGCGTCGCTCGCGCCTGGGGAAGCGTATGTGTGGGCGACCAAGGCGACGGAGCGTGTGTTCACGCAGAAGGCGGTGAAGATGCGCTTCCGGCCGCGGGTGACGCGGCATGGCGGGGAGACGAAGCGGGTGGGGGAGTGAATGTTTGGCGCAAGACGGAAGTGAGTGTCCGTTGGAGGTGAAAATGCCCATAGAGCTTAAACCCTGGCAACTAGATCCAGTGACATTTGAAGAATGTCTGCAATATGTGAATGGCAAAGATCCTGCTCGTGTGATAACACCGCGCCAATCGGAGCAGTTGAACGAATTTGTCACTCGGATTTGTTATATCCAAGGTAGCTACTATCCAAGGTAGCTACCTGGTAACAGGTTATCGCGGGGTAGGCAAAACTTCTTTTGTGAATCATGCTTTAGCGTCAGCCCACCAGCGGTTAGCATCGCAAAAGCCTCCTTGCGTATTGGTGCCGATATTCCTCAATCTGGCGCGCAGTTACGATGTTGGTAAGTTATTGCGGCGCACAATTCGGCAGTTGTATAGAACTGTGGCGGAGACTTCTATTGAGATAACGGCAAATGGCGCTGCCAAGTGTGTGTCTTTATACACTTTGCTACCACCGGATTTACAAGCGGAACTCAACATTGCTTATCTCAAAACTTCGGCTAAGGTCTCTGAGGCTACAACAGAGGCTTTGAAAACAGTGATTGCTCAAGCAACCACACAAGGATTTACTCTTGGCGGTGAAGCCTCGGGTGAGGCTGCGCTGTTGCCAGACCCGTTACCGGCCAAGGTCGGGGCAAAGTTGTCGGGCGGCTATTCCAGGTCGAAATCTTTATCCAAATCTGAAGAAACGGCCAGAGAAACGGTGGATTCACTGGAATATCTGGAATATGACGATGAGATTGCCGAAGTTGAGTTGACCAGGTTGATCAGAAGATTGACCCAGACGCCAATAGACCTACAGTGGAGTGAAAAACAGAGTGTTGTTCGCCGCTTTGCCTGGTTTTGGAAACTCTTTGGAAAGTTTCGTCGCCGTGATTATCTCAATCAGACAGTCCATTGCCCGCAAACTAGGCAAGTACAGTTGGTATTTGTTTTTGACGAGTTGGATAAAGTTGAACCTAAAGAAGCACGAACAATGCTCAGTACGTTAAAACCTGTGTTAGTCTCCAGCAAAGCCACGTTTGTTTTCGTGGGAGGTTACGAATTTGCGAATCAGTGGCTTGCACGGACGCAACCTGAAGGAGATACTCTGTACAGTCTTTTCACGGACGTTATCTACGTTCCTCTCTATGAGGACGATGAAATTGAATCGTTTGCACAAGCCCTTGTGGAACAGCACCCTGATCAGGATTGTATCGCGGAGCCGTTGCTTGACCATTTGAAGTTACACTGTGGGGGCACGTTACGCGGAGTTTTTCGACAGATTTTCCCTCGCGTTCAGTGGGACACCGGTACGCCTATGCTTAGCGACGGCTATACAGAGGATCTCTACACCAAAGTATTCGAGCATGTTCGGGAAATCAACTTCCAAATACCGAAAACACATCCGCCGCAGATCAGGGACGCTTTGAAATGTTTGACATATACCTGGCTAATGATGGCAGAGAGAGAGCAGAGGTTCATGCAACAAAGCCTTTATAATCCTGAAAAGATACCCCAAGATTTTTTGGGGCGTAGGTGGCAACTGGCTGTGGATGCACATTTTCAAGCTAAAGTTACGGTATAACTTTTTGCGCCCGCAAGTGGAATTAGAACCTTAACATTCGAAACTATTGCCGATTTGTGATATAATATAGGTATCTCACGCAAGCGGAGGATACCGATGAGCAAATCCAGCCTGACCCCGGCAGAAGCACGCTGCAACCTGGCAGAGAATCTTGATTGGCAGTTCGCCGAGCGGAATGACAACGCCGTCGCCCAGGCTCTGCACCAAGGGGAGCCGGTAGACACGATCCATACCCTGGATGAAGCGGGCCTGTTGGATGGCTTTTTCGCCTTTCTGCGAGAACAGCACATTTTAGAAGATGCTGTTGGCGAACTTGGTAGGCGAACCAGCCGGGGGGGCTAGATGCAGAGATGGTTGCCCATGAAAAGCTATGACGCACATATGATAGAGCTGCCAGTGCGGTGGAGACCGTTGGCTGGGGATATACCCGCCAGCCAACGGCCGGGCTTGGCCCCACCCCCGTGTCCCTGGCACCCTCGGCCCCTACCCGGCCAACCCCAACCCCCGCCGCCGCACCTGCGGCCGCACGCCCGCCAGCCAGCGCGCCGCCTGGCGCAGATTGACCGCCGCCCCCGCGAACAAGGCGCGCACGTGGTTTTTGGCCCGCCCCACATAGCGGTTGACCCGCAGCCCTTGGCCCCGCAGCAGCCCCGACAGGCAACCTTCCACCCCGCCCCTGCCGATAGCAGGCCCGGAATGCCGCCGTCTGTTGACGCGTCCGGGCGACCTGCAGCCGGGCATGATACGGCCCCAGGGTAAGGGTGCGACCGCCGCGCCCGGTGCAGCACCGCGCCCGCAGGGGACACGTCGCGCAGGTAGCCGCCGCAAAGCGAAACTGCCAGCTCCCATCTGGCCGCTGGCGTCCGTGCGCGGCGCTCTGCCCCGCCGGGCAGGTGGCCGTGCCCTGGGCCACGTCCACCGTGAACTGGTCTTGGGTGAGGCCCGCCGGCAGCCGCGACTGGGGCGAGTGGTCAGCGGGAGCGGGGCCGAGCAGGTCTTCCCCCACCCAATCGCTGTTGGTCAGCGTCTCCCCACTGACGTAGCCCTGGTCCGCCAGCCGCTCGCCCGGAGCCACGTCCCGGGCTGCCTGCCGCGCCTGAATGGGCCCCAGGGCGGCCTGGTCACTCTCCACACTGCTGGTCAGGGCGATGTCGGTGATCAGATGAGGCAAGTCGTCATCGTCTGTCTCCGTGACCT
>Ga0209606_1002385_pt1 | contig 20778 bp, 14 predicted proteins | sample AD_UKC057_MetaG_FD_184412 | JGI IMG/M metagenome (GOLD analysis project Ga0209606, IMG submission 184412) | Active sludge microbial communities of municipal wastewater-treating anaerobic digesters from USA - AD_UKC057_MetaG (SPAdes) (version 2) | ecosystem: Engineered > Bioreactor > Anaerobic >...
ATCATCAGGAGAAGAGAAAAGGGGAATTGAGGGGTTTGTATATTGGTGTGAAAAGAATAACTTACCAATAGAAAAAACAGCTAAAGAATATATTGATACTTTGAAAAAATATGAAAAATATAAGATTAATGAATTTATCGATGGAACAGAAAAATTCAATAATTCTTTCAAAGAAGTTTTTTTAGATAAAGTATTTTATCTTGACTTTTATAGCATTGAAAGGTTTGGTAAAACTAAGTTGGGGCAAGTTCTTCTTTATGCAAAAAATAGCCAAGACAAAAGATTGATTAAGGAATTGGTTTTAGAAATTAAGCCAAAGATAGAAAAAATAATAAAAGAATTTAATATTGATGGAGTAGGATTTATCCCTCCTACTGTTAAAAGAGAAGTTCAATTAATGAGAGAAATTCAAAAACAATTAAAACTTAAAATTAGAGTTATTGAGATATCAAAAATAAAAACAGATATCGTTGTTCCTCAAAAAACTTTAAATAAAATAGAAGACAGAATAGAGAATGCCCAAAAAACAATTTCCGTAGAGGAAAATACTATTTTTTCAAACATTCTTTTGATTGATGATGCTGTTGGTTCTGGAGCAACATTTAATGAAACAGCTAGAAAAATAAGGAAAAAAGGAATTTGTGAAAACAAAATAATAGGATTAGCAATAACGGGAAGCTTTAAAGGCTTTGACGTTATTAGCGAAGTTTAATATAATAAAACACATGACAAAGAAAAGAATTTTAACAGGGGACAGGCCTACTGGAAGCTTGCATCTAGGACATTATGTAGGGTCTTTAAGAAACAGGGTAAGATTCCAAGAAGAATATGACTGCTTTTTCATTATTGCTGACTATCAAGTATTTACAGACCATCTTAATGATAATATCCAGATATCAAAGAATATTAGAGAAATAACAATGGATTATTTATCTGTTGGAATTGATCCAAAGAAAAGCAGTATTTTCATTCAATCTGAAATACCAGAAATAGCTCAATTAACAATGTATTTTTCTTTTCTTGTCTCTATTGCAAGACTAAATAGAAATCCAACCATTAAAGAAGAACTAAAAGCTGCTAAGATAAAGGAATCAGAAATGAGTTATGGATTTTTAGGATACCCTGTCTCTCAAGCAGCAGACATTCTTGCTTTAAGAGCAAACATTGTTCCAGTAGGGGAAGATCAGCTTCCTCATTTAGAGCAAACAAGGGAAATTGCTAAAAAGTTTAATAATGTATTTAAAGCTGATTTATTTGAATTACCAGAAGCATTGTTAGGCGAAGTTCCAAGATTATCAGGGCTAGATGGACAGAAAATGAGCAAGAGCAGGAATAATGCAATTTATCTTAAAGACAGCAAAGAAGATGTTGCAAAAAAGGTAATGAAAGTATTCACTGATCCAACAAGAATTCATGCTGATGATCCAGGACACATTGAAGGAAATGTTTTGTTTGAATATTTCGATGCTTTTAGCAAAGACAAGGAGGAAGTGAATGAATTTAAAAAAGAGTATAAAAAAGGGAAAATAGGGGACGTGTTATTAAAGAAAAGATTAGGGGAAGTAATAAATGAATTTCTAGACCCAATCAGGGAAAAGAGAAAAGAATATGAATCTCACCCAAAACTAGTAGAAAAGATATTAGAAGAAGGAATAGAGAAGACAAGGAAAGAAGCAGGAAAAACAATGGAGATGGTAAAAGAGGCAATTTATAAATAATTTGCCTTTTTTTTATTATGTGATAAAATAGAGGGACAAAAATGAGAAAACAAATTAAATTCTTATTAATATTTTTCTTTTGTCTATTCCCTTTGTTTTCAGTTAGGGCTGATTCTTTAAATCAAAGAGTAGACTTTAACGTTGAGTCAGAGTATTCTGTTAATGGTCAAACCAGATATTCAGCTAGCTTAAGGAAAATATCAACTAAACTTTATTTTTACTTCGAGGATTCCTTTTGGAATAGCTTGAGTTCTCAAGAAAAAGAAGATATAGACAAGGCTTTAACTAATTTAGGCAATGAGTTTGATTCAACCATTTATTCCAAAGCAACGTCTCTTTATGGTTCAGAATGGATCCCTGGAGTAGATAAAGACAGTAAGATAACAGTATTGTTTCATCCAATGAAAGAGAATGCTAGGGGTTATTTTAGAAGCATTGATGAATATGAAAAAATGATAGCTCCTCTTTCCAATCAAAGAGAAATGATTTATTTGAGCACAGATAGTGTTAAAAGTGAGCTTTTAAATGAATTTGTTGCTCATGAGTTTGTTCATTTGATTGAATTTAATCAAAAAGAAAGGATATATAATATTAGTGAAGACACATGGTTATCTGAAGCAAGGGCAGAGTATTTAATAAATTATTTAGGATACAACAACAAAGAAGACAGTTATCTAGACCAAAGAATTGAGGATTTTCTAGACAGACCAACTGATTCATTGACTCAGTGGGACAATGATTTTTACGATTATGGAATCGTAACTATTTTTTCTCATTACTTAGTTGAAAATTACGGAATAGAGGTTTTTTCAGAATCATTAAAAACAAATAAATCAGGAATAGAGAGTATTGATTATGCATTAGCAAAACTAGGTAAGCAAAAGTCCTTTAAAGATATTTTTGTAGACTGGTCTATTGCTGTTTATTTAAATGATTGTTCTTTGTCTCAAAAATATTGCTTTAAAGATACTAATTTAAGTAATTTACAGCTTATTCCTTTTAATAATCTATTGCCTTTGTCTGGAGAAAGCTCCTTATCTGTGAGTCAAACCTTATCTCCATGGTCTTCTCATTGGCAGAAATTCAGTGGAGCAAGGAGCGATTTGAAAATAGAATTTGATGGTAAGAAACAGAATAATTTTAGGGTTTTTTATATCATTAAAGACTTTTCCGGAAATTATGAATTAAAAGAGCTCATTTTAGATGCTGACAAAAGAGGAACAATCAATGTTTCCGGAATGGGTAAAGAAAAATCATCAATCGTTATTATTCCTATTTATTCTGGATCTTCTTCTAATTCTTTCTACACTATTACTGCCAATACTTATGCTCAAACCAATAATAATCCTCAAAATCAAGACTCAAATCTTCCTTTTCAGACAAATAAGCCCTTAAATCAAATGAGTAGAGAAGAGCTCTTGAGTATTCTTCTTAGACTTATTATTTACTTAATATTGCAAGGAAAATTAGTGATTTAAAATTGAAAAAAGCATGCGCGATTCTTGCGCGATTCTTGCGCGATTCTTAATTTTGTAGTATAATTTAATTAATGTTTAATCCTAAATACAAATTAAATAATAAAATAATATCAAGACTTACTTCCATCGCAGAGGCAAGAATTATAATTGAGAAAGCAAAACTTTTACCAAAACAAGAGATTAACCTCAGAAGACAAGCAGTGGTTAGAATGACTCATAATTCTACTGGAATAGAGGGAAACATTCTTTCCTTAAAACAGGTAGAAAGCATTGTTAATGGAATTAAAGTAGATGCTCCCGAAAGAGATATTTATGAAGTTGAGAATTATTTAAAAACCTTAAAATATATAACGGAAATTATTAAAAAAAAGGAGTCAATCTCAAAAAAGGTAATATTAAAAATTCATAAACTTGTTACAAATAAAACATTACCAAAGAATCAATCTGGATTTTATAGGTTGGGTCAAGTTTATGTTGTAAGTAGAAGGCCTGGTTTGTCAGATAAAATTATTTATACTGCTCCTCAAGCTAATAGGGTTCCAAAATTAATGGACGATTTGATTGAATGGATTAAGAAAAACGAAAAAGAAAAAGTCAATCCCGTTATTATTGCTGGTATAGTCCATCAAGAAATTGCAGCCATCCATCCCTTTAGCGATGGAAATGGAAGAACCGCTAGAGCTTTAGCCACATTAATTCTTTACAAAATGGGTTATGATTTTAGAAAACTTTTTGCTCTAGAAGATTATTATAACAAAGATAGGCCGTCTTATTATAATGCTATTAATATCGGGAGTAATTATGATTCTAGAACAGTTGATTTTACCCCGTGGCTAGAATATTTTATTAAAGGCTTTGAAGAAGAAATCGAAAAAGTTAAAAAAACAGTAATTAACCTTTCTTTTAAAAGAGTAAAAAAAGATATTAATTCAAAAATATACTTAGACGAAAATCAACTAAAAATTATAGATTTTTTAGAATCCATAGGAAGAATTACAGTTAAAGATGTTATAGATATTTTAAATTGTTCAAGAAGAAAAGCTCAGCTAGACATGCAAAAATTAAAAAAAATAAAAATGGTTTCTCAAATTGGTAAGGGCCCATCTTCTGCTTATATTCTTGCGAAATAATATTAAATTTCTTGAAAATATTTCTATAATAGCTATAATGAGAATAGTATTTTGTTTTTTTATTTATTTTAAAAACGATTAGATCGGATTTTTTATAATAGCATCGAACGTTCATTTTTTTGCACATTCAAGTTCTTTATTCCCAGGTTCTAATTTTATTAGAAGTTATAATAAAATAATGAAATTTTCTATGAATAAAAAGGTAAAAATAGCTTTATCGATATTGTTATTAATTTTAATATTCGCATTCATAATTTATAAAATATTTGAATTTAATAAAGAGAAAGAAGAAAACCTTAATTTTATAACAATCAACGATTTTATTGAAAGAAAGATGGATAATAAAACTATTATAGAAAACCAAGAAATCGGTCTTAGTTTCGTACTGCCTCAGGGTTGGGAATTTGTTAATACCAATTGGGCAAATGTATCAATGAGAACTTTTGATTACGAGCCCTTTATGGGAGAAGAAGAGAGGTTGCCGTTGTTAAACAGGGGATGCTGGATAGACTTTAACTTTTCAACAAACAACACAAAAGGATTGGATTACGAAACATTACATAATATTCTAAACCTAGAAGGATTTTTAGGTGCATATAGCGAAGAAGGAAATCGTATTGTAGAAATAATTGATATAAGTAATCTAAAAGCGGTAAAGGAAAAAAAGACTATAGGAGAAGAAAAAGGAGAATTTATATCCATTAGAATTCCATTTAATAAAAACAGAGTTTATTCTTTCGAAACCTATTTAATAGGAGAAGATAAAGAAAATTGTTTGGAAACATTTAATTCCTTTATTAACTCAATTTCTATAAAGTAAAATGAATTTTAAAAATTTGTTCTTCGGTGCCATATTAGCGGTAGAGCTAATTGGTTTTTTAGTTATACCGTCAGTGGCTTTAGCCGAATTTAATTTATTTGGATTTTCGAAAGAAGAAAATCCTCAAACTTTTTCTGAATTTCAAGCTAAAAATATATTAAAAAAGTTTTCCGACTCTTTGCTTGATAGATGGATGTGGATAAAGTCAGGTAATTTTTCTGATCCCAGGGAAGCCACAACCTTGTCTTTTCTCAGACAGGCAATCAATTACGATGTATGGAATTATATCTTTCAAGACCTTCCTATTGAAACGTCAATCAAGGTTGGGAAAGCTTTAGGAGAAATTATTCAAGTGATGACTTCTGATAATTCAATGAAATTGGCTATGGAGAAGATAGAAAAAGGATCAGTAAAAATATCCGTTGATTATATTAAAAAAGAGTTATTCAAAAGAGAAGTCAAGACTGCTTTTGGGGCAACAAAAGTAAAATATGATACAGGAAAGGAAAAGGTGGATACTAATTTTCAGTATATTATGGCATATATGCCGATTGACGATACTAAAGGTAATCTTGTAACTAGAATATATTCTCCCTATGAATTAAGTCCTCCTCAAACAAGTACTTCTTATGGATTAGCTATGGGAGTTGTGAATGATTTAAAGTCAGAAGAAAAAATCCCTCCCTTTGTTGTTGAATTTAAGGGGGTGATAACTAACAAGAATTTTTCTTGGTACTATCAATGGGAAAGCGAACCAGAAATAAGAGTATATTTTCCAGAGAATGTTCCTGATTTTGGTTTTAAATCTATTCCCTGGTATGACAAGTATATTATTAATCCAATAAAAAGAGCAGTTAATGGAATAATTGATTCTGTAACGGGATTATTTTCAGTGGGAAACATAATAGAGTACATTAATCTTGAAGAATCTAATACGCCGGATGAAGATGCAAAGAAAGAAGCAGAAGAAATGATTAATGGAATTAATAATTATGAAAAAGAAGAAGAAGTTAAGAAAGAGCCAGAAATTAAGAAGATTGAAACAGCTATTAATGAAAAATTGATAGAACAGCCCAAAGAACAAGAAGAGTCACAGAAGAAAGAAGAGATAATTGAAGAGTCGATGCCCGAGTGTTCTTTAAATAATTACAATCCAAAAAGAAACGCAGTGCTTATTAATGAAATTGCTTGGATGGGTAGTTTGAATAGTTCTAATGATGAGTGGATAGAATTAAAGAATATTTCTTCTTCAGAAATTAATCTTAAGGATTGGAGTCTTTATGATAAAGATAAACAAATCATTGTTTTAATTGAGAAAGACTTATTTATTCCTTCTCAGGGATTCGTTCTTCTAGAAAGAACAGATGATAATTCTGTTCCTTTTGTTAAATCAGACCTAACATATGTAGGTACAATTTCTAACTCAGAAGAATCTCTTTATTTATTTAATCATAATTGCGAACTAGAAGATTTTGTAGAAGCTAGTCCTAGCTGGTTTGCTGGAAATTCAAAGCAAAGATTAACCATGGAAAGAGGTAAAGATTTAACATGGCACGACTACAACGGCTCTGGATACATGAATATATTTGGCACTCCGAGACAGGAGAATAGCATAGGAGAAGCAGTTAAAGCAGAAGTTAAAGAAGAAAAGACAAATCCAAATACAACAAATAATATTATTAGTAATACTGGTGGTGGAGGAGGTATAAGCACAAGCTATTGTTCTCAAAGCAATTTGAATGAACCATTATTATCTCCAGTTATTATTAATGAAATTGCTTGGATGGGAACAGAAACAAGCTCTAGTGATGAATGGATAGAACTCAAAAACATTTCGCAAGAAGAAATTAATATGAACGGATGGCAACTATTAGATAAGGATAATCAGATTAAGATTATTTTTGACTCTTCAGATATTATTCCAGCCAATGACTTTTATTTACTTGAAAGAACAGATGATACAAGTGTTTCTAATGTTGAGGGGGATAAAATATATTCTGGTGCCTTGTCTGATGCAAATGAATCACTAAGATTATTTAATCATAATTGTCAGCTAGCTGATCAAGTAATCGCCGATAATGCTTGGCTGGGAGGGGATAATGATTTAAAGAAAACAATGGAAAGAGATTCTCAAGGATGGCATACTTATTCTTCAAGCAATTATGATGAAGTTAGTAGATTGTGGGGAACTCCTAAAAAAGAAAATAGTCAAAAAATTGAAGAAAACAATATTGAAGAAGAAGAGCAAGGAGAACAGAATAATAATGAAGAAGAATTAATTACGCCACAAGCTCTTTTAATAACAGAAATAAGTTTAGGTAAAGAAAATAGCAATGAGTATGTAGAAATATTCAACCAAACAGAAAGCGAAATTAATTTATGTTCAGATGAAAACAATTGTTATTATCTTTCATACTTTGCCAGTACTTTTAATGACGAGGGCGTGGCAAATCATTCTTGGGACGATCCAAGCTATAATTGGCAATTTCCAGAAAATTTAATGATTACTCCAAACTCATATATTCTAATTGATATATATGGTAATAGTGGGGGAGACTTTAAGGTAGGAGAATATTCTTCTCAAAAATTAAGTAATTCTTCTGGTTCATTGTCTTTATTTTCAAATAATCCTATTTATGATGGAGAAGAAGAAAAAACCAAAGAAGAGAAAATTGCATATGCTCAATCCCTAAAAGTAGATGCTGTTGCCTGGAGAGATAGTGATAAGGAACCAGAAGTAAGAGAGGGTGGTGCTTTCTTTATTAGTCAAGAAAAAACGTTAGGAAGAAAATATTATTCTGGAAAATATGTAGATAGTAATAATAATATTAATGATATTGAGGGTCAAGAACCAAGTATCAAAATTAATCCTACTTATCCACCAGAATCAGTGAACAATCTTTCTGTTACTCAGGGAAATGAAAAAAATTCAGTTATTTTATCATGGACTTCCCCACTTGATCCAGATACAAGCAAAGAAGATTTAGATTATGAGATATACTATTCTTTGAATAAAGAAATAGACTCAAATAATTTATTGCCAATTAGCGATTATGTAGAAACACGTATTATAAAGGAAGAAGGAAAAGCATCTGTTTTAATTCAAGATCTTTACTATGATTCTACTTATTATTTCACGATTAAAGCAAAAGATAAGGAATTAAATTATTCAGAAATATCAAATATTGTGAATACTTCTATTCTAAAAGCAGAACACATTAAGCCGTTCTATTATTTTGATTTTGGTTTAAGGAATAAAAGCTTTTTGCCTGGTCCGACAAATGAAAATACTATAGAAACAGTTTTGTTTATGAAAAGTAAAGACTCTTCCAATAATAACAATGAGTTTTCTTTGCCGATTATCGACCAAAATGAAAACATATATATCTCGGGGAAAATAGATGGGATTAGAGGTGTTTCTGTTTTTAATAAACAAGGTGAAAAAAAATGGGAATATGCTTGTTTTGCTTCAGAGAAAATGTTTTTATCTTCTAACGGAACTCTTTATCTTTTCTGTGATCAGAAATTAACAGCATTGAGCCCTTCTGGAAAATTGAAATGGCAGGAATATTTAGGTGAGTGTTATAGGGAAGAGATGGTTTTTGATTCAAACGAAAAAATATATATTTTTAAAAATTCAGGTAATGCTATTTTAAATGTTATTGAAGATAAGGGCGATTCAGCACAAGTTAATTCTTATGAATTTGAAAAGCATTATGAATCTTTATCAAATATTGTTCCTGACAAAAATGGTAATGTTTATTTTTTTGGAGAGGATAAATTGTTTAAATTTAATGGTATAGTAAAAATGGGAGAAAGGGTAATAGAAACTATATATGAAGAAGAATACCAAGGAGAAAAAGACAAAATAGGAAGGGTTAATAACTTAGAGTTAACAATAACTTCGAATGGAATAATCATTTTCAATTTTAGGGATGGAAAATATGATAGTTCTAATAAAAGTTATAGTATATTATACGCAATTAATAAAGATAATATTAATGGTGATTTTCTTTGGAGCAAAGAAGGAACGACGCATTTATTATCTGGATCTAGCGGGGAAGATCTTTTTACTCAAAGCTTAGCTTCTGGAGATTATGGCTGGTATCATCTTTACTTGCATTGTTTTGATGCTCTAACTGGAGAAGAAAAATGGAACAAACATTGGGCCTCTAACGGTTCGTCGGTTTATTCTGGATCATTTATTGTTTCAGATAATAGAAATAATGTTTATTTTAATCAAGGAGCAGAAATTAAAGGCTATAATTCAAAAGAAATATCAGACGATAATCCCGTAAACGATATAATTTTTTCAGTAGGGGGAATAGGGTATTTCTCTTCTACTCCTGTTTCTATAGGAAATGGAAGTATGTATTATATAAGTCAAGAAGGCCTTAAAAAAGTAATCTTTAATCCCTAGGTAAATTTTTTTAAAAAAGGTTAATTTAATACTGTGTTTTTTGGTTTGATAAAAGAAAATTATTTTAATAAATTATAAAGAATAGTGGCCTGTTGAAAAATAATAAAAAATCATTTGACTAAATTTAAATTTTGGTTTATATTTCAACAATATGACAAAAAAGCAGATCAACATATCTTTTCTTTTAATACTACTTTTGGCAGTTGTTTCTGCTTGTTATTGTTTTCCTCAATATCCTAATAATCTTATCAACCAAGCAAACCAAAAATATAATTGGTCTATTCCTCAAATACCAGATAACGGCTTTAAGCTAGGTCTAGATTTAAAAGGAGGAGTTCATCTAGAATATCAGGCTGATTTAAGCACTATTCCCGAAGAAGAAAAGGAGCAAGTTATGGAAGGGGTAAGAGATCTTCTTGAAAGAAGAATTAATACTTTTGGAGTTACTGAATCTATAGTTCAAGTTTATGGTCAAGACAGAGTGGCTGTTGAATTACCAGGAGTAGAAAGCATTGAAAATGCCATACAATGGATTGGAGAAACTCCTTTGCTTGAATTCTGGGAAGAATTGCCAGAAGAAGAAAGAGTCAAGGTAGATGAGGTTAGGCAAAAAGTATCTGATGTCTATAATAACAACAAGGACAAGACCCAAGAAGAAATATTTGCCGAAATACAGAAAATAGACAACTGGATTTTAGTTTATTTAGGAAATCAAGCATATTATCAGAAAACAGAATTAAATGGAGGATATTTGAAAAAAGCAACTCTTGCTTACGATCAAATTACTTACGCTCCAATAGTTGAATTGCAGTTTAATGACGAGGGATCAAAAATATTCGAACAAATAACAGAAAGAAACACTGGAAAAACATTAGCCATATATTTAGATGGTTTATCAATAATTGATACAACTGGAGATGGGAAAATTGATGCTAATGATTTATATGCTCCAAGGGTAAATGAAAAGATAAGCGGGGGTCAGGCAATGATTTCTGGGAACATGGATGTTCAAGAAGCTAAGACATTAGTTCAAAGACTAAATGAAGGAGCCCTTCCTGTTCCATTAGGAGAACCAATTGCCCAGAAAAAAATAGGACCAACATTAGGAGCAGTTTCTCTAGAAAATGCTATTAGGGCTGGAATGGTAGGAGCTATAGCTATAATTATTTTCTTAATAATATTTTATCGCTTGCCTGGTATTCTAGCATCATTGGCTTTGGGGCTATATATTATCATGTTACTTTCTTTAATGAAGATGGTGCCCGTTACTTTAACTTTAGCAGGCATAGGTGGTCTTATCTTGTCTGTTGGTATGGCAGTGGATGCTAATATTTTAATATTTTCCAGAATGAGAGAAGAACTGAAGGAGGGAAAGAGTGTTTTAACAAGTATTGAAGAAGGTCTAAGAAGAGCTTGGCCATCTATTAGAGACGGTAATTTTACCACCTTAATTGTTGCATTTGTTCTTTATTTCTTAGGAACAAGCTTTATTAAAGCATTTGCTTTTGCATTAATTTTAGGTATTTTTGTAAGCATGTTTTCAGCTGTTGTTGTTACCAATATTTTCCTTCAGATTTTTGCAAGAGGAAAATTAAGCAAGATAAAATTTATTTGGTCATAATATGGATTTCTTAAAATATTCAAAAATATATTTCACAATCGGAATACTACTAATAGTAGTAAGTTTATTTAGTATTTTTTACTATGGTTTGAAGTTGGGCATAGACTTTGAGGGGGGAAGTTCTCTAAGCGTAGAATATAAAACAGAAAGACCAGATAATTCTAAAATTAAGGAAGCTTTGGGTCAAGTTAAAGATCTTGGCAGCGTTGAGGTTCAACCAACAGGAGAATTAGGTGTTATCATAAAAATTTCTCAAAAAGACATTTCTAGCGAAACATATAATAATGTTATCGCTGAGTTAGAAAAAACAGGAGAGTTTGATCATTCTTCAGCTGGTATTGAAACAATAAGTCCATTGATTGGAAAGGAATTAAAGCAAAAAACAATAATTGTTGTAATTGTTTCTCTTTTGGCAATGCTTTTGTATATTGCTTTTGCATTTAAGAACGTGTCAAAACCTGTTACTTCTTTTCAATACGGTTTTTCTTCAACATTAATGCTTTTCCACGATATTATTATTCCTTTAGGGGTTTTAGCTTATTTGGGTCATGTTTCTGGGGCTCAATTAACCATTCCTGTTATCACAGCTCTTTTAACTGTTGTTGGCTACTGTATTAATAATACAGTGGTTGTATTTGACAGAATTAGAGAGAATTTAATCAAAAACAGAGGAATGAAATACGAAGATATAGTTAATAAAAGCTTGAATGAAACCTTGACTCGTTGCGTTAATACTTCTCTTACAGTCTTGTTTACATTAAGTGCACTTTATTACTTTTTTGCTAATGAGGAATCTCTAAAATACTTTACCTTAACCGCTGGAATCGGTGTTTTTGTGGGCATATTTTCTTCCGTGTTTTTAGCCAGTCCATTATTGGTTTATTGGCTTAAATACAGAGAAGGCAAACATTTGACAAAAAACAAATAACATGTTATAAGTATTTAATAATATGGAAACAAATTATGGGGATATTATCCCAAAAATATTAAAAGAAATTCCAGACAGGACAAAAAAGGTATTAGCCCGCAGATTTGGCTTAGATAAAAAGGATAGCGAAACCCTTGAAGCAATAGGAAAAAGCTATAATATAACAAGGGAAAGGGTAAGACAAATTGAAAGAGATGGAATGAAAAGGGTTAAGAAAATAATAGGATCTCCTGAATTTAAAAAAGACTTCGAAAAAATAGAAGCTATTTTTGAAAAGAAATTAAAGCAATACGGAGGAGTTAGAAAGGAAGAAAGCCTGCTTTCAGAATTAAATTTGTTTTCCTCAAAAAACCAAACATTTTTTGTTTTAAATTTAATAGATGATTTCAAAAGAGAAAAATCTGATAATGATTTTTATGCTTTTTGGTACAATGATTCAAAGCAAGCAAACAATGCCAAGAAAGTTGTTTCTCAATTTATAGAAAGTTTTAAAGACAAAAGAGAACCTGAAAGTGTTGAAAATGTTTTCAAAGAATTTTCTAAGAAAGAAAAGATTAGCAAAGAAGCTCTATTTTCTTATTTAGAAATTTCAAAACACATATCAAGGTCTGTTGATGATAAGAAAATAGGATTGGTTACTTTTTCCGAGATTAATCCAAAAACAGTAAAAGATAAAATTATTTTAGTTTTGAATCAAAAGAAAAAGCCACTTCATTTTAGAGAAATAACTGATTTGATTTTTTCTTTGAATAAAGATTTAGAGAAAAGAGATAGTCGCTCTTTTAATCTTCACCCTCAAACAGTTCACAATGAATTAATAAGAAGCAACAATTTTGTTTTAGTGGGTAGGGGATTATATGCTTTAAAAGATTGGGGGTTTAATCCGGGAAGAGTTAAAGATGTTATTGTTAATGTTCTAAAATGTTCTTCTTCTCCTTTATCAAAAGAAGAAATTACTTCAGAAGTTTTAAAGCAAAGAATGGTTAAAGAATCAACTATTTTTCTAGGCCTTCAAGATAAAAAAGTTTTTGAAAGAAATCAAGAAGGAAAATATAAAATACGAGAAGCTTAAAAATATTTTAATGTCTGAACAAGCTTTTTTTCAAACAATTCAAGTTTTAGACGTACTTGGAGACGGATTGTCTCTTTCTTTTAACCTCTTATTGCAATTTGGCTGGATTATCCTGCCTTTTATTTTATACAAACCATTAAGATTTATTTTTGTCCTTTATATAGAAACTAAATGGAATATGAGCTTTAAAAGAGTTCTTCTTGAGGTTAAAATTCCCCAACATATAACCAAGCCCTTAAAAGCAATGGAAAATGTTTTTAATAATATTTGGCCTATTTACGACCCACCCAAGGATTGGAGAGCGACTTTTTTTGAAGGAAAAACATTGGTTAGTCTATCTTTTGAAATAGCTGGGATTAATGGAGAGCCTCATTTTTATATCAGAGTTCCCGAAGGAGCTAGGAAAATGGTTGAATCAGCAATTTATGCTCAGTATCCTGATGTGGAGATAGTTGAAGTTCCTGATTATACTCAAAACATTCCCCAGGACATTCCTAATAAAGATTGGGATATGTGGGGTTGTGATTTTATGCCTTTAAAAGAAGATGTTTATCCTCTTAAAACATATAATGATTTTTTTGAAGAAAATCCAGAAGCAAAAGACGAGAAAAGGCTAGATCCAATATCTTCTCTGCTAGAGATTATATCAACCCTTAAAAAAGGAGAACAAATATGGATCCAAGTAACAGTGGTTCCTATTAGCGTTAAGGAAAATAATTATGTTAAAAGAGGCAAAGAGATAATAGAGGTTCTTTTGCAAAGGAAAAAATTAGAAAAAAAAGAAGATCCTTATCCAATATTTCTCGAAACGATTTATACGTTTTTACATTGGCTATGGACAGGATTAAATCCCGAAAAAAGAGAAGAAGAGAAGAAACTAGAAGAATATCCTTTTGAGTTACGCTTAACTCCAGGAGAAAGAGATGTTATTGCTGGTATTGAAAGAAAAATATCAAAAACATGTTATGTTTCTCGTATAAGATATATTTATTTAGCAAAAAAAACAGTATTCTTTGGAGGAGCTAAAGGATACGGTCCAAGCTTTTTTTCTCAATTTGGTACTCAGCATTTAAATGGTTTAAAGCCTTGGTCTGATACAATTACTAAAGTTCAAGCACCGGATATTTTTACAAAAAGAAGGCTTTATTTAAGAAAAAGAAATTTGTTTTCAAATTATGTTAATAGAAATTCTGCTTTCGATCCTTTTCCAGGGGGTACCTTTATTTTAAGTTCTGAAGAATTAGCAACAATATTTCATTTCCCAGGTATTGAGGTTGCTCCAACCCAAGCCTTAAAGAGAATAGAAACAAAGAGAAGTGCTCCGCCAGTAACATTACCAATTGAAGAATAATAATATGGCAAAAGAAACAATAACATTTTTTGGCAAGACAACTTTTAGAGGTGAGAAAAAGAAATTTGGAATAAAAGACGATGACAAAAGGCGCCATGTTTATATCATTGGTAAAACAGGCATGGGAAAAACCGAGTTGCTTAAGAATATGATTGTTCAAGATATTTTAAGCGGAAAAGGAGTTGGATTTATAGATCCTCATGGAGAAGCGGCTGAAGAGATTTTAAGGTTTGTTCCTGAAGAGAGACTCAAAGATGTTATTTACTTTAATCCTTCTGATATTGAAAATCCAATTGCTTTCAATATTATGGAAGATGTTAGTGCTGAGTATAGACACTTGATTGCAGGAGGATTGATGGGCGTATTTAAAAAGATTTGGCCAGATGTTTGGTCTTCAAGAATGGAATATATCTTAAATAATTCCATCCTTGCCTTATTAGAAGTTCCTGGATCAACATTACTTGGAGTAAATAGACTTTTATCTGATCCTGAATGGAGAGAAAAAATAGTAAATCAGATTAAAGATCCGATTGTTAAATCTTTTTGGGTAAAAGAGTTTGCAAGATATACTCAAAGATATGAAGTCGAAGCAACAGCAGCAATCCAAAACAAAATCGGTCAGTTTATTTCTACACCACTAATTAGGAATATTATTGGACAGGAAAGATCAACCATAGATATCAGACAGGCAATGGACGAAGAAAAAATACTAATCATGAATTTGTCTAAGGGAAAAATTGGAGAGGACAACTCAAGATTATTAGGAGCATTGCTTGTTACCAAATTGCAGCTAGCAGCAATGTCTAGAGTAGATACTGTTGAATATGAGAGAAAAGATTTCGTCTTGTATATTGATGAATTTCAAAACTTTTCTACTGATTCTTTTGCTAATATTTTATCTGAAGCAAGAAAGTATCGCTTGTCTTTAGTTTTAGCTCATCAATATATTGCTCAAATGGAAGAAAGAGTTAGAGATGCTGTTTTTGGAAACGTAGGCACAATGATTACTTTTAGAATCGGAGCTGAAGATGCAGAATTCTTAGAAAAAGAGTTTTCTCCAGAGTTCTTTATTGAAGATATGGTTAATCTTCCTAAGCAAAATATTGTAGTCAAATTGATGATTAATGGAATTACTTCGAGGCCTTTTTCAGCAGAAACATTGCCTCCAGTTACAAAACAAGAACAATCTTTTGAAAAAGAAATTGTAGAATTTTCACAAGAAAAATATGGTAACGATAGAGCTGCTGTAGAGAAGAAAATCTCTGATGATTCTGGAATAGATTCTTTTATTCCAATTAAAAAAACTAACAATATTGAATTACACGATGCGGTTTGCCAAAGCTGTGGCAAGAAATTTAAAGCACCATTTAAACCAGATGGCAAAAGACCGGTTTATTGTAAGACCTGCTTGAAGAATAAAGAAGAAAGTAGCGCTAGCTTTAATTCTCTGCCAACAATTTCTTTGAAAGAATCGGCAAAAGATTTTGTTCCCTTGGTTAAGAAAAAAGAAGAGGGGACAAAAAAAGAAATTGACTTAATAGGACTAAAAGAAGTTATTAAAAAAGCAAAACAAGAAACTAAAAAAGAAAAAGGAATTATTCATCCAGGAGAAACAATAAAGTTTGACTAACATAATTTTATTGGGTATTATTAAATAATGAAAAACATCAAAGATTTTAATATTAAAGGAAAAAGAGTTTTGGTAAGGTGCGATTTAAATGTTCCCTTGGACGAAAACGGAAAGATTACCGAAGATTTTAGAATTATTCAAATACTGCCTTTATTAAAATACTTGAGAGACGAGGGAGCAAAAGTTGTGATCATCAGTCACTTGGGCGATCCTAAAGGAAAAAGAGATCTAAAGTATTCTTTAAAGCCTGTTGCTAAAAAATTATGGGAGCTAATAGGGGGAGTGAAGTTTATAAACGAAACTATTGGTACTAAAGTTGAATTACAAACCAATCTTTTAAAAGAAGGAGAAATGGTTGTTTTGGAGAATTTGAGATTCTATAAAGAGGAAGAAGAAAATGATTTAGAGTTTGCTAAGAAGCTTTCTAAATTAGGAGATTTCTTCATTGAAGAAGGTTTTGGAGTGTGCCACAGAAAACATGCTTCAGTAGTAGGCATTCCAAAGTTTTTAATCAGTTTTCCTGGATTTTTACTTAAAAAAGAAATAGATATTTTGTCATGGCTTATGACTACGCCTGAGAGACCTTTTGTTTCTATTGTTGGTGGAGCAAAGATTTCAACTAAAACAAGAGTAATAGAAAAGCTTATTAATCGATCAGACTATGTTTTGGTTGGAGGAAAGATTGCTAATTCCATCTTAACAGTTAAGGGAATTTGTGTAAGGGATAAATGGAAAGAAGAAGAAACTAAACTAAAAGAAGATTTAAAGAATTTAAACTTAGCTAGCCCCAAGCTCCACTTGCCCGTTGACGGAGTCATCTCTTTATCATCTCTTCAAGAAAATTATTTAAGAATTGGAGCAGTGGGCACCTTAAAGCAAGAAGAAGACATTTTTGATATAGGGCCAGAAACAATTGAAAAGTATAAGTCAATTATTTCTACAGCTAAAACAATAATTTGGAATGGGCCCTTAGGTTTTTACGAAAAAGCTGAATTTCAAGAAGGAACAACAAAAATAATGGAAGCAATTATTAGTCAAAACGCATTTACTGTTGCTGGGGGAGGAGAAACAACAGAAATAATAATGAAAGAAGGGCTTGATGAAAAGTTTGATCATTTATCTTCTGGAGGAGGCGCTATGCTAGATTTTATAGCTGATAGTGATTTGCCCGGGATTAAAGCATTAGAGTAGTATGAAAATTAAAAATATTGATAAAGCAGCAGAAAGGATAAAAAAAGCAACTATTGAAAAAGAGCAAATAATAATATTTGCTGACTCTGATTTGGATGGAGCAGCTTCAGCTACAATCCTTAAAGAAACAATTGATAATTTGAATTATTCTTGCAGCGCAGTTCTTTTTCCTGATAGAAGAAGAGAGGGCTATGGTTTAAACAAGGACGTTTTAGAAATTATTTTTTCTAAGTTTGAAAAAGGGCTTTTAATAACTTTAGATTGCGGTATTACCAATTACGAAGAAGTAAAAATTGCTAAAGAAAAAGGGTTTGACATAATTATTGTTGATCACCATAAAGAGGTTGGAGACAAATTACCAGAAGCAGACATTATTGTTAATCCCAAACAAAAAGCAGATGAGTCTTTTTTTAAAGAATATGCTAATGCGGGCGTTACTTTTAGGTTGGCTGAAGAGATACTAGGAGAGAATATGTCTAAGATGCTTAAAGAAAGCTTTTTAGAATTAGTTGCTTTAGCTACTATTTCTGATATGATGATAGAGGCAGAGGATAATAAAGAATTCATAATTCAGGGATTATTGAATATTGAAAATAGCGAAAGGCCTGCCTTAAAAGCAATAATGTCTTTTCTGGGAGAATTTAAGTCAAAAAGAGATATGATTGCGAAAATAAATAGTGTGCTTAATTCAGCAAGAATTAACGATCACGTAATTGCTTCTTATTTGCTTTTAACAGAATCAAGTTTAGATAAAGCAAAGATTATTGCCAGAGAATTAATTGAAGAAACAGAGAGTAAGCATAGAGAAATAGACGCTTTAACAGAAAATATTAAGAATAAGTTTTTAAACAATCAATCGGAAATCATATTTGACGGAAGTCCTAATTGGGAGATTGAATATCTTGGTTCTGTTGCTTCAAGACTTTGTAATTATTTTAATAAACCAATTTTTATATATCAAAAATATGAAAACTTAAGCAGAGGAACAGTAAGGGTTCCAAAAACACAGGATGCTGTTAAGGCGATGGAAAGCTGCAAAGAATTATTGAAAACATTTGGAGGCCATGCTCCAGCAGCAGGATTTACAATTAAGAATGAAAATATTGAGAAGTTTGAAAAATGTTTAGTAGAGTACTTTAAGAAATAAAAAAAGAGCAAAATTGATATCATTTACATTCAATGATGTCTTTTCGCTCTTTCTCCCATTTGAAAGCGAGCTGGGAGGCCTCGATTTGGTTGCGAATCTTTTCTTTTTTTCTTTCTTCATCGGTGTCGATGAAGATACCATCTTTTTTTTCTTTAGTCATTTTAATCAACTAATAATATTATAACAAATAATAAAATAATTGTCAACATGAAGATAATCATTAATACAGATGGTGCTTCAAGAGGAAATCCAGGTATTGGGTCGGTTGGTATTGTGATTTCCAATGAAAAAGGTGAAATCCTCAAGAAATACGGAGAATATTTAGGAGAAAGAATTACTAATAATGAAGCTGAATATGAAGCAGTGATATTTTCTTTTAAGAAAATGAAGCTTTTGTTTGGCAAAGATAAGGTTAAAAAAATAGAAATAGAATTTAGGTCTGATTCAGAATTATTAGTTAATCAAATGAATGGAAAGTATAAGATTTCAGAAAAACACCTTCAAGATTTGTTTATGATAATCTGGAACCTTAAAACAGAGTTTGGAAAAGTTGATTTTGTCCATATTCCAAGAGAGAGAAATAAAGAAGCAGATGCTTTGGCTAATCAAGCACTAGATGAGAATTTAAAGAAAACCCTATTCTAAACAAAAACACCCTTGATTAAAAGGATGTTTTTCATGTTTCTTTTGCCTTAATAAATCTATAAGCCGAATTCTGTTATAGGTGATTATCTATCTAAGGCCAAAGATCTCTCTTTGGCTCAAGCGAACTACTTTTTCTCTTAAAAAAGAGTTTGTTCTTGCTGCCAACAAGAATTTAGCCGTTTCACAATTGGAATTACTTCTAATCTAATCCTTTTCAGGATTCTTTAATTATTTCTAATTAAAGCGTCTCTGTTCGCATCTCTATCAAGGTTTCCCTTGACGATGGGCGTTACCCACTGTTTTTTAGACCTTGAATCAGGAATGGCAGTTCGGACTTTCCTCTCCAAATTGGAGCAATCACCCGATTTATTAAGGCAATTAATTTTAACTAATATGCATCTTTATGTCAAGGTTTGAAAATTGGTAGTTATTATGAGATAATGACTTAAAAATGGATTTTAATGAGATTCTAAATTCAAAGCAAGCAGGAATCAAAAAGGCAACACTAATAATGGTTGTCTCGGTTTTGATTAGCAGGGTATTGGGATTGTTAAGAGATAGGTTTTTAGCCGGATATTTTGGTGCATCAGTTGATTTGGACATATATTTTACTGCTTTTAGAATTCCTGATCTTGTTTATAGTATAATATTTGCTGGTGGAATAACGGTTTCTTTTCTTCCCATATTCTCAGAATACTTTAAAAAAGACAAAGAAGAAGCATGGAAAATAGTCAATTATGTTTTAAATCTCTTTTTTATATTGTATTTTTTGTTTCTATTGATTTTTATTATTTTTACCCCTCAGTTGATATCATATTTAGCTCCTGGTTTTGATGCTGCGGCTCAAGCAAAAACAGTTGATTTAACGAGATTAGTATTCTTGAGTGTGTTATTTTTTGGAATGTCCTCTGTAATGGCAGCTATCCTTAATTATTTCAATAATTTTCTTGCATTCTCAATTGCTCCTATTCTGTATAATATAGGAATCATATTTGGAATAATCTTTCTTTCTCCATATTTTGGAATATTCGGAGCTGGAATTGGTGTTGTTTTGGGCGCCCTTCTTTACTTGTTAGTCCAAATTCCAGGAGCAATAAGTAATGGCTTTAAATATAGGCTCATTTTTTCTTTTAAACATAAAGCGATTAAAGATTTTTTCAATATGGTTGGGCCAAGGATTATTTCTTCCTCTTCTGTTCAATTCGGAATGGCGGTGGTAACCTTAATTGCTTCAGGAATAGGAGCTGGAGCAATTGCTATTTTTAATTTGTCTAATAATTTGAGATATTTGCCAATTGGAGTAATTGGTATTCCATTTGCTACAGCGGTTTTTCCTTCTTTGTCCAAATTATGGGTAGAAGAAAAAAGGAAAGAGTATTTGGATAAATTTAGATCAGTTTTTAATTCTGTATTGTATTTTTCTTTTCCAGTGGGGATTATAATCTTTATGTTAAGAGAGCAAATAGTGAGGATTGTTTTTGAAACGGGCTCTTTTGGAGAAGAAGCAGTGATTGTTACTTCTGCTTGTTTAGGATTATACTTTTTAAGTACGGTTGCGCAATGTTTGGGGCCAATTCTTTTAAGGGGGTTTTTTAGTTTGAAAGATTCAAGAACACCGACTATTATC
>Ga0209606_1002389_pt1 | contig 20761 bp, 15 predicted proteins | sample AD_UKC057_MetaG_FD_184412 | JGI IMG/M metagenome (GOLD analysis project Ga0209606, IMG submission 184412) | Active sludge microbial communities of municipal wastewater-treating anaerobic digesters from USA - AD_UKC057_MetaG (SPAdes) (version 2) | ecosystem: Engineered > Bioreactor > Anaerobic >...
CGCCTAACGCTGCGCGCTTCTTTTCCCCACGCAAGCCAAGCAGTTGGCTTGCTTCATGTCCTATATAGTGGACCTGAGGGGACTCGAACCCCTGACCTCTGCAATGCGAATGCAGCGCTCTACCAGCTAAGCTACAGGCCCATCCCACATTTTTCACATTATTAAACTCCCTTTCCAAACAGAAAAATGACCTTTTGCTATACTTCAAATGATATTTTATATCTTATCAATTTTTGATTTTTTTGCAATTCTTTGCTTTTTTATAATTTTTATAATCTAGTAAATTTATCCCATTGACAAAAAATTAAAAAAGTTTAATTTAAAAGTGGTTGCTTAAAACCTACATAAAGGAGGTAAAAAATGGATTTGAAAAGAGTTTTTCCGCTTCTAGATTTTTTGTATGCCGAAAGAGACGACCTGCTTTATTATTTGCTATTTGGAGATAGAGTTGCTGATGAAATCTCTCCGGATGATTTTCCCTTAATTTTTATTGGCGAAGATACGGCTTTTATCCCTCCGGTGATTTTCCAAGGACCACAAGAGATTCATCGACATTGCTTTGTGTCTCACAGCTTTTTAGAACATTGCTCAATCAAAGAAAAAAGTCGTGTGCTCGATAGCCGACTCTTCCATGCGATTATAGGCCAAAAAAGTGTTGTGATCAATTCAACTTTTGAGCAAACCTCTTTGGGCAACAACAGCTACGTAAACAATAGTACCATTAGCGATAGCCGAATTAAAAATGGGGTGACTATTTCCAATGGTTGTTCTATTGAAGATAGCATTATTGGAAATAATGTTACTCTTTTTCCTCAAGTTGTTGTTGATTTTAGTCGCGTAGATGAATTCTCTGCACTTCAAAGCGGAGTAAAGCTTGTCAGCTCTACTGGCCAAGGTCGTGAACCGATTGTTATTGAGAAAAAGACATATCTCGGAGCTAATGTTACCATTATCGGCCCAGCTGTTATTGGACATAATTCTTTTATTGAAGCAGGAATCACAATCCATAATGACTATATTCCACCTTTTTCGTACGTAAGAAAATTGATGATTTCTAACCATTACGAAATTCAACCCTATGGAGCATTTCAACTTATCAATGGTCTCTGGTATATAGATCGCACTAGATCGCTTAAGTTGGCCGAATTGATTCAAGCAAAAAAGAAATGCTTGCTTTTTGAAAAAGAAGCTGAAAAAAAGAACATAAACATTTACGAGAAGCTGAATACTATTCCAAGGAAACGATTAATTCTTGACCATTTGCTAGAAAAAGAAGGATTAAATGCTTTTATGCATTTAATCCAAAACGAAATAGAATCCCTGGTCAACTGATCAGGGATTTTTTTGACTTATTTTTCAAAAAAAATTAAAATAAAATGGTATGAAGCAAAATGTTTGGGATGAACTTTCCTGGCGCGGATTAATTAATCAAACAACCGACGCTAATAAATTGAAAAATCGACTTACTCAACCAATCAGTTTGTATTGCGGTTTTGATGTTACTGCTGACAGTTTGCATATTGGACACCTTCTCCCAATAATTACTCTCAAACGCTTTGCTCAATTTAACCATCAGATCATTCCTCTGTTGGGAGATGGAACGAGCTTAATCGGCGATCCCAGCGGAAAAAAATCCGAACGCCAATTAAATTCTGAAGAGCAAGTGGAACAATGGACTATTGAATTAAAAAAACAACTAGAAAAAATCTTTGACGAAGAAATCCACGCCCAAAAAGCAACCATTCTGCAAAACAACCAATGGCTCAAAGAATTAAAATTATTACCTTTTATTAGAAACATTGGAAAACATTTCAGTTTGGGGTATATGCTGGCTAAAGAATCTGTTAAAAGCCGCTTGGAATCAGGTATTTCTTTCACTGAATTCAGCTATATGCTTCTTCAATCCTATGATTATTTATGGCTTAATGAGCACTATAATTGCGAACTGCAAATTGGCGGCAGTGATCAATGGGGCAATATTACTTCGGGCATTGATTTAATTGCCAAAACAAAAAATAAAACAGTTTATGGTCTTACCTTGCCTCTTTTATTAAAATCAGATGGCACAAAATTTGGAAAAACCGAAGGAGGAACGGTTTGGTTAAATTCCCAAAAAACTTCTGTTTATCAATTTTATCAATATTTTATTAACGTAAGCGATGATGACGTAATTGGATTTCTTAAATATTTTTCCTTTCTTTCCCAAGAAGAAATTAATGAGTTAGAAAAACAAGTTAAAAACAGCCCTGAAAAACGCTTAGCTCAAAAAACTCTCGCTCAAGAATTAACACGAATGGTTCACGGCGAAACCGCCTTTAAAAAAGCAGAAAAAATTTCTGAAGCGCTGTTTTCTAATCAACTCTCCGATCTCAGCGCTGAAGAAATTAAAGAAGGTCTCTATGACGTTCCGACATATACGATCTCCCAACAAAAAGAAATGAACCTCATTGACTTGCTGGTTAATGCTAAAATTTGCCCTTCTAAACGCCAAGCCCGAGAAGATATTTTGAATAAAGCCATCTCCTTAAATGGACAAATTGTAACTGATGTTAATTTAAAGTTAACGTCTCAAAATTGTTTAATTGAAAATATAATGGTTTTGAGACGAGGTAAAAAAAATTATTATCTAATTTATTGGCAATAAAATTTTAAATTGACATATTTTTTTTCTCCATTAATATCAAAAATGAATATAGGAGGAATTTTTCGATTATTTAAATAATAGAAGCCTAAAGTCTAAATGGACAATCGAAGAAAATTTTAATTTTTAATAAATGCATTTACATGCTTGATAAAATCGTTCTAGACATTGAAACTAAAAATTCTTTTGCTGATGTAGGTGGAAAACAAAATCTCCATTTGCTTCAAGTTTCTTTAATCGGAGCCTATTCTTACAAGCGCGATGAATATTTTGCTTTTGAAGAAAAAGAATTTCCCTTATTTGAAAAATTATTAAAAGAAACGGGCGCTATTATTGGCTTCTCAATTTATAATTTTGATTTGCCGTTAATCAGTAAATTATATAATTATGATTTTTCTAAGCACGTCATTTTAGATATTTTACAAGAAATTGAACAAAAGCGCGGACATCGCATCGGCTTAAACGAATTAGCCCAAGCCAATATTGGCACCGGAAAAAATGGTAATGGGCTTGAAGCCATTGAGCTTTATAAAAATGGAGAAGTAGAAAAATTAAAAAAATATTGTCTCAACGATGTTAAAATCACTAAGGATTTATATGAATTAATTTTGCGACAGGGGCATTTAATCATTCCTTCGCATTTTCATGAACCCGTTAAAGTGCCATTTGATTGGCCAAAAATGCAAGATCAGATAAACGAACAACTCGACAAATTAGAAATTGAGCTACGATCAATTCCTTCTCAAAATTCATTATTTTAAGATTTTATTTTAAAAACGTCTTTTGACGGTTTTTAAATTTACAATTTTTCCCCAAATAATTGATTTAAAACTTCTTGTTTTTGGCCAGAAGTTATAATTTCTATTCCTTGTTTTTTTAATTCTTTTATTTTTTCTTTTGGCAAATTTTGAGATTTTTCTAAAATCTGCAAAATCATTTTTTCATCGTCATCACCAGCCAAACGATTAATGGAAATTTTCCCACATTTAAGACATTGGTGAATGATCATCAACTCTCCCCGCCGTTTTAAACCATATTTATTTAGTCCTTCTTGTTTAAAAGTTAATCCTATCGGCTTCATCGCTTCCAGACATTTTGCCTTTCTATCGCCGGTTTTCAAATCAACATGTTTTGACCACAAACAAAAAGGACAATGATTTCGATGTGCCGTACCGATGAACGGTGAATAAAAAACTATTTCCCCACAATTTAAACAATCAAATTCTTTCTCTTGCTGGCTTTCTTTTTGGATATATATTTTTCTAATTTTATTTTTTGATTTTTGGATCATTTTACAGTTTTTATCCAATTAAAAAATATCACCTTTAAAAATGTTTCTTTATAAAAAAACAAGTTCCATAATTAATTTATATTCTTTATTATAATCCAAATAAAAAACTAGAAAAAATTTTTGTAAAAATTTTTACTGGTTTTGGTAAATTTGCTTCGTCAATTTCTTTCAAAAGCGCTGGACGAATCATTTGGAAAAATTCTCTGAATTTTACTCAAAGAAAGACCTTTCATTATCCAATAAATACCACCATATTGAATTAGCCACATCGCTCGGAAATTAGCACGGCAATCAGCCGGAATTTTATTAAAAATAAGCTCCATCTTTTTCCAGTAAATACTATTTCAGAAATTTTTTGGTTGATTGTAATAAATAAGCGACCTGCTAGTTTTAATTTCTCTAAATGAAAAAGGCATCGTTTACTTTAAAACGATGCCTTTGGTTTAGATTTTAAATCTTCGCTCGTATTCATGATAATCACGCAAGTCGTTTAATTTACCGTTTTCCATGAGATAAGTTTTAGTGACGCTAATCTGCTCAATTAAATACCTATCATGACTGACCATAATAATAGTGCCGGAAAATTCTTTGAGCGCTTGTTCTAAACGATTAAGCGCTTCGGGGTCAAGATGATTTGTTGGTTCGTCAAGAAGCAAACAATTTATTTCTTGAGCCATTAATGTAGCTAAGATAAGCCGGGATTTTTCTCCTGGGCTCAAATTCTTAATAGCCAATTGAACATCATAAGCAGAAAATCCGAAACGATTAAGAAGACGGCGAGCATTTGTTTGATCAATTTCAGTAATTCTTAAAAAATAATCTAAAACCCATTCCTCTAGTTTAAAATCTATCTCCTGGGGAAGATATCCTATTTTAACTTTGGAGCCAACTCTAAAGAGGCCATTGTCTATTTTACATTTTCCAGCAAGTACTTGAAGTAAAGTGGTTTTCCCTTGCCCATTAGGCCCTATTATAGCAATACGATCGCCATAACTAATTTCTAAATCTAATGGTCCAAGATAGAAATCATTACGAACAACTTCCGCATTCTTTAACCGAAAAACGATTTCTCCACTCCGTTCAGAAAATTGAAAATGCAGATTAAGAGGTAACCGATGCTTAACGGGTTGAATTTCTTCCAACCGACTTACTTGTTTTTCTATTGCCGAAACGCGAGAATCAATTTTTTTTGCACGATCTTTTTTAAATCCAACTATATATTTATCTTTATCTCTCCGTTCTTTAGGGCCTCGAGCTATTCTTAATGCTTCTTGTTTCTTTCTGCGAGCCGTTTCGAGAAGGCGTTGTTTTTTAATTTGATAGGCCTCATATGCTTGTTGTTTTTTTTCTTCTCTTCTTTTGCGTTCTTTCAGATAAGCTTTATAGGAAATATTACGATAAATTTTTACATTATGACTTTCTTCATCCATTTCCACTACTCCGTCTATTAATCGGTCTAAAAACTTTCTATCATGGGAAACAATCAGACAACTTTGATGATTTTTGAGGATAAAACTTTCTAGTAAAATTAATCCTTGAAGATCTAAATTATTTGTAGGTTCATCAAGCAAAAAAACATCAGCTTGAGATTTCAAAATAAGCATTAACATTAGTTTGCTTTTTTCCCCGCCACTTAAAGTTTCTATAGTAATGCCGAGTTTTTCTGTAGGAAATCCGATTTGGTTGCAAAGATTGCCAATTACGCCAATCACCTTTTCTTTTTCCATTCCGAATTCTCGAGCAACAAATTCTCCGCCAGTTATTTTTAAATTTTCTTGTGGTATTTCTTGAGGAAAATAAGCTATTTTTACATCAGGAAGTTTTTCTACTTTCCCTTCATCCGGCTCTAAAATACCTGCTAAAATTTTGAGAAGAGTTGATTTGCCAGATCCGTTTGCACCAACCAAAGCGATGGATTCATGCTCAAAAATTGACAAATTAACATTCTGCAAAACCATTTGCCCATTAAAACTTTTGCTAATTTTTTTCAAACCAATCATCGTTAAACCCTCCTTTTTTGCTTTTTCCGTTCTATTTCTTTCTTTCATAATTTTGTTTATTGTTCTGATCTCAAAAAGCAATTCTTATAACTATATACGATTTAATGAATTAACTATGATTTTATCTTAATTTATAGCTAATTTATAGTGGACCTGAGGGGACTCGCCTACAAGTAATTTGCCTGACGGCAAATTCTCGCAGGCCGCCGCTCGCGAGGCTCGCCTTTCCAACCTTTGGTTGGAAAACTCGCCTAACGCTGCGCGCTTCTTTTCCCCACGCAAGCCAAGCAGTTGGCTTGCTTCATGTCCTATATAGTGGACCTGAGGGGACTCGAACCCCTGACCTCCTCGATGCCATCGAGGCGCTCTACCAGCTAAGCTACAGGCCCAATTTTTGAAAATAGCATTCTTTTGTTTTATTTTAACTTTTTCTTTGGAAAAATCAAATTGCTTTCGGTGTTGGTGCGGCTGTGAGTGCGGATTATATAATCCGCACTCACATCCGCCAAAAATAGGTCTTAAATAAAAAATCCTCAACTTATAGTTGAGGATTTAATTTTTTGTTCTATTAATTTAATTAATTTTTCCATTTTCTTCTCATCTGGATCTCTTAAATAATCAATCGGTTTTTGAAAATCCAAATTCGCATTCGTTGCCAAAAACCATTTTTTAATATCAAATAATGTCTGATTTTTCAAAAAATCTTTCCATTCAAAAATCTTCTTCTGAATAGGTTGAAACAGATCTGGATTGACGCTTGAAAGAGTAATGATCCATCCCACACTTTGTACATAAAAACAGCGATTTTCGTGAACTTTATACTGTTTGCCTGATCCAGTCACTAAAGAATGCTGCTTAATTTTGGTATGGGGGAAAATACTAACTCCTTCACTTACAAACACTTCATCTTCTAAGTTGCAAGGCGCTATCAAATGAACACCTACACCAATAAAACATTTTTTTCCTACAACAGAACTATATTTTTCTACTCCATCAAAATTACAAGTAATGACACCGGCAGCAATATTAGTTTGAGCGTTAATTTTAAGATCGCTCAAATAAGAAACATGGGGGATTTTTACTCGTTCTTCAGTAATCACCCGATTAAGAGAAGCGCCTGGTCCTACATATGTTTTAGCGCCAAGCTTACTCTCTTTCATAATGGCATTTTCTACCTTAACATCATTGCTTAATTCGCTTTCAAAAATTTGAGCATAATGAATTTGACATTCTTCTTCGGTTTTAACATTTCTTAAATAAGAAGCTCGGATGGTATTTTCTGCTCCAATCCGAATTTCACCTTCCAAATGAGTCGGTGGAAAAATGGCTGAACGAGGGCCTACTAAAATATCTGTCCCTAGCAGATATTGGCTCAATTTATCTTCTGTTCTAAAAACTTCATCACCGATAAAACAAGAAAGTTCCATTTTTTCCTCCTTCTAATATATTAATTTGCTATTTTTAGTTTAAAATTATAGACGGAAATGTCAATAAAAGGCTGGCAAATTTTCAAAGAAAATTTGCCAGCCCGTCTTATATCTAACCCGCACGATAACATTCCTAATTAATCTAATCCGAAACGTTAGGAGAAGCGCTTGGTGCTGTTGTCGTAGACTCAAAATAAATATTTCTCGTAATTGTTTTTTTCTTGCCTAGTCGATTCGTAGCTTCGACAATTATTTCATTTAATCCGGGTTTCAATTGAATCGGTTCAGAAAATTTGCCATCATCACTCAGATAAATTTCTTTTCCATTAAGTAGAATATAGGTATGCGGCTGACCTTCGCCTTCAATGATAAATGGATTGTCTGCTGTTTCTATGTTTTCAAAAACCGGATTATTAACTTGTAAATGAGGTTCGCCAAAAAGATTTTTACTTTGAAAAAGAACAAAGCCTATTGCGGTAATAATAATAGCCCAGATGGGGACATAGCGCAAAGCTCTCAATATTTCTGCAATCGTTTTGCCTTTTGATTCAAAACGATTAGTTGGTAGCATATCTACTGGTGGTGGCATCAAGTTGTTATATTCCTTTAAATAAAATTGCCACAATTCTTCTTCGTCAGTGTCTATCACTGCAGCAATTTTTTTTAAATAACCCCTTGTAAAGACATGAGCAGGTAAATGAGAGAAATTTTCTTCTATTAAAGCGCTGATGTAATGCTCTGGAATGCCCGTTAATCGAGCGAGATCATCAACGCCAAAATTTTTCTCTTCCATTTTTTGGGATAAAAATTCTCCAAACATTAAATTATTAGTAAATCATTTTATTAATTACTCTTCGACTTCTTCATTAGTCTCATCACTCGCGTCAATTTCATCTTTATATTCTTCCTCTGAAATATCAGCCGCATTAGTATCCGACTTAATTAAAACTTCTCTCGGTTTAGCTCCTTCGCCAGGACCAATCACTCCTCGCTCTTCTAAAAGATCTAATAAACGAGCAGCGCGCGCATAACCAACGCGCAATCGTCGCTGTAAAAACGAAGCCGATGCCTTGCCGCTACTCACTACCAATTTATAAGCTTCGGGATAAAGCTCATCCATCTCAAAATCACTTCCAACACTTTCGTTTAAAGAAATTTCCTGCATTTGTTTCTCTAATTCTTTTTCAAAATCCATTGATTCTTCTATTGTTTCTTCATAATTGTTATTGTTTTCAATAATATATTTCACTATTTTTTGCACTTCACTTTCAGAAATGAAAATACCTTGAATACGCTTTGGCTTAAAGGTATCACCAGCTAAATAAAGCATATCGCCTCGACCCAATAGCCGTTCCGCTCCTGCCATATCTAAAATAGTTCGTGAATCAACTTGGCTGGCCACCTGCAGAGCAATGCGCGAAGTAATATTAGCTTTGATTAATCCTGTCACTACTTCTACTGAAGGTCGCTGCGTAGAAACAACGAGATGAATACCAGTGGCTCGCGCCATTTGAGCCAAACGAACGATAGCCGCTTCAATTTCCCTGCCATAAGCCACCATTAAATCAGCCAATTCATCAATGATAATCACCAAATAAGGCATCAGGGGTTTGTTTTGTTTCATCATCTTTTGATTATAGCCATTAATGTCGCGCACATCACTAGCCAACAATTGATTATAACGCTCATCCATTTCGTTAACTGCCCATCTAAGAGCTAAAATAGTTTTTTTAGGATTAGTAATAACATCAGAGATAAGATGAGGCAGACGATTATAAACAGACAGCTCTACTCTTTTGGGATCAATTAAAAGGAATCTGAGCGTTTCAGGTGTGTTTTTGTATAAAAGACTACAGATGAGCGAATGAATGGTGATTGATTTTCCAGAACCTGTGCTTCCAGCAACCAATAAATGCGGCATCTTGGCTAAATCAACAAAGACTGCTTCTCCCGCAACATCTCGACCTAAAGGAAAAACTAGTAAATCACTATCTAAAAAACGATCCGATTCAACAAAATTCCGTAAGCGAACTATTAATTTTTGTTTGTTGGGCACTTCGATACCAACAAGTGATTGGCCAGGAATTGGCGCTTCAATTCGAATAGGATGGGCAGCTAAAGCCAAAGAAAGATCATTTTGCAGAGCGACAATTCTTGCCAACTTAACGCCTTCAGCTGGCTTCAAAGTATAACGCGTCACTGTCGGCCCTACATATACCTCACCCATTTCAACTGGAATTCCAAAATTCGCTAAGGTTCTTTTAATAATGTTTACATTGGCTTTAATATCTCCGCTGGTTGGCTGACCACTCTCTCGTTCCAATAGATCCAGTGATGGAAAATTCCATTTACTAATAAATGTCTCTTTTTTAAAATTATTATTTTTTTCTGCTTTGCGTTTTTCTGCTTTATCCAATTCCTCCTTTATAACATTTGCTAATTTTGTTTTAGATTCATTTTTTTTCTCTTCTGATTCGCCCGTCTTAATAGTCACGTTCTTCACCGGCTCCACCGGCATCATTCCTTTTGATATTTTATCTACTATTTTTAATTCTTCTCTCTTCAATTTAATAGACCACTCAAATGCCACCACTAACCCCACCACTAATACCACCAAACAAAAAACAATGCCTCCCCAAAATCCAAAAACCTGCTCCAGGACACCAATCCCTTCGCCAAATAAACCAGCAGAAAGTGGTTTAATTAGATCGGAAATGCCCAAAAGACCAATAGTAATCAAAAGCAGACCAATAATAGTTGATAAATAAAGATGCCTGCGAAAAGAACTAATAAAGATAATACCAGCGCCAACCAGAATAATCGGCAGAAAAAAATAAACCCATCCAAAAAGATAATATAACGTATCGTAAAGAAAATATCCGAAAGGCCCTGCTAAACGGAAAAAACTTAAAACAAATAAAATCGCCAAACCAAAACAAATAATACCCACTATTGTTTTTTTCGTCTCTGATTTCAATTGAACAGAAAAGCCGTTTAAATCCTCTTTTTTGTTATTTTTTTCCTTTTTATTAGCTTTATTAACCATATTATTCTTCTAAAAGTTCGAGTTGAACGAAAATTTGCCGATAGAGTTTAAAAAAGAATTCTATCTCATTTGATTCTAAATTAAAAGTTGGATCATTTTTAATTTTGTCATAAACATAAACGCCAACTAATAATTTTGCTTTATCTGATTCGCTTATCTCAGCAATTTTTAAATTCTTAACCTTATCAATTAAATTATCACCCGACGAAACAATCCTATTTAAAACTTCGGTGAGTAATTCGTTCATTAAAAGAAAGGCTTGTTTTAATGATTCCTTATCGCCCGCAGACATCAAATGCTCAATATTGCGCCAGACCGCTACAGAATGTTTTTTTTCGTGTTTCCGACCCATCCAAAAAGTTTTATATTTTTCAACTTGATCCTTAATTTTATTAGTTCTAATTAATAAAATTACCCAGATCACAATTAAAATCAAGGTTAAAAATAAAACAATGTATTTTATTTTATTGACAATTGGCAAACTAAAAAAATGATCAATCTGATCTAAAAAATAATTTAAAGTATTATAAAAATTTTCCATAGTTTGAAGCTTGTTCAAATAAATAAGCGACATTTAACATTTTAACTTCTTGAAAATGGGATGCAAGGAATTGCAAACCATAGGGCAATTGACCTTCGCCATAAATTGGTAAAGAGACGGCCGGTATGCCAGCGATATTGGCGGGCACGGTAAATATATCGGATAAATACATAGCTAATGGATCATTTAATTTTTCGTTAAATTTAAAAGCTGGAGTAGGAGTAGTAGGCCAAACTAACAAATCAACTTTTTTAAAAGCTTCTCCAAATTCTTTTTTAATTAAAGCTTGGACGAGACGCGCTTTTAAATAATAAGCATCATAATATCCGCTCGACAAAACAAAAGTACCCAAAATAATTCTTCTTTTCGTCTCGGTGCCAAAATATTCACCGCGCGTTTCAAAATAAATATCTTTTAAAGAGCCGGTTTTCTCTGATGATGAATATCTCAAGCCATCAAAGCGGGCTAAATTACTACTAACCTCCGCTGGCATCAAAACATAATAACAAGGCAAACTCAAAGAAATATGCGGAATAGAAATTTCTTCTATCGCCGCGCCCAATTGCTTTAAGCAATCCAAACTTTTTTGATAACTTATGGCTAAATCTTTTTCAAACGAATTGCTTTCGATTTCTTTAACTAAACCAATTTTTATTCCTTTCAGATCTTTTCGCTCATAAATTGATTGGGCTTGAAATTGAAAATTTTCGCTTGTTTCATCATGAGAATCTTTGCCAGCAATGGTTTCTAAAATCAAAGCAGCATCCTCAACGTTTTTAGCAATTGGCCCAATTTGATCAAGCGATGAAGCCATTGCCACCAAACCAAAACGCGATACTGCCCCATAAGTTGGCTTTAAACCTACCAATCCGCAAAAACTCGCTGGCTGACGAACCGAACCGCCGGTATCTGAGCCGAGCGCTGCCACGGCTTGATGAGACGCAACGGCCGCAGCTGAACCGCCGCTGGAACCACCTGGCACGGTTGTTTCATCCAAAGGATTTTTAGTTTTTTGAAAAGCTGAATTTTCCGTTGAAGAACCCATAGCAAATTCATCCAAATTGGTTTTGCCTAAGAATATAGCATTATTTTTTCGCAATCGTTTAATCACTGTCGCATCATAACTTGCTTGATAATTTTCAAGAATTTTGGAAGCGCAAGTAGTTTTTTCGCCTTTAATCAAGATATTGTCTTTAATTGCCAAAGGCACGCCAGCTAAAACTGGAATTTCTTCCCCAGCCGCAATTTTTTTATCCACTTCATTTGCCTGCCGCAAAGCCTCATCTTTTAATAAAGATAAATAAGCGCCAATTGTTTTGTCTTTTTTTTCAATGTAATCAAAAAATTCTTTAGTCAGATCAAAGGCGCTAATTTCTTTATTTAACAAAAGCTGGTGAACTTTTTTAATTGTTAAATCGTGGAGATGAATCATAAACTAAAAGATTGGTGGAATTTCCAACCATCTTTCTCGACGTTGATAAAAACCGTCAAGCAGATCGTCGCGATCAAAATCCAACCCCTCTTCAGAAGAAGGCGCCTGAGAAATTTTTGCTTTGGCTAATTCCTCATCCAAATTAATTTCACTGGTATCAACCGCCTGCAATTGCTTTACATATTCCAAAATTGTATTCAAATCTTTTTCAATTCTTTCTTTCTCTTTCTCACTTAAATGCATTCGGCTTAAATCCATTAAATAATCAATGGTTTTAGCATTAATCTCTTTTTCCATCGTTTTTATTTTAGCACAAAAATTAACAAAAACAAACGCTTCTGACATCGCAAGCAGACATCGCAAGTCGTTAAGCTTAACGACTTATAATGTCGTTAATTAGATATTTTGACATCGCAAGTCGCAAAATAAAAAATGTAACGACTTGCGATGTTGTTAATGCTAGGCTTTTTGAAAAATTGTTAAATCGTCGAGCATAAAAAATTTGAAAAAGATTTCAGATTTCTACGGGCCTACCGGGCGCAATGGAACCCCACATTGTGGTCCTGATTCGTCGTGTCCCAATTCAAGTACAGCGTAAAAACTCCAGCGTAGGCACCATTGTCCCAAACCCCGCCGCGAACAAGTTGCTACAGTGCTTGCTCGCAGGCAGGATCATTTCCCGTCCTCCCGACAAACAGAAAAGTAGGGGATAGAAATTATTTTTTGCCTCTCACAGCATAAGTAATATAGAAATCGTTAAACACTGGCAGATAATCTCCTTTTTCATTCCAACGTCCTTTATAAAATATTTTGTGTTCTATCTTGCGAAAATTAGCATCTTTCAAGGTTTGTATAGCCATTTCTTTAGTAAGAAAACCAATTCCATGTTTTTGGGCACGCAGAAAACTTTTTGATCCTTTTTGGTAATGAGTGCCGCTTGCTACAAAATACCCTTCTTTTTTTAACATCCTTTTTGCTTCTTTAACTGCATTTTTCATTTCTGGTTCATCAAGACCATGCCAGGAAGATATACTGTCAAACACTCCATCTCTAAAAGGCATTTTTCGTGCATCAGCGCATATTATTGAAACTCGATTATATCGTTTTATTTTTTTGAGAAAAAATGAAAGTTCTTGACATGTGCTACAGTCATTATCAAGCGCAATTATTTCTCCTTTTGTTTTTGAAATAATATTTCTAAGAAATCTTCCGGTACCGGTGGCAAAATCAAGATGAATTGCGGATTTATTTTTCTTAACAACAGAAAGCAGAAAGTCCCATTCTTTCTTAAGTGCGGCAAGTTCTGGTTTCGAGAAAAAATGCATCCATTTTTTAGGTATTTCTTGTTCTATGGTCGTTTTTCTTAGTTTTCGAGCATCTCTTTCAAATTGTTTTTTGTTACAAGATACAAAGCATACTATTCCATTTCTAATATAAAATTTCCTCCCACATTTTTCGCATTTTAATTCACCTTCAATCACTCTATTTTTTGTTTTTTTATAAATTGAAAGTAAGAGCCCTGCATGGCATTTTGGGCAGGTCAGATGATTTATGATATTTAGTCGCATATTGGTATTATATCTTCTTTTACAAAAAAATAAAAAAGCCCCGAATTAGTTGAAAGATTTTCGGGGCCATTGCTTTTGTGCTTTAGTGCCACTTACTGTCAGCTTCCCTTCTTCGGGGAGTAAGGCGTGCCGCAGTACTTAACAGAGGTGGTGGGGCAGTTGAAGGAAGGCTCTTTTGCTTCCTTCTCTGACCTAATCATAGGTTTTTCATACCCCTTCCTCTCTGTTGTTTTGGCGGTTTTTACTTTTTTCATAGTACTCACCTCCTTTCTTGTTAATTTTAATTAAAAATTTTCATTTGTTCGGCCTCTTTACATAGTACTCACCTCCTTTTCTTGTTAAGAATTTTCATTTGTTCGGCCTCTTTACATACTCTTGGTGGCGGAGTAAATAGACTGCCCGTTTCAACTAGATTTAATCCTGGACAGGGTCGGCAGTAAGCAAAGAGTTCACACTTGGTACACTTTGGTATATCAGATAATTTGATTGCCCGAAACGCCTTGAGTTCGGGAGAGTTGCTCCATATTTCGGAGAATTTTTTCTCTCGCAAACTGCCACATTCTATCGGAACTTGGACGCAGGGAGTAATCATGCCATACGGCGATATATAGCAGGACATATGTCCTGCACCGCACGGAATTTCATTGAATACTCCGGAGTATCCTTGGACAGGATCAGAATCCGTCGTCTCATATTCCCTCGAAAAGATGGGATCATTCAGAACCTGCTTCACTTGTTGTTCTGTGATGTGATACTGAAGCGGTATTTGAGATCCGGTAATCTTTGGAGTAATCCGGTAATCTACCTGAAATTGAGCTCCTATTTCTTTTGCAAAACTGTATAGGCGACGATAGCCACCGATATTACTTTGCATCAGTACCGATGATATCTTAATCGGTACATTTCTCTCACGGAGAGCGTAAATCACATTCAACGTCTTTGCAAGCGATCCTTGCTTTCTGGTTATACCATCGTGGATCGAAGGATCGAGGTCGTAGATGCTGAACGCAATTAGCTCTGGATGCCACTTAGCGATCTCATCAACCATTTTGTCATCTATTAATGTACCACTGGTAAGAAGTCTTACCGCAAAATGTAGTCTTCTAGCTTCTTGCATGATCTTCGGGAGGTCTTTTCTCAAAAAAATCTCCCCGCCGCTTAAAGTAAGATACAATGTTCCTGCTTCAGAAAGCTGCTCAAGAATATTTGCGATCTCTTCGAAAGTGTATTCGGCTTCTTTCTTACCCCCTGTAAGATAGCAGTGAATACACCGGAGGGGGCATCGATAGGTAAGATCAAAGTGAACAACAAGAGGAATTTGTTTTTGGACCGCTTGCTCTCTTAGTTGTTCAAATATCTCTGTACCGTCGTTGACCGTTATTTCGTGGACACCACTTGTGGATGGGTAATTATGTATCCATCCACGCGAAGCCATTTCCTGAAGTATTTCCAAAACATCGTCAATAACTTCATCAAAGGGTACCCCAAACTCTCGGCACATCTTCTCAGCGATTTTTTCTATAGTCATTCTCTCGCTGATGAGTTGCCAGACTCGCGTTGCCGTTGTATTCAGCATATTCAATGTTCCTTGTGCCAAATCTACCAAAGCTGTTTGCCCATCAAAGACTCTATACGCCAGAATTGCATCGTTTCTAGAAGGAACTAACTTTAGCAGATGATTTTTGTCCATTTAGACACCTCCTTTATTAATTTGGAAAGGTGCTTTTGACTAACTATATAATATTCTAAATGACCTATGTTTGTCAATAGCGAAAAGCGTTCGAGGCAAAAAATAAAAATATTTAACGACTTGCGATGTCGTTAATAACTTGCGATGTTGTTAATTTTCTTTTTAAAAGCTGCTGTTATGCTATAGCATAACAGCGGCCTTCACAATTATTTAACTTCGATTTTTTGTCCCCCATAATGGACAAAGTTCGAACCTGGGTAAGGAGAAACTGTAAGAATAAGTTATCTATGCAGTTGAATAACTTGTTTTTGAAGTAATTCAGCTAATTGCTGTAGAAGTTGAATGAGTAATTGTTGTAAGAGGTTAAGAAGTTTTTGTTGAAGGGTGATAATGGTCGATCTGAGGGCATTAACATTTGAAGTTTTTTCAGTGGAAGGAGTAGGAGAAATATTAATGGTTGAAATGCCTCCACCAGAAGTACCTGAAGTTGATATGGGAGTTGGTGTTGGGGTTGGTGTTGGAGTGGGAGTTGGGGTCGGTGTTGGGGTTGGTGCTTGATATTCTAAAACTTCAAAGACATGTTCGGAATAACCGCCATTATAGGTAAAAGTAATTTGGCCATTGGAATCAGAAAGACAGATTCCGTTAGTGCAGTTAGAACCAGAGATATTTTGACCAATAACATTATCAACTTTAACGACATAGCTAGTATTGGGTTTTAGATCACCAATAGTGTGGAAGGTGGGAATGGAAGAAAGATTAGGAGATGATTCAGTCCATTTTTTGTAATAAGTATCTTGTTTTTGCCAATTAATGATGGTGGTGTCTAAATAAAGATCCTTATTACCATAAAGAGGAAGAATAGAAAGAGAAGCATAGGTATCAGAAGTAGTAGTGGCTAAATCAGCAAATTTACCATTACCATAGATTCTGGCTCCAGCGCCAACATCAATCTTATCAATATTAATGGTTTTATCAGCTCTTAAAGGATGAGGATAGAGATAGGGAGTGTAATAGAGTTCCCAAGCTCCATTATGCCATCTATATAGCTTATTCTCATCTGTTGCCCACCAGGCAACACCTTCTGTTGTGCAAGAAGTTGGGCGTTGAGAAAGCGGACCAACTCCTACACCTGAAGAGCCATCAAAATTAGGCACTTCTTTAAAAGCATCTCTATCCCATTGAGGGACTATTCCTATAATGCCTCCATAATCAACTGTTTGCGTAATAGAAGGATAAATCTTATTGCCATTTCCAATATTACCCCAATAATAAGATTCGGAAACATGTTGGGGTTGACCAGCAGGATTGGTAGCTGGAGGGTTAAGATTGTCATTATACTCTTCTCTAACCCTTCCCCCTTCCAACCCGTTAGCATTATAAACTGTATTGTTATAAATTAAGGCTTTACCGCCTCTATGGTCGAATATATCACAGCTCTTATTATTGGCATATTCTATATTTTCATATATCTCAACACCCATAGTTGACAGATTTCCGCCTGTCCCCATATTGCCGTGCATATCAAACCAAGGTTGCACTCCATATTGCCCCTGATGATAAAAAGTGTTGTGCCTAAAACAATAGCGACCACCAAGCCCACCCGCTGGAGTAGTGCTACCATCATATTGGTAAATGATATTATCTTCATAATATCTATTACTGGCACTACCATAGCCAAAGGTCATATTACTCCAAGTGGTTTCATTAAATGAAAATTCTCTTGATACCCCATATATTGTGCAATTATCTATAACACCATATATTTCTCCATAAAAAACTAAACCATCATTGTCATACCCATTTTTGAAAGTGCAATGGTCAATACGAAATTGGTTAATTACAAGTGTTGCCGAGCTTGTTTCTCCCAAAAATGTCCATCTTTTTCCCCCGCCATCAAGAATAAACCCTGAAAGTCTAAAGGGTTGCCCAGTGGTCCGGCTTGAAGGCGTATAAGCAATAATAAAATTATTTGGATCACTATAGCCAGTAGGCGAACTAACATCTGTATCATTAATTATCGTCACTCCACCTGGAGTAGCGGCTTTCAAAATTATTCCTTTGTCGATTATTAGAGGACTTGTCCACCTAACCGATCCATTCGGCACTATCACTGTATCACCCGGATTAGCTTGATTGATGGCTGATTGAACATCATCTAAAGAAGGTGAATTAGCATAAATAATTTGAGAAGCAGTCGTGGCAATAGTAGTGGTAGCTTTATTGGATTCATTGTTGGAAGAATCATAAGCAGCGATGGCATAGGTATAAGTTAAAGAGGAAGCAACATCAAAATCAGAAAAAGAAATATTAGTGGTTGTAGCAATGAGAAAATTAGGAGTGCAGTTATTGGTATTACAGCGATAGATGTTATAGCCAGAAACAGAAACATTATCTGTCGAAGGAAACCAGGAAAGAGTAACACTAAAGGAGGTGGAAGTAGCGGAAAGATTAGTGGGAAGAGATGGTGGATCAGTATCAGGAGGGGTCGTGATACTTTTCATTGAATAAGCTGCTTTGTTTCCTGCTTCATCTTTGACAATGATGTTGAAATAATAAGTGGTTTGGGGATTAAGATTTGAGACATTAAAAGTATTGATATCTTGAGTATAGTTATTTAAAGGAGTGCCATTGGCTTCAATGTTTGAAACTGTATCAAGATTACTGGTGGTAGCATAATAAAGGCGGTATAAGAGATTAGATTGAGGAGTAACTGTATCATTGGCTTTAGTCCAATTTAGGGTTAAAGAGGTAGGAGTAAGATTAGAATAAGTGATTGTTCCATTATTACCAGGAATCGGTGGATTTAAATCAGTGGAAAATGTTAAAAGTTGGCCTTCTTTTTCTTGAGTATCCCAACTGACAACAGCTTTGTATTCATAAAAAGAATCAGGATCAAGATTAGAAAGGTTTTCACTAAAAGTAGTGGAGGCAGTTTTAGTTTGGGGAGGAGTACTATTAAATGTTTGAGCTCCTTGTTTGCGCCAGCGGAAAAAGACATTAACAGAAGTAGCATTGGCAATATCTAAGGTGCCATTTAAAGTAGCAGAAGTAGTGCTGACATTGGTGGCTGGATTGGTTATGGCTAATGGTGTTATGGGGATTTCATCAACACCAATGGATCTCTGACCATTAGTATCATAATAGCTATCACCATCAATATCAGTTGTAAAATTCATTGGAGTAGAATCAGTATGGGTATCAGTGCCAGCATGATAAAGCGGAGAATACTCATCAGTTAAATGAAAATCTTCTGAACCAGCAGTGGTATTTTTAAAAGTAGAGGTGGAATAAGGGATATTTTGAAGACCAGAAGAGCCGGTGGTGTCATTAGAAGCACAAGTGGTCATAGTTATTCCTGAAGAATAAGCATAATAGCCACCATAGGCATAACAGTTCTTTGCTATTAGCGTTCCGGAACTACGATAAACAGCGCGAGCAGTCGTCGGTAAAGCAATTATAACAGTATTATATAAATATAGAGTTGCATAACTACTATTTAAGTATATTGCACCATACTGAAGGGTTTGTCCAGCATTGTAAAAAATAGAATTCCAGATATATATATTTGTTGCACCATTATTACTACTACACTCAAAACCATGAACGCTTCCAGGTCCGCCACCACTATTAACCAAGCAATTGGAAAAACGAATATCATTCGGACTGGACATCCCCGTAACATATAATACAGAATTGTTACTTGTTCCTGTATATTTAACTTGTAAGCCATCAACCCTTACAAACTTAACACTATCTATCTTCAACGTTGGATAAGACGCAGGACTTTCAAGCCGATATTTTGAAGTGTTCCAAGAAGCTCCAGCTCTGTTATTAGAATCGGTATAAATTGAAAGATAATGTGTAGAGTCTGTAACTAAGTTCGATATATTTACATAAGTAGTATCTGGTGAAGACCAAGTTCCTGTTATTTCAATCTCGCCATAAATATCACTTGTTACAAAATTAGGATAATTTGTCTTAAACCACTCTACTGCCGCTGATAAGGATGTAAAATCTCCACCTTGACCAGCAGGAGCAACAGTTTTATGAACTAAGGTAGCAGCTTGAGTTTTGATTGGTTGAAAAACAAGAAAAAGGAAAAAGAAGAGGAAAAGAAAAAGAAGAAAGGAAAGGAATTTATGAGAAAAAAAGAGTGATTTCATGGTTAAAGAAATTGAAGCGCCGCTTTTTTCTTATTACATTATACCATAAAAAAACCTGTTAAATCTCCTCCTTGTGGATAACTAATTTTAAGCTCCAGATATTAAGTTAAGCTCTAAAAAATCCGCATAAATTATATATGGATATTATTGAATATCCTGACATCGCAAGTCGTTAAGCTTAACGACTTGCGATGTCAATAATCGTTATGAATTATCAAATTATTTAATCATTTCCAAAAACTCCTTTTCATCAATTATTTTAACTCCTAATTCTTTTGCTTTGTCATATTTTGAACCAGGCTCAGCGCCAGCAACCACAAAATCCGTCTGATTAGAAACGCTTGAAGAAACTTTACCTCCTAATCTTTTAATTCTTTCTTTAGCCTCCTCCCGACTCATACTTGACAATGTCCCTGTTAAAACAAAAATTTTTCCTTTTAATTTTTTGCTCTCCTTTGGTCGCGGAATAATTTCAACTCCCGCCTCTTCTAATTTTTTTATTAATTCAGTATTTTTTTTCTCTTCAAAAAACTCTTTGATACTGGCAGCTACTTTTGGTCCAACGTCTTCAATCCCCTGCAAACTTTCCAAAGAAATCTTTTTCATAGCTACCAAAACATCTGTAGGCTTTTTAATTTGCTGAACTGCTTCTAATTGATCGGCTAAAACATCAGCTGTTTCTTCTCCCACGTGTCTAATCCCCAACGCATAAAGAAAACGCACCAAATCAATTTTTTTATGAGTTGTAATAGAGTTAATAATATTTTCGGCTGACTTTTCGCCAAAACGCTCCAGAGCCGCCAAATCGCCTTGTTTTAATTGAAAGAGGTCTGCCGCATCCCGAATCAAATTTTCATCAAGCAAACGATCAATAATCTTTGGCCCCACTCCTTCAATATCAAAGGCCGCCTTAGAAACAAAATGGTACAATCGCCGTCGATTCATTGCAAAACAATTTT
>Ga0209606_1002390_pt1 | contig 20748 bp, 16 predicted proteins | sample AD_UKC057_MetaG_FD_184412 | JGI IMG/M metagenome (GOLD analysis project Ga0209606, IMG submission 184412) | Active sludge microbial communities of municipal wastewater-treating anaerobic digesters from USA - AD_UKC057_MetaG (SPAdes) (version 2) | ecosystem: Engineered > Bioreactor > Anaerobic >...
TCTGAGCAACAACACCCTCCGGCAGATCCTCCGTGTTTCGCTCGGCGGCGACACCCTGCGGATGCATTTTAGCAATGAATTCAGCACCGCTCCTGTGACCCTGCAGAAGGTTCACATCGCCGTCTCGGCGGGAGAAGGCAAAATCGATCCGGCCACGGAGAGGCCCATGCTCTTCAGGGGCGCAAGCGGGGTCACGATCGCTGCGGGCTCGGCGGTCACATCGGATCCTTTCCCCTTTCCCCTGCAGCCGCAGATGGAGCTGGCCGTCACCATCTATTTTGGCGCCACACCGTCGGACGTGACCGGCCATCCGGGATCCAGGACCACCTCTTACCTGCTCGCCGGCGATCAGGCCGGCAGGGCTGATTTCGCCGGCGCGGTCCTGACCGACCACTGGTATATCATCCACACCATCGATGTGAAAGCTCCCGCCCCCTCGGCGGCTGTGGTCGTGCTGGGCAACTCCATCACGGACGGGCGCGGTTCGGGCACCAACAAGCAGAACCGGTGGCCCGACGAACTGGCCCGGCGGCTCCAGGAGAATCCGGCGACAAGCCATGTCGCAGTCCTGAATCAGGGCATCGGCGGCAACTGTGTGCTGGGGACCTGCCTGGGGCCTTCCGCCCTGAATCGCTTCACTCGGGATGTGCTGGAACAAAGCGGGGTGCGCTGGCTGGTGATTCTGGAAGGAATTAACGATATCGGCAACGGACAGAGCGGAGTGGGTGAGCGCCTGATCGATGCCTACACGCAGATGATCCACAGCGCGCACGCCCGCGGAATTTTCGTCTACGGGGCGACCCTGCTGCCCATGTACGGATCATCCTACTACTCGGCGACCCACGAGGCGGAGAGGAAAAAAGTTAACGACTGGATCCGGCAGGGCGGCCTTTTCGACGGCGTCATCGATTTCGATCAGGCTCTGCGTAATCCCGCCGACACCCTGAGTCTCCGGCCGGAGGCGGATACCGGAGACCACCTGCATCCCAATGAGACCGGCCACCGCATGATGGGCGAGGCGGTGGATCTGAATCTCTTCACGGGGGGAGATCCCTTCGTCCCGAGCGGCCGCAGCGAGTCCCGCTATTTAGAACCCGAGTGCGGGAGCGTGGGCGGGAACTGACGGATTGTCCCCGACCCCCGGGCCTCGGGGGGCAGCTATGTGACCGTCAAGGCGGGGCTCCAGAGCCTGACCGCCGCTCCCGCCGGCAGCGCAGAGGCGATTTTGCTGCCTTTTACGCCTGCTTGCGCGGGCACCTTCTTCCCCTTCGCCCGCCTCAACAGCCCGACGATCCGGCTCTCTGCGCCAGGGATTACTTCGCCGGCTGCTTCGACAGCAGCTGAAAACGGGCGATGGCGCGATCGGCCAGCACCTGGCTGGCGCTCACAACCGGCACGCCTGAGCGCGCGGAATTGAAAGCGAGGGGGATCTCGGTGCAGCCGAGCACCACGACCTCGGCTCCGCTCTTTTCGAGCTCCTTGCCGGCGAGATAGAGCCACTCCTCACACTGCCGTTTGTCCCCGTGCGCCTTGATCAGATAGACCGCCTTCATGACATAGTTCTCAAGGATATTGTCGGAGGGCTTGATCATCTCGATGCCGCGCGCAGCGAACTCTTTTTCATAGAGCCCGGTGGAGATGGTCCCCGTTGTCGCCAGCAGGCCCACCTTTTTAGCCTGCGGATATTTGGTGGCCACTTCGGCCGCGGCCTCGCGGATCATGTTGATGATGGGGATCTTGACCGCCTGCTGCATGTGATCATAAAAGTAGTGGGCGGTGTTGCAGGGGATGGCGATGTAGGAGGCCCCGGATTTCTCCAGACGGGTCACCCCTTCGGCCAGGTAGGGGAGGATGGAGGGGTCGCCGCTGAAGATGGAAGCTGTGCGGTCGGGCACGGTCGGCAGGCTGTAGATGAGCGTGGGGATGTGCTCCTGGTCCCTGGTCGCCGGGGTGCGCTCGACGATGAGCTGGTAGAGATTGGCCGTGGCTTCCGGCCCCATTCCGCCGAAAATGCCGAGGATGATCTCAGGCCGGGGATCGATGGCGGTGCCGCCGCCCTTTCTCAGGGCCGGGGAACAGCCGGGGCCCGTACTGATGATGACCAGCAGGATCCCCAGGATCAGCCTGTACGATGTCGTGCGCCTCATTTTTCCTCTCCTTGCTTGAAAGGTCAACTCCCGATGATCTGCCCGGCGTCAGCCGGCCTCCCGATGTGCTTCTATCCTAAAGATATTGGCATTTTTTGCAACTCGCAACAGGAAATTATGTTGGACGATTCTTCTTCCGCGCAATCCAATAAAATTCGTATAAACGAAATAAAATAATTGACTCTCAGACCAGGATTTATTAAATTAGATATAAGAGTCTTATATCTTAAATAGGCCTGTGGAATATCACCGGCATCCTGCCGGCAACTGCACCCATCCGGACCCGCAGCCGGGCGGGCTGCAGCGGACCATCCCTTCAGAAAGGAGCTGCTTCATGAGCAACAAAACACTGTGGACTGCATTTCTCCTTGTCGTCCTCGGCTCGTTCGCGGTTCTACTCTTTTTCGGCGGCGAGATCTATCAGAAAAAGCCGCCCCAGCCCGAACGCGTGGTCACAGCCGATGGCGTGACTCTTTTCACCGGGCAGGAGATTCGCGACGGCCAGAATGTCTGGCAGTCGTTGGGCGGGCAGGAGGTGGGCAGCGTCTGGGGCCATGGCGCCTATGTCGCGCCTGACTGGAGTGCCGACTGGCTGCACCGTGAAGCCACCTTCATCCTCGACCGCTTCGCGGCCGAAAGCCATGGCCTCACATACGGCCAGCTCTCCGCTGAACAGCAGGCCGCGCTGCAGGTGCGGCTCCAGCAGGAGCTGCGCAGGAACACCTACGACCCCGCCACCGGCGAGCTGCGCGTCTCCTCGCTCCGCGCCGAGGCGATCGAGGCGGTGAGCCGTCACTACGCCGGACTTTTCATGGCTGATCCGGACCTTGCGAAGCTGCGCACTGCCTATGCGATACCGGAGAACAGCATCAAGGACCCGGCGCGGGCCCGGCTTCTCGGCGCCTTTTTCTTCTGGGCGGCGTGGGCGAGCGTAACCGAGCGCCCGGGTGAAGAGGTCAGCTACACCCAGAACTGGCCACCCGACGAGCTGGTCGGCAACCGGCCGGCCGCCAGTCTGGTCCTCTGGACCGGGTTCAGCGTCATTGTTTTGATCCTCGGCATCGCCCTTCTCGCCTTTTATTACGCGAAGCAGCAGGGCGAAGGGCTGGAGGGGCATGATTTTCCCGACCAGGATCCGCTGCTCGGCCTCAAGGCGACCCCCTCGATGAAAGCGACCCTGAAATATTTCTGGGTGGTCACGGCCCTGATTCTGGTACAGATCCTCATGGGCATCATCACGGTTCATTACAGTGTCGAGGGCGGCGGTTTCTATGGTCTGGCCCTGGACAAGCTGCTGCCCTATGCCGTCTCGCGCACCTGGCATGTCCAGCTGGCTATCCTCTGGATCGCCACATCGTGGCTGGCGACCGGTCTCTACATCGCTCCGGCCGTCTCGGGTTATGAGCCCAAATTCCAGCGTCTCGGGGTCAACCTGCTTTTCGGCGCGCTGCTGGTCATCGTCCTTGGTTCAATGGCGGGCCAGTGGATGGGCGTCATGCAGAAGCTGGGTCTGGTCAACAACTTTTGGTTCGGCCATCAGGGGTATGAGTACGTCGACCTCGGCCGCTTCTGGCAGATTTTCCTTTTTGCCGGCCTTTTCATCTGGCTCTTTCTCATGGGGCGCGCCATTTGGCCCGCTTTCAAGAATGCCCGGGAGCAGAAGAGCCTGCTGGGGATGTTCCTGATCTCCTCGGTGGCGATTGCGGCTTTTTATGGTGCGGGTTTGATGTGGGGGCGGCAGACCAACCTGGCGGTCGCCGAATACTGGCGCTGGTGGGTGGTCCATCTCTGGGTGGAGGGCTTTTTTGAGGTCTTCGCCGCGGTGGTGGTCGCCTTCCTCTTTGTGCGGCTGGGGCTGCTGCGCATCAAGACCGCGACCACGGCGGTGCTCTTTTCCACGGTGGTCTTTCTGACCGGCGGCATCATCGGTACTTTTCACCATCTCTATTTCACCGGCACGCCGATGGCGGTGATGGCTCTCGGGGCCAGCTTCAGCGCCCTCGAGGTGGTGCCGCTGGTGCTGATGGGCTTTGAGGCTCTGCACAATTACCGTCTCAGCAAGGCCCGCGCCTGGGTGGCGAAGTACAAATGGCCGATCTACGCCTTTATCGCGGTGGCCTTCTGGAACCTGGTCGGAGCCGGCATCTTCGGTTTCCTGATCAATCCGCCGATCGCACTCTATTACATGCAGGGGCTGAACACCACGCCGGTTCATGGCCACACCGCCCTTTTCGGCGTCTATGGCATTCTCGGCATCGGGCTGATGCTCTTCGTGCTGCGCAGCATGACCATCGAACGGGAGTGGAACGACGGTTCCCTCCGGATTGCCTTCTGGGGGATCAATATCGGATTGGCGCTGATGGTGCTGCTGAGTGTGCTGCCGGTGGGTATCCTGCAGACGGTGGCGAGCGTCAAGTACGGGCTCTGGTACGCCCGCTCGGCCGAGTTTATGCAGCAGGAGACGATGCAGACCCTGCGCTGGCTGCGCATGATCGGTGACGGGATCTTCGGGATCGGGGTGCTCGCCCTGGCCTGGTTCGTCGCCGGTCTGCAGGGCGGCTGGTCCTACAAACGCAAAAACTGACCTCTGCTCGATAGGGCCGGGATCCATCTTGATGGATCCCGGCCCTTCGTATTTCCGGTTGATCTCCGGTTACCTGCAGCGGGGTCGTGTTATCATCCTGACTGCAGGTAGACCGGCTTATCGAGGCCTGATTATCCACTGCACACCAGGAGATGAATCGGCCTCTGATCCTGGTCATTGATATTTGGTAAAATTGTACTGCTTCGCTACTACGGCTTTCTCTTCGGTGGGCAGCCCGCTGAAGTACTTTTTCCAGCCGGGACAAAAATTGATGTGCCAGCGCCAGAACCGTCCCAGCAGGGAACCGGGTTTGGCATCATATCGGGCTCGCAATGCGCACTTGGCGCAGTTTTCCTCAGCCATGACTCACCTCCTTGTCTCAAGTTCGGCCTTGCCTTCCGTAAAATTACCGGCAGATCCCGGCGCAAGGCGTTCTCACTGCGGCTGCGCAGCATCCCGGGTCACATTCTCTTGCACGTGCCGGCGCACAGCGCAGGACGGCTCAATTCATCATGGTGACGATAAAGTTGATGATCTCGCCCTGGCGGACCACGGCGATCCCGGCGCGTCCGGCGAGGTGCTCCCAGCTTTCCATCGGGCTGCGGAATTCCCACAGCTCGTCCCCCACCTCCATCTGCGCCAGCAGGGCGCGCCAGCGTTCGTTCTTGAAACCGAAAGGCACGGGATCGGGGCCCAGCCGTTCGTCATGTACCATATGGGCGGCCTCCACCTCGGCGGCCGTCACCATCTTTTGCAGCCATTCTTTTCTCACATTCCACCTCGATGACGGATTAGTTGCTCATTCATACTCTTTAATGTACGTTACAAAAAAGAGATGTTTCATGCAAGATAAAACAATCCGGGCGCCGCGGCGCAAGATGTCAGGTGGTAACGAGATCGCGGTGGATACGCGGCGCAAAGAATCGGGTGGGCACCAGATTTGGGGGGGCAAGAGGCGCAAGATGTCAGGTGGTAACGAGATTGCGGTGGATACGCGGCGCAAAACTCCTTGATTTTGGATCATCGATTGGGTAATTTGGGTAAGGTCACCGCGTTTAAATCAAGCGTCTCGATCCCGATTAAAGCGCTTAATGGAAGGAAAGCCGCCCGCTGATGAAAAAGAGAACGCTCCGTATTGCTCTGATCATGGCCACTTTGTCAGTGGCTGTTTTGCGAGCCGAGGACGGCAGCCGGCTCTGGCTGCGCTATGACCGGATCGACAATCCGCTGCTTCTTGCCGGCTGCCAAAAGTCGGTCACCGGCTGGATCATCGAAGGCGATTCGCCTGTGCTGAGGGCTGCTGCCGGGGAGCTGGAGATCGGCCTGAGCGGGCTCCTGGGCCGGGCCATGCCGGAGGCGCGCTCCGCCAGGCGCCATGGCTCGGTTGTGGCCGGGACCCCCGCGGCCGCCGGGGTCATCGCCTCCATGGGACTGGCAAAGGAACTGGCCGGGCTCGGTGAAGAGGGCTACCTGATCATCAGCACCCGGTTCAAGCGAAAAAATATCACCGCCATCGCCGCCAACAGCGACCGCGGCGTTCTTTATGGCGTTTTTCATTTCCTCCGCCTGCTCCAGACGGGGCAGGAGATCACCGGCCTGGCGATCAAAAGCGCGCCGGAGATCCGGATAAGAATCCTCAACCACTGGGACAATCTTGACCGTACGGTCGAGCGGGGTTATGCGGGCCGCTCCCTCTGGGCGTGGGAGGATCTGCCCGGCCGCCTGCATCCGCGCTACACCGAATATGCGCGGGCCAACGCCTCGATCGGGATCAACGGGACGGTCCTCACCAATGTCAATGCCAATGCGCAGGTCTTGACGGAAAGCTATCTGCGCAAGGTCGCGGCGCTGGCTGATCTTTTTCGCCCGTGGGGAATCCGGGTCTATCTGACCGCGCGCTTCAGCGCCCCGGTCGAGGCCGGCGGGCTGTCGACAGCCGATCCCCTCGATCCGGCGGTCATCGCCTGGTGGCGGGATAAAGCGGATGAAATTTACCGCCTCATCCCCGATTTCGGCGGCTTTCTGGTCAAGGCCAACTCTGAAGGGCAGCCCGGTCCGCAGAATTACGGCCGCAGTCATGCGGACGGCGCCAACCTGCTCGCCGACGCCCTGGCGCCCCACGGCGGGATCGTGATGTGGCGGGCCTTTGTTTATGATAACAATGTCCCGGATGACCGGGCCAAACAGGCCTGGAACGAGTTTGTTCCCCTGGACGGCCGCTTCCGTGAAAATGTCCTCATCCAGGTCAAGAACGGGCCGATCGATTTCCAGCCGCGCGAGCCCTTCCATCCCCTCTTCGGGGCGATGCCCGGCACGGCGATGATGCCCGAATTCCAGATCACCCAGGAGTACCTCGGCGCCTCCGTCCATCTGGTCTATCTGGCGCCGCTCTATGAAGAGTGCCTGCGCTCGGACACCCATGCCTCCGGTCCAGGGTCGACAGTGGCGAGGGTGATCGATGGTACTCTCCATGCCCACAGCCTTACCGCCATGGCGGGAGTCGCCAATATCGGCGATGTCTGCAACTGGACCGGCCATCCCTTCGGCCAGGCCAACTGGTACGCCTTCGGCCGGCTCGCCTGGGACCCCGACCTGGGCTCAGCCGCTATCGCCGAGGAATGGATCCGCATGACCTTTACCGGCGATGCCCCGGCCGTCGCCACAATCGGGAAAATGATGATGGCCTCGCGCGAGATCGCGGTCGATTATATGACGCCGCTGGGGCTGCATCACATCATGTACTACGGCCATCACTACGGCCCGGGTCCCTGGGTCGACAGCGGCCGGGCGGACTGGACCTCGGTCTATTACCACCGCGCAGACAGCCTCGGGGTCGGCTTTGACCGTACGCCCGCGGGCAGTGACGCCGTCGGGCAGTATTTTCCGCCGCTGCGGGAGCTCTACGGCCGCCTCGAGAACTGCCCCGAAGAGCTGCTCCTCTGGTTCCATCACGTGCCCTGGGACCACCCCATGAAATCGGGACGGCTCCTCTGGGATGAGCTCTGCTTCCGCTATGACGCCGGCGTCCAGTCGGCCGCCCGTCTGCGGGAGGAGTGGGAGGGAGTGAAGGGGAGCATCGATCCCGAACGCTTCACCGAGGTCGCAGGCCTGCTCGCCAAACAGGAGCGGGACGCCCGCCTCTGGCGCGACGCCTGCTCCCTTTATTTCCAGACCTTTTCCGGCAGGCCCTTTCCGGCGGATCTTGCTCCGCCTCAGCACGATCTGGAATGGTACAAGGCGCACACCTATGATGACATACCCGGCATAAAGTGAGGCCGGGCCGGTTTTTTCCCTAACCGCCGGTCTTTCATGCGCGGAGAAGAGCCATGAATAGAAGGTTTTTGCTGATTCTCGTGCTTGCATTACTGTCCACTGCCCGGGCTCAAACCGACTCCCTGGTCATCCAGGAGCAGCAGCTGGGGCTTTGCACCTGGAACGGGACCATCGTCACCTCTTCGGGCAGCATCAGCGGCTGGACCGGGCCGGGCTTTATCGATGTCGAAAATGGCATCGGCAAGGCGGTGAGCTGGGAGATCTATATCCAGGCCGAAGGCACCTATCTCTTCACCTGGCGTTATGCCTTCGGCGGGACCGCCACCAACCTGCGCGACGCCCGGCTCCTCGTCGACGGCAACACCGCCGCCGATACGCTGCTTTTTCCCTACACCACCACCTGGTCCAACTGGGCTGAGATCACGCCGGTGCCGGTGCATCTGACAGCCGGTGACCACAAGATCCGCCTCGAGGCCGTACGCAGCGGCGGCCTGGCCAATCTCGACTATTTCAAGGTCTACGGCGCGGGCGTCAGCGCGTATGAATGTACACCGCAGTACACCCTCAAGGTTGCCGCCAATGATTCAGCCCGCGGCACGGTCGCCTGGGCGCCGGTTCAGCCTCTTTATGACAAGGGGACGCGGATCACCCTGCGCGCTTCGGCCCGGCCCGGCTTTTTTCTTCAGAGCTGGACGGGGACGGAGCCCGGCGCGGACAGCGTGCATACCTTTGCGATCAGGAGCGATGTGGCGGCAGTCGCGCGGTTTTTGCCGGTGAGCATTCTGGACCGGGTCGATACCACCTTCATCGGCTACGCCACCGTGCAGGACGACAAGGGAACCCCCTTTCTGATGACCGGCGGGGCGGAGGGGGAGACGGTGGTGGTGACCAGCCTCGAGGAGCTGCGCGAGCATCTCGAATCACCGGCGCCGTGCACGGTCCAGTTCAGCGGCGAGATCGTTGGCAGCACAGTGATCGCGGTCCGGTCGGACAAGACTCTTCTGGGTGTGGGCAGAACGGCGCATCTGCAGGGCATCGAGCTGGCCCTCAACCAGGCGCGCAATGTCATCATCCGCAATGTGACTATTTCCCATGTGCCCGATGCCGGCGAGACCAACGATGCGATGAGCATCAACGGCGGCTCGCAAAATATCGTCATCGACCGCTGTGAATTCTATTCCGACCGCGTTCATGACAAGGATTTCTACGACGGACTCCTGGACATCAAAAACCAGTCTTCCTTTATCACGGTCTCCAATTGCGTTTTCCATGATCACTGGAAGGCTATCCTGATCAGCTCCGGGGATACCCAGTACGCCGATTCCCTGATCCGCATCACCCTGCATCACAACTGGTTTTATAACATCAGTTCCCGCCTGCCCCTCATTCGTTTCGGCCGGGCGCATATTTTCAATAACTATTATCAGAACTGCGATGACGCCATCAACACCCGGATGGGGGCCTGTGTGCGGGTGGAGCGCAACTTTTTCGAGAATGTCGGCAAAGCCCTCTTCACGGACTATTCCGCGGCGGAGGGCTGCGTGCAGCTGATAGAGAACCGGTTCGGCAGCGCCAGCCATATCACCGCGCCTCTCTGTGAGCTGACGCCGCCCTATGCCTACGCCGGCAGGATGCAGGCGGCGGAGCTGCTGCCTGCGCTCATTCCGGCCCGGGCGGGGACCATGGTGCCGGACCAGGAAGGTGCTGCGCTGCCGGGGCGGCTGGCTCTCTCGCAGAACTATCCCAATCCCTTCAATCACGCCACCCTGTTCAGCTATTATGTGCCGGGCCGTTCTCCGGTCACCATCGCGGTCTATGACCGGCTCGGCAAAAAGGTGGCGACTCTGGTGGATGGCGTCAGTTCGGGTGAGAACCGGGTCGAATTCAGGGGGGAGTCGCTGCCCACGGGCATCTATTTTGTCAGGCTGCAGGCCGGCGCCGGGGTCGTGACCCGGAAGGTTCTGCTGCTCAAGTAATCCGCTGTGATGACAGAGTGGGGATCCGTACTTACAAGTGTGGAGATTGTTTGTGAAAATACGAATGATGCGGCATCTGCCGCTGGCGACGGCTGTCCTCTTTTACCTCGCCATGGGATTTTTCCTCCTGCCCTTCTACCGCTACCAGATCAATCCCGACGGCATCAGCTACATCAATAACGCCCGGCTGATCCTGCAGGGTCAATTGCTCCTGAGCGTGAATGATCACTGGAATCCCCTCATCTCCTGGCTGCTGACCCCCTTTCTGCTGATGAAGATCGAGGCCCATCTGGCCTTCAAGCTGCTGAATCTGCTGACCGGTGCGGCGGGCTTTTTCCTCTTGCACTATTGGCTGGTGCGGCTGCGTATCGGGGGATGGATCCGCTGGCTGGCAATGTTGGTACTGGTGCCGGTGGTGTTGTGGATGGCGATGTCCGTAAACAGCCCCGATCTGCTGGTCGCGCTCTGCCTGCTGTTTTATCTGACCCTGCTCTACCGGCCGGGCTATTTTGATAAAAGGAGTCACGCTGCAGCGCTTGGCCTCGCCGCGGGTCTGGCCTATCTGGCCAAGTATTACGCCCTGCCCTTCGTCACCGTTCATCTGCTCGCATGGCATGCGCTTGAGTACGCCCGGCGGCGGGGGAGCGGCCGGACGATCCTGCGGCATTATCTGATCGCGATGCTGATCTTTCTGAGTGTGGTCTTGAGCTGGATGACCCTGCAGGCCTTCAAGTATGATCAATTCGGCATGGGCCATCATCTCAACGGCTGGCCCCTCGCCTTCATCGATCCGCATGAGACGGAGTATCCGCTCGACCGCAGCGGCCTCGCAGCGCCGCCCTACCCGGGAGCGACGAGCATCTGGGATGATCCACACTCTCTGCCAGTCAAATCCTGGACCCCCTGGGGCTCACTCGCCGATCTGGCGGCTTATGCCGGGATCGTAAGAGGGTTTTTCTCCTATTTTCTCTCTCTGCTCGGCCAGTTTTCTCCCTTTGCAGCGGGAATGCTGCTGATTTTTCTTTATTTCGGTCTGAAGAGAGGTTCCTCGCACCTCTCCCGCGGAGAGACCTGGAAATGGCTGCTGCCCGCTGGAATCTATGTGCTGGGATATCTGCTGATCTGGATTGAGGAACGCTACCTGTGGTTCCTCCATCTGCTGTTGATTGTGCTGGCGCTGCAGTTGATCAGCGCACTGCCGGTACTGCGGCGGCGAGGGGCCGGCAGTGTGGTCACGCTCATCCTGCTGCTCTCGTTCGGCTACTTCCCGGCTGAAAAACTGGTCAATTATCTCGGCCGGGGCAAGGAATTTCATGACATGGCGGTTCAGCTGCAAGCAGCGGAGCTCCCGGCGCAGGCCAAAGTCGCCTCCAACACCTACTGGAACGAGACGCTCTATCTTTGTTATTACCCGGGCTGGCTCTATTATGGCAGCTGCGCGCCCTATCGCGATGAGGCTGCGGTTCGCCAGGCGCTGCGTGATCATGAGATTGAATACTTCCTTCACTGGGGCAGCCAACCCTCTGCCAGCTTTTCCTTTTTAAACGGGTGCCCGGAGTTGACCGGTGGAGCTGTCGAGGGTGTGCGTTTATATGATTTGCGCGGCCCGCGCACGGAGTGACTCCCCTCAGGATGGCAGCGATCCCGCCTGAATGAAGAGCAAGCCGATGCGCGATTTTTCTTGATTTTACGCTCCTGATTGGCTAATTTGGCCGGCAGAGCGAGCTGTGATCCAGCGGCATCCTCATCATTCCATTAATCCGGAGCAGCCATGAACTATGGTTATTTTGACGACGAAAAGCGTGAATATGTCATCACCCGGCCTGATACCCCCCTGCCCTGGATTAACTATCTCGGCTGTGAACAATATTTCGGCATCATCTCCAACACCGCCGGCGGCTACTCTTTTTATCGCGATGCCCGCCTGCGCCGGCTGACCCGCTACCGCTACAACAACGTCCCCTTCGATACCGGCGGGAGGCTCGTCTACCTGCGCGACAACGAAAGCGGCGCTTTCTGGTCGCCTTCGTGGCAGCCCACCCGCCATGACGCCGAAGAGTACTCCTGCCGCCATGGCATGGGCTACAGCGTCATCGGCTCCACCTATGCCGGCGTCCGGGCCGAGACCCTCTTCTTTGTCCCTCTCGGCGAAAATCTGGAAATCTGGCGGGTGAAGGTCACCAACCTGCGCAAAAAGCCGGTCAATCTCTCGCTCTTTTCGGCCGTGGAGTTCTGCCTTTGGGATGCCCAGGACGACGCGACCAATTTCCAGCGCAACTTCAGCACCGGCCAGGTGGAGATCGAGCAGGGGGTGATCTATCACAAGACCGAATACCGCGAACGCCGTGACCATTTCGCCTGGTTCGCCTGCTCTCCCAAGCCGGCCGGCTTTGACACCCAGCGCGAGGCTTTTCTCGGCCGCTGCCGGGGCTGGGACAATCCGGCCGCCGTCGCACGCGGCCGCTCTTTCAACTCGGTCGCTCACGGCTGGGCTCCGATCGGCTCCCATCATGTCAAGCTGAATCTCAATCCCGGCGAGACCCGCCAGGTGATCTTTTTGCTGGGGTATCAGGAAAATCCGCAAGATGAAAAATTCGATCCCCCCGGCTCGCAGACCATCAACAAGAAACTGGTCAAACCGGTCATCGCCCGCTATCTCAAACCCAAGGAGGTGGAGAAGGCCTTTTCGGCCCTGCGCGTCTATTGGGACGGCATCCTTGGCCTCTGCCAGGTCAAGACTCCCGATAAACATACCAATCGCATGGTCAATATCTGGAACGCCTATCAGTGCATGGCCACTTTCAACATGTCGCGCTCGGCCTCCTTCTACGAGTCCGGCATCGGCCGCGGCCTCGGCTTCCGCGATTCCAATCAGGACCTCCTCGGCTTCGTCCACATGGTGCCGGAGCGCGCCCGCGAGCGGGTGTTGGACCTGGCGGCCACCCAACTGCCCAGCGGGGGCGCCTATCATCAGTACCAGCCTCTGACCAAACGCGGCAACAACGACATCGGCAGCAATTTCAATGACGATCCCCTCTGGCTGATCCTCGGCACCTGCGCTTATCTCAAGGAGACCGGCGACTGGTCGATTCTTGACCAGATGGTCCCTTATGACAATCAGCCCGGCAGTGAAACCCCGCTTTACGAACATCTGCAGCGCAGCCTGACCTATACGCTCGAGCGCATCGGCCCGCACAGCCTGCCGCTGATCGGCCGTGCCGACTGGAACGACTGCCTCAATCTCAACTGCTTTTCCGACACCCCGGGGCAATCCTTTCAGACCACCACCAACAAGGATGGCAAGGTGGCGGAGTCGGTCTTCATCGCCGGGCTTTTTGTGCTGGCGGCCAACGAGATGGCCGATCTGGCCGAACAGCGCGGTCAAAAGCCGGAGGCGGCAAAGTACAACCAGGCCGCCGAGCTGATGGAGGCGGTGGTGAAAAAACACGGCTGGGATGGCAGCTGGTTCGTGCGCGCCTATGACGATTTCGGGCGCAAGGTGGGATCGAAAGAGTGCAAGGAAGGCAAGATCTTTATCGAGCCGCAGGGCATTTGCGTGATGGCGGGGATCGGGGTTGAGGAGGGGCTCGCCAAAAAGGCCCTGGATTCAACCCACAAGCTGCTTGGCACCGAGCACGGCATCATGCTCCAGCAGCCGGCCTATTCCCGATACTACATTGAGCTGGGAGAAATCTCCTCCTATCCTCCCGGCTACAAGGAGAATGCCGGCATCTTTTGTCACAACAACCCCTGGATCATGATCGCCGAGACGGTGATCGGGCGCGGGGAGAAGGCTTTTGAGACCTACATCCGCATCAATCCCTCGGCGCGGGAGAAGCTGGTGGAGAAGCACCGCTGCGAGCCCTATGTCTACGCCCAGATGATCGCCGGCCGGGACGCGCCCTCTCATGGCGAAGCCAAGAATTCCTGGCTGACCGGTACGGCGGCGTGGAACTTTGTCGCCATTACCCAGCATATCCTCGGCATCCGGCCCACTTACGACGGGCTGATGGTGGCCCCGGTGATCCCGGAGGCGTGGAAAGGTTTCAGGGCGAGCCGCGTTTTTCAGGGGGTGCGCTATGATATCGAGGTCAAGCGTATCGGCAGGGGCAACGCGGTGCTGTTGACGGTGGATGGCGAGGCGGTCGAGGGCAGCGTTATCCCCAGACCGGAGGACGGCCGGACGCAGGTGACGGTCAGGGTACGGCTGGGAGGGTGAGCCGCAGAGACGGATAGATGCCGGGGGCGATGATCTCCTCCACGCCGGTGTGACAGATAGCGATAATGGTCAGCCCCATCGTGAGGGAGTTGGGCCATCGGGTATTCAGCGCGGGCGGCGGGTTTTGCCGCCCTTGTGCATCTCCTTCCAGCCCGGTAGTGACCACTGAAGGCGCTCTATTTAAAGATTTCGATATGACTCAGCAGCCACCAGAGAATAATAAAGATCAGAATGGTGGAGAAACATCCCCTGCCCAGTTTTTTAGCTCCCCAGCCGGCAGCGAGTCCCCGCAATAATTTGCTCATCGTATTCCTCCTGTTTTAATTGTGTAATCAGCTTGAAAAAAGATATCTGGTCGCGAATCCCGGATCACACGTCAGATTCAGGCCAAGCTTGCGCATGCCCGCCTCGTCGCCGGGGGCCGGAATGTGGGTGGTGTGGACGTCGCAGCCGCGGAGTTCCTTGAGTTTTTCCACAGCGGCCTGAGCGGCCGGATTGTTCGCGGCGCTGATGCTGAGGGCGATGAGCGCCTCCTCGAGGTCGAGGCTGAGGCGCTTGCCCTCCAGCACATTGCGCTTGAAATAGGAGAGGGCTTCGATGATGCTTTTGGGGAGCAGATCGATGGCGGGCGGAATGCCGGCCAGATGTTTGGCGGCATTGAGAATCAGGGCGGCGGAGGAGTGCATCATGGTCGAATTCATGCCGGTGATGATTGTTCCATCGGCCAGCTCGAGCGCGGCGCCGCAAAATACCCCCTCGTTGCCCTTACCGCGGCGCTGGGCCTCTTCGGCCGCCAGGCGCGCGGGCGGGACGACCGGGCGGTCCTCCGGTTTGGCGCCGATTTCGACCATGATCAGCTCCGCCCGCTCCACCGTGCCCTTGTCGATCAGGCCGAGCGCGTACTCGGTGGCGTAGCGGAGATAGCGCCGGATGATCTCCTGGATCGCGGCTGCGCGAACCGCCTCGTCATCGACGATGCCGAAGCCGGCCCGGTTGACTCCCATATCGGTGGGCGATTTGTACGGGCACGGCTCACCGGTGATCTTTTCGATGATCCTGCGCAGCAGTGGAAAGGCCTCGACATCGCGGTTATAGTTGACGGTTTTTTCGTTATAGGCGTCGAGGTGGTGCGAGTCGATCATGTTAAAATCGCGCAGGTCGGCGGTCGCCGCTTCATAGGCGATGTTGACCGGATGCTTGAGCGGCAGGTTCCAGATCGGGAAGGTCTCGAATTTGGCATAGCCGGCCTTGACGCCCCGCCGCCGTTCATGATAGAGCTGGGAGAGGGCGGTGGCGAGCTTGCCGCTGCCGGGCCCCGGGCCGGTGACGACCACAATCGGCTTGGTGGTCGCGATATAGGCATTGGCCCCGTACCCCTCTTCGCTGACGATCATCTCGATATTATTCGGATAGCCTTTGGTCGATTTGTGGGTATAGACGTTGATGCCGCGGCGTTCGAGCTTGTTTTTGAACTGGATGGCAGCGGGCTGTTCATCGAAGCGGGTGATCACCACAGCGGTCACATCGATCCCCCATTCCCGCAGATCGTCGATGAGTTTCAGGGCGTCGACGTCGTAGGAGATGCCAAAGTCCGCACGCATTTTTTTGTGTTCGATGGCGCCCGCGTAGATGCAGAGGATAATGTCGACCTTGTCGCCCAGTTCCCGCAGCAGGCGCATCTTGACATTGGGGTCGTAGCCGGGCAGGACCCGTGCGGCGTGATAGTCATAGATCAGCTTGCCGCCGAATTCGAGGAAGAGCTTGTCTCCGAACTGCGAGATGCGGTTCAGGATTTCAGCGGATTGTTCTGCGAGGTATTTTTCGTTGTCAAAGCCGATCCTGGCCGGCATGGGTGTCATTCTCCCGGGTTTCTGGCCAACGGTTGTCCGCGTTCCCTTGCGTAAGGGAACGCGGTCGTTTCCCCCAGGCGCTTTTCAGTTTACTCCAGCGCCAGTTTCAAAATTGCGAGCACATCTTCCTGAGCGAGTTTTTTCAGCCCGCCGATCGGCCCACCCGCCACCGCTTTTCCGGCCATCTCCTCCAGACGATCCGCGCCGATCCCCACCTCCCTGAGCCGCGTGGGCAGCCCCATCTCTTTGTAAAACGCTTCAAGCCGTCTCACCCCTTCGAAAATGATCTCCTCCGGCTCGCGGAAGGAGAGATCGACATCCCAGACCCTCACGGCAAACTGGACAAAAATCTCCGGCCTCGCCTGATAGACATGCTTGATCCAGGCGGGGAAGACGATGGCAAGGCCGGCGCCGTGGGGGATGTCGTAGTGGGCGCTGAGCTCGTGCTCGATGACGTGGCTGGACCAGTCCTGGGCTCTGCCGGTGCCGAGCAGTCCGTTGTGGGCGATGCTCGAGGCGTACATCACTTCGGCCCAGGTGTCATAGTCCTGGCTCTCTCTCGCCAGCTTGCGCCCGTTCAGGATGACGGTGCGCAGAGTGGCCTCCGAGAGCCTGTCGATGAGGTCGGTGCGGGTGGTTTGGGTGAAATAGCGCTCCATGATATGGGCCATGATGTCGCAGACGCCGTAGCCGATCTGGGCATGAGGCAGGGTGAGACAGAGCTCGGGATTGAGGATGCTGAAGACCGGACGGAGCAGGGGCGAGGAGGCGGCATATTTCCGGGTGGTTTCTTCGTTGGTGATCACCGTATCCGGGCTGCTCTCGCTGCCCGCGGCGGGAATGGTCAGGATGGTCCCGAGGGGCACCGCCTCCTTGCAGCGGGCTTTGCCGGTGTAGAAATCCCAGACCTCGCCCTGGTAAGGGACGCCCATGGCGATGGCTTTGGCGGAATCGATGGCACTCCCGCCCCCGACCGCGAGGATGAAATCGATCTCCTCTTTTCTCGACAGCTCGATGCCCTGGTGGACCAGAGAGAGGCGCGGATTGGGTTTCACTCCGCCCAGTTCGACGAACTCGACGCCCGCCTCTTTAAGGGATGCCGTCACCTGATCGTAAACGCCGGTCCGCTTGATGCTCTCTCCGCCGTAATGGAGCAGCACCTTGCGGCCGCAGGGTTTGACCTGGGCGCCCGCCTTGCGATGGGTGCCCCTGCCGAAGATCATTTTGGTGGGATTCTGATATTCAAAATTGAGCATGGTCCGATTCCTTGGTTTTGAGAATGGCGTGAAATCCGCCGGCCGGATTGCGTGTGTATGGTTAACGCTCCTCTTCGAGGTGGCGCACCTGCTGTTCCAGACGGGTGACTTTTCTTGCCAGGTTGAGCAGGAAGAGAAAGATGGCCAGCCAGATCAGGGAGTAGGCGGCGAAGAGAAAAGTAATGTTTTGCATAAAATTCCTCAGGAGTTGTGTTTCAGAGCCTGAATTTTCTGTTCCATGCTGCGGATGCGGAAGGAGAGCAGCAGCAGGGTGATATAGAGCACAGTGAAGGCGAAGAGGGAGAAGAAGAGGGCCGCTTTCATCTCCGGCGCCAGTCCGCCACCGCCGCCGATGACCGGGGCGGGATGGAGGGTGCGCCACCAGCGGATCGACATATAGACGATGGGCACATCGAGAAAACCGATGATGCCGAAGACGGCGGCAAATTTGGCGCCGCGCTCCGGGTCGCTGGTGTAGCTGCGCACCATGAGATAGGCGAGGTAGATCAGCCAGAGGATGAGCGAAGTGGTCAACCGGGCGTCCCACGTCCAGTAGACATTCCAGACCGGTTTGGCCCAGAGAGGCCCGGTCACCAGCACCAGTGTGATGAAGAGGAGGCCGATGCCGGCTGAACTGGCGGCGAGCCGGTCCCAGGCCGCCTTGCCGGTGCGCAGAAAGGCGATGCTGGCGATGCAGACCACGAAAAAGGCGAGGAACGAGACCCAGGCCGAGGGGACATGGAAATAAAAGATGCGCTGCACATCGCCCATGGTGCGCTCGGTCGGGGCATGGAGAAAAGCCATATAGAGCGCCCCCTCCATGAGGATGAAGGTCAGCACCGCCAGTGTGAAATAGAGGGGTTTGATTGATTTCATATCGAGTCCGTTCGGTTACTCTTCCACCACATATTCATAGAGCAGGAAGCAGACGAAGAAATAGAGCACATCAAAGCCGATCAGAAGGCGCAGCCAGGGCCAGATGTCGGCGAGCTCGCGCCCGGCCAGGAGATAGGAGGTGCTCTTGATGGCGGCGAGGATGATCGGCACGGTCACCGGAAAGAGCATGATCGGCAGCATCACCTCGCGCGAGCGGGTGTTGGCCGAGATCGCCGAAAAGATAGTCCCGACCGTGGCGAATCCCGCAGTGCCAAGCAGGAGAATAGCGAGCAGCAGCGGCCAGAGGCGGCCGACTTCGAGGTCGAAAAAGATCACCATCACCGGCAGGGTGACGATCTCGACCAGAGTGATGAAGAGGATGTTGCCGATGACCTTGGCCGTAAAGAGGAGGCTGCGGTCGACCGGACAGAGCAGCAGCCCATGCATCATGCTGTTTTCCTGCTCGCGCGCGAAGGAGCGGCTGAGGCCGAGGTTGCTGGCGAAGACAAAGGCCACCCAGAGGATGCCGGGGGCGGTGGCGCGCATCTCCGCTGACCCCGGATCAAAGACAAAGTTAAAGATCACCACCACGGTCAGGGAGAATACCAGCATGGTGGTGACGATCTCCTTGCTGCGCAGCTCCTGCAGCAGGTCTTTGTGAAGGATGGTGTAGAGTTGGGTCAGGGCTAACATGTGCTCACTTTTCTTTGTAATAGGGGAGGAGATCCTCTTTTCGAACCCGCTCCGCGGGCTGATCGAGAACCAGGCGGCCCTTTTGCAGCACGAGCAGGCGCCGGCTGTGGGCCAACGCGTAATCGGGATCGTGCACGGTCATGAGCACGGTCATCTTGCCGGCGGCCGCGCCCTCGATGAAGCGGGTGAGCAGATCGGTGGCATGGAGGTCGAGTCCGGTGAAGGGCTCGTCGAGAAGCAGCAAGGGCGGCCGGTGGAGCATGGCACGGGCCAGGGCGAGGCGCTGCTGCATGCCGCGGGAGAAGGTGCGCACCAGATCGTCGCGGCGGGGCCAGAGTTCCATCATCGCCAGCAGGTCGTCGATGCGCTCCTGCAGTCCGGTGACGCCGTACATGCGGCCGTAGAAGCGCAGGTTTTCCTCCGCGGAGAGCTCTTCATAGAGATAGGTCTGGTGGCTGACTACGCCGATGCGCCGGCGCACCTCATGCGGCTGCCGTCGGACATTGAATCCCGCCACCTCGGCGCTGCCCGAAGAGGCGCGGGTGAGTCCGGCGAGGAGGTGCAGGAGGGTGGATTTGCCCGCCCCATTGGCGCCCAGCAGGGCGGCCAGCTCGCCCTCACCGATCGAGAACGATACGCCCGCGAGAGCTTGCATGGGCCCGAAGGTCTTGCGGATGTCGCGGCAGACGATCATTTTTTCGCCGGTTTTTTTCTGGCCTGGTAAGACCGGGCCAGAGTTATCCCTGCCAGGAGCAGGACGCCGGTGGCCGCCAGAGTCGCCCACGGCGGCAGGGAGGTTCCGCCCTGCGGCTGCCGGACAACCTGCAGCTGCACCCGGCTGCCGGGAGCGATGTTTTCGATGCCATAGCGCTGATAGACGGTGCCGCGGATGGTGAAGGGCCCGTGGCTGGTCAACCCTTCACCCTCGAGACGCAGCCCCTCCTGGCCGATGAAAAGGTCGAGGGAGCGGGTGGGCTGCTCGACCTCGATCACCAGGGTGGCGCGGTCGCGCTGCCAGGGCAGTTCATAGGTGAAGGAGAGCTGGCGGTTTCCCGGCTCGAAAACGCCGGCATCATAGAGGGTATTGCCATGGAGGTGGAGATCCGTGCCGAAGCGGCCCGCGATGGGGGTGATGTTCTGCGCCCAGGGCGGCAGCTTGATCAGGAGGATGGCTCCGGCTTCGTGGCCGTCGGCGACGGCGTTGAGGATGGTCTTTGCGGTCGGATTGTGGAGAACGCGGGTCTCACGCAGGGCGAGCGCCTCGCCCATATCCTGCACGAAGAGGTGGTGCATCAGTATGGCGATCTCGCGGTTGCTCCGGCTGGAATCGAAGCGGACGATGTCATGGCGCGCCTGGTTCTCCGCCGCGAAGGAGGCCTGGTCACTGTAATAGCGCACACCCTGGTGTTCGACCATGGCCAGATAGGCCGCGCCGGTGTCGGGAGAGGCGATGCTGAAGGAGAAGGCCCCGTCCGTGCCGGTGTGTTGGGCTGCGACCTCCCGCGGGGGATGGCCGTCATCGCGCAGGAGCTGCAGTGCCACGGCTTCGCCGGCCACGCCGGTGCTGTCGCGGCTGCCGTCAAGGAGGCGGCCGGAAAAAGTGGCGTTCCGGCTCCATGCCGGCAGAGCGGCAATGGTCAGCAGCACGAGCAGGATCATGCCGGCCCCGCTGCCCGGCAGGGCGAGCCCTTTGTGTTTCAGCGTTGCTTTCAAGCCGGCCAGGCGCTCATCGATGGCGGCGATGAGTTTCTCCTGCTCCGCCACCAGTGCAGCGTGGTCCTGCTCGCTCAGCTTGCCGGTCTGAAAGTCGAAATGGAGCTCCTGAATGATGCCCGCCGCCACCGATTTACTGTACAGCAGCTCCCGGGCGGAAA
>Ga0209606_1002392_pt1 | contig 20729 bp, 16 predicted proteins | sample AD_UKC057_MetaG_FD_184412 | JGI IMG/M metagenome (GOLD analysis project Ga0209606, IMG submission 184412) | Active sludge microbial communities of municipal wastewater-treating anaerobic digesters from USA - AD_UKC057_MetaG (SPAdes) (version 2) | ecosystem: Engineered > Bioreactor > Anaerobic >...
ACAGGCCGTCCGCAGGGAGGCCCTGGAGGAGACGGGGCTCACGCTCGCCGACCTGAAGATGTTCTCGGTCTACTCCGACCCCGACCGCGACCCCCGGCAGCACACCATCACCACGGTCTTCACGGCCCGGGGTGAAGGGGCTCTCAGGGCAGGCGACGACGCGGCCCGGGTCGAGGTCTTCGACCTCGGGAACCTCCCGCACCTCGCCTTCGACCACGCACATATCCTCGAGGATTACCGCGCGTGGAGGCTCAGCGGGGACAAGGGGCTTTCGAGGCCATGACCGGACGGAAAACGGTCTACCTCATCGACGGCAGCTCGTACGTGTACCGTGCCTTCTACGCCATGCGGAACCTCTCCACCTCGAAGGGCCTGCCCACGAATGCGGTGTACATCCTGTCCCGCATGCTGCTCAAGCTCATCAGGGACAAGAGGCCCGAATACCTCTGCTTCGTGCTCGACTCGAGGGGTACCACCGAGCGCCACGAGAAGTTCGAGCAGTACAAGGCCACCCGCCAGAAGATGCCCGAGGCACTGGCGGTCCAGTTTCCCTACATCCTCGAGACGGTCGACGCCTTCGGCATCCCCATGCTCCGGAAGGAGGGGCTCGAGGCGGACGACATCATCGCCACTGCCGCGCGGAGATTCAAGGCCGAGGCAGATGTCCTCATCATCTCCGGGGACAAGGACCTCATGCAGCTCGTCGATGACAGCGTGCTGGTCTGGGACACGCTCAAGGAGAAGCTCTACGACAGGGACGCGGTCCACGAGAAGTACGGGGTCTTCCCTGAATACATGGCGGACCTGCTGGCCATCATGGGGGACAGCTCGGACAACGTCCCGGGGGTGCCGGGCATCGGAGAGAAGGGCGCCAGAGAGCTGGTGGCACGTCTCGGCCACGTCGACCGGATCATCGAGAACGCCGATGCCATCCCCCATTCCAGGACCAGGGAGGCGATCAGGAACAACCCGGACTCGGCCCTGCTGAGCCTCGACCTCGTGAGGCTCGACCGTGACGTGGACGTGGCCGTAGACTACCCCGACATAGCCATGCGGGAGATGGACCGGCCGAGGCTCGTGCGGCTCTTCTCCGAGCTCGAGTTCCGGGGACTGCTCGGCGAGCTCGCCGGGAACGAACCCAAGGAAAGGCCCGCATTCGCGGGCCGCATCGAGCATGCCTGCAATCCCGCCATCGAGGGTGCGGCCGGGTTCCACGTGCTCGGGGGGGCCTGCTCCGCGGCGGCCAGCGGGGGCACTGTCTATGTGTGCCGCGAACCCGGAAGGTGCCTGGATGTCCTGGGACATCCCCGTGCCCGCCTCGCCATGCACGACGCCAAGGAGGCCCTCGTCGCGGCACTGCGAAGGGGGCTTGCCGTGAAGGCGGAGATCTTCGACACCATGCTGGCGGCCTACTGCTGCGATGCTGCCACGGGCCAGACCACCCTGGAGGACCTGGCAAAGGTCCATCTCGACCAGGACCTGCAGCGCGACCGTGATCTGCTCGGCTCGGGCAGGAAGGCTCGCCCCGCAGGGGACCTCGACGAGGACGAGGCGGATTCCTTCCTGGCGACCCATGCGGGCTGCCTCGTGGCCCTGCAGGAAGCCCTTGCAGGCCGCATGGCGGACCTCGGCGTGGACCGGCTGTTCACCGAGGTGGAAATACCCCTCCTGTACGTCCTTGCCGACATGGAGGCCTCCGGCGTACTCGTGGATGCGGACCTCCTCGGACGGATCAGCAGGGAGATCGACATCCAGCTCGCCGGCATGGAGGAACGGGTCTACGCCCTGGCCGGCAAGCCCTTCAACATCAACTCCCCCAAGCAGCTCGGCGAGATCCTCTTCACCGGCCTCGGCCTGCCCGTGGTGAAGAAGACCAAGACCGGTTTCTCCACCGACAGCGCCGTGCTGGAGGCCCTGGCGGGCAGACACGAGCTGCCGGCCATGATCCTGGACTGGCGCATGCTCACCAAGCTCAAGAACACCTACGTGGACACCCTGCCCCTGATGATCGACCCGCACAGCGGCCGGGTGCACACCCGGTTCAACCAGGCGGTGACCGCCACCGGAAGGATCTCGTCGTCCGAGCCCAACCTGCAGAACATCCCCATCCGCACCGACATGGGCCGGCGGATCCGCGAGGCGTTCACGGCCCCCGAGGGCTTCGTGATCCTGAGCGCCGATTATTCCCAGATCGAGCTGCGGATCCTGGCGCACATCACGAGGGACACGGTGCTCATGGAGTCCTTCGAAAAGGGCCTCGACATCCACACCCGCACCGCCGCCGAGATCTTCGGCCTGGCCCCAGGCGAGGTGACCGAGAACCACCGCAGGCAGGCCAAGACCATCAACTTCGGCATCATGTACGGCATGGGCCCGCACAAGCTCTCCGCCGAGCTCGGCATCAGGCGCGACGTGGCGAAGCGCTACATCGACAACTACCTCGCCAAGTACCCGGGGGTGCGCGCATACATGGAGGGCATCGCCCGGTCGACCGAGAAGGACGGCTTCGTCACCACCATCATGGGGCGCCGCAGGAGCATTCCCGAGATCGTGTCGAGCAACTTCAACGAGCGCGAGGGGGCCAGGCGCATCGCCATCAACACGCCCATCCAGGGCAGCGCGGCCGACGTCATCAAGCTGGCCATGGTGAAGATCCACGAGCACCTGGCCGGCATGAAGAGCCGCATGGTCCTCCAGGTTCACGACGAGCTGGTCTTCGAGGCCGCGTTCGACGAGATCGACGAGCTCAAGGCCCTGGTGAGACACGAGATGGAGAACGCCTACCCGCTTGCGGTCCCCGTCCACGTGGACATCGGGACGGGATCGAGCTGGGCCGAGGCCCACTAGAAGACACGAAGGGGGCATGGGACCCATGCCCCCTGGAAACGCTATCTCTTGCCCAGGAGGTTCCTGGCCACCACCACCCGCATGATCTCGTTGGTGCCCTCGTAGATCTGGGTGATCTTGGCGTCGCGCATGAGGCGCTCCATGGGGTATTCGGTCACGTAGCCGTAGCCGCCCAGTATCTGCACTCCCTCAACGGTGGCCCACATGGCCACGTCCGAGGCGTACATCTTGGCCATGGCGGCTTCCTTCTCGAAGTGCTTGTGTTCGCTCTCGAGCCAGGCGGCCCGCAGGATCAAAAGCTCGGCCGCGTCGATGCGGGTGGCCATGTCGGCCATCTTGAACTGGATGGCCTGGAAGTCGGATATGGGCTTGCCGAACTGTACCCGCTCCTTGGAGTACTTCACCGACTCCTCGAGGCAGCACTTGGCGATGCCCAGGGCCTGGGAGGCGATGCCGATGCGGCCCGAGTCCAGCGTGGTGAGCATCTGCCGGAACCCGTTGCCCGGGTCGCCCAGGATGGCGTCCTTGGGTATGCGGGCGTCCTGGAACACGAGCTCGGAGGTGCCCGAGCCGCGGATGCCGAGCTTGTCCTCGACCTTGCCCACGGAGAACCCTTCCGTCTCCTCCAGGTCGATGACGAACTGGGTGATGCCCTTGTAGCCCTTGGTCTTGTCCGTCACCGCCGCGATGACCGCGTACTTGGCGATGTTGCCGTTGGTGATGAACTTCTTCTCGCCGTTGATGATCCAGCAGTTGCCGTCGAGCACGGCGCTCGTCTTCATGCCCGCCGGGTCGGAGCCCGCGTTGGCCTCGGTGAGCCCGTAGCAGCCGTGGGCTTCACCGGACGCCACCGGTGTGTTGAACTTCCTGCGCTGCTCCTCGCTGCCGAAGGTGTAGACCGGGAAGCCGTACAGCGAGTTGTTCACCGACATGATGACGCCCGTGCTGGCGCACCCCCGGGATATCTCGGTGAGGATCAGGGCATAGGCCACGTAGTCCATACCGGCCCCGCCGTACTCGCTCGGGATGGCGACGCCCATGAAGCCGTTCTCGGCCATCTTCCTGAGGACCTCGTCGTTGTGGCGGTGAGTCTGGTCGATCTCGGCGGCCCTCGGCTTGAGCTCCTGATCGGCGAACTTCCTCGCCATGTCCTGTACCATCTTGTGCTCTTCACTCAGTGAAAATTCCATAGTGTTCCTCCTGGTTTGAGAGTTCCGCGTGCGGGTGTCGTCTCCTGCCTCATGCGTCCTCGTGATGGCCGCCCGTCCTAGCAAATGAATGAGCGTTCATAACCATACCCCATGACCCGGTGACCTGTCAATGCGTCTGCGGCGGGACACGCCCGGGGAGAAAACCCATGATTCATTTTTCCCGGGTTGCATCTGCAGTCATTTCCGAGACTTCTGCATCATGCAGCCGCGGACCGAAACAAATGCCTTTACGGTGAACCCCCTTCGCTGGTATAGAGGAGCTTCCATCAATCACGGTAAGGAGGCACGATTTCCATATGAGAAACGTCTTCATCTTCAATCCAGGCCCATCGGTTCTTCCCGAACCCGTTCTCGAGAGCACGAGCAAGGCCGTGCTGAACTTTGCCGGTACCGGCATGTCCGTCATGGAAGTCTCCCACCGCTCCAAGCAGTTCGACGCGCTGCTCGTCGAAACGGTCGACCTCCTCAGGAAGGTCATGGAGATCCCCGACAACTACAAGATCCTGTTCCTCCAGGGCGGTGCGAGCCTGCAGTTCGCCATGATCCCCATCAACCTGCTGCACGCGGGCAAGGTGGCCGACTACGTGGACACGGGCTATTTCGCCACCCGGGCCATCAAGGAGGCCAAGCTCGTCGGCACGGTGAACGTCGCGGCGTCCACCAAGGACGTGAACTACACGAGGCTGCCCGCCGCCTCCGAGCTCAAGCTCACCAAGGATGCGGCCTACTGCCACATCACCTCCAACAACACCATCTACGGCACCCAGTGGCAGACCTTCCCGGACACGGGGGACGTCCCGCTCGTGGCCGACATGTCCTCGGACATCATGTCCCGGAAGATCGACGTGAGCAAGTTCGGCATCGTTTATGCGGGTGCCCAGAAGAACATGGGTCCGGCAGGCGTCACCTGCGTCATCATCAGGGAGGACCTCGTGGGCAAGGCCCCCGAGAACACGCCGACCATGCTGAACTACAAGCCGCACGTGGAGAACAACTCCTGCTACAACACCTGCCCGGTGAGCGCCATCTTCGTGGTGCACGAGGTGCTCACGTGGCTCGCCGACATGGGCGGAATCGCCGAGATGGAGAAGATCAACAACGCCAAGGCCAAGCTCATCTACGACATCCTCGACAGCAGCTCCTTCTACAAGGCGCCGGTCGACAAGGGTTCGCGTTCCAAGATGAACATACCCTTCAAGCTCCCGTCCGAGGAGCTGGACAACGAGTTCGTCGCGGCGGCTTCCAAGAAGGGCCTCATCGGGCTCAAGGGCCACCGCGCGGTGGGGGGCATCCGGGCGTCCATGTACAACGCCCTGCCCATGGAAGGTGTCCGGATACTGGCCGACTTCATGAAGGAATTCGAAAAGAGCAAGTCCTGACGGCCCATGAACGCCACGGAAAAGGGGACGGTCACTTGAGACCGTCCCCTTTTTCATGCCCCGGGTTTCATGCCTTGGGCGAAAGGAGATGCAAAGCGCTCCACGGAAAGTAACCCTGTGCTTCGCCCCACGTTCCCGAGAAACCCCTTGACACAAGAATGGAAAAGATTGAATTTATCTTTTTATTCGCAGGTTATTGGCAGCGCATGCTTCGCGTGTGACGATGCACGGTGCCGGTTGTATGAAAGGGGTGCGTATGACTTCAGGGAGAGGGAAAAGACCGGCGTTCCTTCTGTGGTTCCTGCTTATCCCGCTCATGGGCGGCTGTTCCATGAAGGCCATGGCCGTCAGGTCCATGGACCCCATCATGGATGACATGAACATCGCGGTGAACCGCAACACCGACGTGGACATGATGCGGGACGCCCTTCCCGCCTTCCTGGTCCAGATGGACGGACTCATCCTCTCGGCGCCGAGCGAAAAGCTCCTGCTCAAGGCTGCCGAGGCCAACTTCGGCTATGCCAACGCCTTCATCGAGGACACGGACAAGCCCAGGGCGAGCGCCCTGTACCTGAAGGCGCGGGGCTACGCGGCCAGGGCGCTCATCGGCGGGAAGGACTTCGAGAAGGACTTCAACGTCCAGCTGGCAGCGTTCAGGGAGAATCTCTCCGAATATGACAGGGGTGACGTCCCTGCCCTGTTCTGGACGGCCAACTGCTGGCTCGCATGGGTGGCGATCAACCTCGACAGCCCCGAGGCCATCATGGACATGCCCAAGGCCCAGGCCATGCTTCAACGGGTCCTCGAGCTCGACGAAACCTACTATCACGGCAGCGCCCATGCCGCGCTGGGGGCCATTTACGCGGCGCAGCCCGCCATCATGGGCGACAGCTCGGCCAAGGCAAAGGCGCACTTCGACAGGGCCTTCGCCATCTCAGGCAGGAAGCTCCTGTTCATCCAGCTGTTCTATGCACAGTTCTACGCGTACCAGATCCAGGACCGGGACCTGTTCGTCAAGACGCTCGAGGAGATCATCGCGACCCCTCACGAGAGCTTCCCCGACCGGGCCTTTGCCAACGAGGTCGCCAAGCGCAAGGCACGGGTCCTGCTGGACAATGTCGACATGTATTTCTGACACGGCGAGGGGGACGCACATCACCATGAAGAGACTGTCGTACACAATCCTGGCGCTCGTCATCACCAGCCTGGCCGTGTGCCTGCCGCCTGCGGCGGCGGCACAGGACGCCACGGTCGTCATCAAGATGGCCACGCTCGCACCCAAGGGCACCGCCGTGGCCAAGGCCTTCGACGAGCTGGCCAACCAGATCCGCGAGAAGACGCACGGCGAGGTGGCGTTCAAGACCTACTGGGGCGGCGTCCAGGGCGACGAGAAGGACGTCATGCGCAAGATCAAGCTCGGCCAGCTCCACGGCGGCGGGTTCATGGGCCCGGGCCTGGGGCTCATCGTCCCCGAGGTGCGGGTCACCGAGATACCCTATGTGTTCCGGAACTACGATGAAGTGGGCTACGTGCGCAAGAAGCTGCAGCCGGAGATGAACAGGCTGTTCGAGAAGCAGGGATACAAGGTGCTCGGCTGGATGGACCTGGGGTTCGTCTACACCTTCTCGAAGGAGCCGCTGACCGACCTGGCCGTGGCCAGGAGACAGAAGTGGTGGGCCCTGGAAGGGGAGCCCATCAGCCAGGCGGTGTACCAGGCCCTGGACATCTCGCCCGTGTCGCTGTCCATCTCGGACGTCGCCACGTCGCTGTCCACCAACCTCATCGACTGCGCGAACTCCACCCCCTTCGGCGCCGTGGCCTTCCAGTGGTACACGAAGTTCAGGTACATGACCGGGTACCCGTCCACGAACATCCTGGGCGCCACCATCGTGAAGAAGGACATCTGGGACAGGATCTCGCCCTCGAGCCAGAAGACCATCCTGGACGTCGCCGCGGCCCAGCATCTCAAGATCGAGAAGGCAACGCGCTACGAGGATGCCAAGTCCATCGACCTGCTCCTCAAGTCGGGCATCACCATCGTGAAGTACGACATCAGGGACAAGGAGATGCTCTACGTCTTCGACGCCTCGAAAAAGGCCAGGGAGAGCCTCGTGGGGAGGCTCTACTCCCGCGGGCTCCTGGACAGGACCATGGCCCTGGTGGAGGAGTACAGGAAGTCACACCCCGCCGACGCCACCGTCATCCGGCTCGATCAGGGGCAGTGATCCATGAGGTGTCCCGCATGCGGCGCCCTGCTCAGTGATACCGCTTCAGGCAGATGTCCTTCATGCGGGTACCCGACGGGACGATCCTACGGCCTGTTCAAGGCCATCGCCCTGGTGGAGGACGCCGCGGTCTCGTTCATCCTGTGTGCCATGGTGCTGCTCGTCCTCGTCCAGGTCGGTCTGCGCGACGTCTTTTCCACCGGCATCGCGGGCGGTTCCGAGATCGTGCGGCACATGGTGCTCTGGGTCGCCTTCATCGGCGCGGGGCTCGCGGCGCGCGAGGGGAAGCACATAAGGATCGACGTGGCGTACCGGATGCTGCCCGACGGCATGAAGCGCTTCGCCGAGGTCGTAACCTCGCTGTTCACCACGGTGATGTGCGGCATCCTGCTCTACGCATCCATCGTCTTCATCCAGGTGGATTACTCCACCGGTACATCCATACTCTTCCACCAGGTCCATGTCCCCGTGTGGACCCTCGAGGTCGTCATCCCGATCGGATACTGCGCGGTCATGCTCAGGTTCGCGCTGCGGTGCATGCTGTCCCTCAGGGCCCTGTTCACGAGGGAGGCCTGAGCCCATGGTCACGGCGGCCATCGTCTGCATCGCGCTCCTGGCCTTCCTGGGCGCACCCATCTTCGCGGTCCTCTCGTCGCTGGCCCTGCTCGGGTTCCACCTCTCCGACATCAGGTTCGCCGCGCTGATCGTCGACATCTACAGCCAGTTCTCCAACAACCCGGTCCTGTACACCATCCCCATCTTCACCTTTGCCGGGTTCATCCTGGCCGAGAGCAGGGCGTCGGTACGGATCGTGAACTTCTCGCAGGCCGTCCTCGGCTGGATGCCGGGCGGGCTGGCCATCGTGTCGCTCATAGCCTGTGCGGCCTTCACCGCCTTCACCGGGGCCTCCGGTGTCACCATCATCGCGCTGGGCGGCCTGCTCTTCCCGGCCCTGCTCAAGGGCAGGTACTCGGAGAAATTCAGCCTCGGCCTCCTGACATCGTCCGGCAGCCTCGGCCTGCTCTTCTTCCCCAGCCTGCCCATCATCATCTACGGGGTCGTGGCCGAGACCAGCATCACCCAGCTCTTCGCGGCGGGCATCGTCCCGGGGATCTTCCTGATCGTCATCCTGGCCCTGTACAGCACGTTCTGCGCAACCAGGGCGAAGACCGTCAGGACGCCGATCTCGCTGAAGAACATCGTGCAGACCACCAACGCCGCCAAGTGGGAGCTCCTCATCCCGGTCATCCTCGTGGTGGGCATCTTCGGAGGGTTCGTGACGCTCGGCGAGGTGGCGTCCATCATGGTGGCCTACGCCTTCCTCGTGGAGGTCTTCATCCACCGCGATCTCAAGATCAGGCAGTTTCCCGCCATCATACGGGAGAGCATGGTGCTGGTGGGCACCATCTTCATCATCTTCAGCTCGGCCCTGGCGCTGACCACCTACATGATCGACGCGGAGATCCCCATGCACATCCTGGACTTCATCCAGGCGCACATCGGCTCGAAGGTGGCGTTCCTCATCGCGCTGAACGTCTTCCTGCTCGTGGTGGGCTGCATCATGGACATCTACTCTGCCCTGGTGGTGGTGGTGCCGCTCATCGTGCCCATAGCCACGAGCTACGGGATCAACCCCGTGCACCTGGGCATCATCTTCCTGACCAACCTTGAAATAGGCTACCTGACACCGCCGGTCGGCATGAACCTGTTCATCTCGTGCATCAGGTTCAACAAGCCCGTGGTGGACCTGTACCGGGCGTGCATACCCTTCATCATCGTCCTTCTTGCCGGGCTGCTGGTCATCACGTATGTGCCCTGGATGAGCCTGTGGCTCATCGAGCACTACGGGATCAGGTGAGAAGGGAGAGGGGAAAAGTCTTTTCTGGCCTCCCTGATGTGTGCGTCCCGGGGATTCTTCCGGGATGCACACATCAGGGAGGCCAGCGCCGAAGGCGCTGCAGAACCTCCAATGACCGTGAACCCTTTACCTAGATGATCTCGAGCAGCTCGATCTCGAAGGTCAGGGTCATGCCTGCCAGGGGGTGGTTGGCGTCGAGGGTGACCGTCTCTTCGTCCACGTTCACCACGAGCACCGGGACCTCCTCACCGTTCTCGTCCACGAGCTTGAGCTGCATGCCGACCTCGGGCACGATATCCTCGGGGAAAGACTCCAGGGGCATCTCGACGACGAGCTCCTGCCGGTGCTGTCCATAGCCCTCCCCGGGCTCGACGGTGACGGTCTTGAGCTCGCCCACCGACATGCCCCGGGCACCGCCTTCGAACCCGGGGATGACCTCCCCTGAGCCGATCACGAAGACGAGGGGTTCGCCGCCCACGGAGGTGTCGAATTCAAACCCGTCTTCCAGCCTGCCCCGGTAGTGCACCTTCACCCTGTCACCCTCCTGGGCGGTTTTGTTGATCAGCATGGTCCGACCCCCTTTTCATACGCAGATCGTCCGAGCCTACCAGATGTGTCAGGGCGGGGCAACAGGTATGAGGGGGACATTTCCACCCGTTGTACATGTCGGGGCGAAATGCCCTGCAACGCCTTCGGCTTTGGCCTGCCTGGTTTGTGCGCCCCGGCGACAAGCCGAGATGCACAAACCAGGCAGGTGAGAAAAAAAGCAGGTCCCGATTTGCCTATACGGGGCCTTTCTTCACCTGTATAATGGACCGGCGTTGTGAAGACCATCCAAGCAGGAGGGAACCATGGCCCTTGTGGACCATGCACTGGACGGGCACGTGGCCGTGCTCACCATGAACAGCGGCGAGAACCGCCTGAACATGGCGTTCATAGGTGCATTTCAGAAGGCCCTCGACGAGATCGAGCATAAGACCGCTGCCACTGTCCTGGTGGTGCGGTCGGCCCACGAGAAGATCTTCTGCAACGGGATCGACCTCGACTGGCTCATGCCCATGGCGCAGGCGGGCGACACGGGGGGCATGAGGGCGTTCAACTATGCCCTGAGCGGCCTGCTCCGCAGGATCCTCCTCTACCCCATGCCCACCGTCGCGGCCATCAACGGGCATGCCTTTGCCGGCGGCGCCATCATGTGCTGCTGCTTCGACTTCCGCTTCATGCGGTCCGACCGCGGCTTCTTCTGCTTCCCCGAGGTGGACCTGGGCATCCCGTTCTGGCCCGGGATGGTGGCCATGGTGAAGAAGGCCATCCCGGCCTACAAGCTCGACGAGATGTACTACCTGGGGACGAGGCTCACGGGGAGCCAGTGCGAGGAGCACCACATCGTCCTGAAGGCCTGCCCGAACGAAGAGCTCATGACCGTGGTCATGAACTTCGCCAGGGTGCAGGACAAGAACAGGGCCTCCTACCTGGCCCAGAAGGAGCGGATGAATGCGTCCATCATCAGGATCATGGACGAGGACGACCCGGCGGTTCTCGACCGCGGCAGCATACGGGTATGAATCCGTGATGCGGTTATGAGGAACCTGAGCATCTATGCAGGCCCGAAGGCCCGGGCGCTCATCGCCCGGCAGGGGCTCACCCCGGACATGGTGGAGGTGGTGGCCGGCGCGGCCGGCGGCCCCAAGTGGCTCGTCCTGGACGGCCTTGACAGGGCCATCTTCACCTCGTGGCTCATGCAACGCAGCGGCCCGGTCTTCCTGCTCGGGTCCTCCGTGGGCACGTGGCGGTTCGCCGCACTGGCCCAGGGCATGGATGCCCACGACCGGTTCCGCGATGCCTACCTCGGCCAGCGGTTCACCTCGGTGCCGACGGCGGCCCAGGCGAGCGCGGAGATCATGAAGTTCCTCGACGCAGCCCTGGAAGGCGGCGGACCGGTGCGGATCCTGTCCCACCCCCATGCCCGGCTCACGTTCCTGGCGGTCAGGTGCCCCGGCCCCTACGCCGTGGAGAGGAAATATCCCCTGTTCATGCTCATGGCCGCGGCGGGCCTGCTCAACGCGGCCCACCGGAGCCTCCTCGGCCTCCTCTTCTCCCGGGTCCTCTTCTACGACCCGCGCGATCTGCCCCCCTACCACGCAATGGGCGGCTTCCCCATCCGGCACGTGCCGCTCACCCCGGAGAACGTGCGGCCGGCGGTCATGGCCTCGGGATCCATGCCCGTGATCATGTCGGGGGTCCGGGACATCCCCGGTGCGGGGCCGGGCATGTACCGCGACGCGGGCATCCTCGACTACCACCTGGCCGTCCCCTTTGCCGGCTCGAAAATCGTCCTGTTTCCCCACTATACGGACCGCATCACCCCGGGGTGGTTCGACAAGCTGCTCCCCTGGAGGAAGCCCTCGGTCGAGGACATGGCCAACGTGGTCCTGCTCTGCCCGTCGAAGGCCTTCGTGGCGTCCATGCCCGGGGGCAGGATCCCCTCCCGGGAGGACTTCTGGGAATTCAAGGGCAGGGACGACGAGCGGACGGCCTTCTGGAACCATGTAATGAGGGCGAGCGCGTCCCTCGGCGAGGAGTTCCTGGAGGCGGTGGACCGGGGCACGATCGGGGAGCACCTCGAACCCATCGAGCCCCTGTGCCGCTGAGGGAGCCCTTCGACTCCCGCTTCAGGAATCCTTCGATCTGTGCTACACTGCCGAATCGAACGGGTGCTTCGTGCGCCCGATGTCATGTTTTCACGGGGAGGTGCCATGTCCGACAAGCGTTATGTCATAGCCATCGATTCGGGTACCCAGAGCATCCGGGCCGTGCTCTTCGACATCGAGGGCACCGAGCTCGCCATCGAGCAGCGGGCCTTCGAGCCCTACTTCTCCCAGCGGCCCGGCTGGGCCGAGCAGAGCACCGAGGACTACTGGTCCAAGCTCTGCACCGTGACGAACGGCCTCATGAGCAAGATCACCATCGACAAGGCCGCCATCGCTGGCGTGGGCATCACCACCCAGCGCAGCACGGTGATCCCCATGGACAGGGACGGCAATGCGCTGCGGCCGGCCATCATCTGGCTCGACCAGCGCTCGGTTGACGAGCCGCCGCCCCTGGGAGTGCTCGGCACCGCGCTGTTCGGCACCGCCGGGATGATCTCGGCCATCAAGTACGCCCAGAAGCACTCCATCTTCCTCTGGATCAAGCTCAACGAGCCCGAGATCTACGCGAGGACCTACAAGTTCGTCCAGGCATCGGGCTTCTTCGTGCGCAAGCTCACCGGCGAGTTCCACGACTCGGTGGGCATGGTCACGGGCATCTGGCCCTTCGAGTACAACAAGCTCAGGTGGCACCCGCTGGGCGTCGCCTATCCCCCGCTCGGCATCGCAAAGGAGCACTGCGTCAAGCTCTTCAGGCCCGACGAGGTCCTCGGCCGGATCACGAAGAAGGCCTCCGAGGAAACGGGCCTGCCCGAGGGTCTGCCCGTGGTGGTGGGCGCCGGTGACAAGCAGAGCGAGCTCCTCGGCGCCGGGGCCATCGAGCAGTCCATAGCCGAGATCAGCTTCGGCACGGCCACGGCCATGCACATCCTCACGCGGAAGTACATCAAGGACGGGGCGTTACGCTTCTTCACCTGGCCCTCGGCCATACCGAACGCATGGGACATCGAGATGTTCATCCACCGCGGCTTCTGGATGATCACGTGGTTCAAGCAGGAGTTCGGCATGCGCGAGGCCCAGGAGGCTGCCAGGCGCGGCGTCGCGCCCGAGGTGGTCTTCGACGAGGTCATCCGCACCATCCCGCCCGGGTCCATGGGCCTGGTGCTGCAGCCCTACTGGTCGCCCATGGTCTACAGCAAGTTCGCCAAGGGGTCCATCATCGGCTTCGGCGACGTGCACACCCGGGCGCACATCTACCGCGCCATCCTCGAGGGCATCGGGTTCGAGCTCAGGCGGCTCTCCGAACTGGTCCAGGCAAAAGTCGGCGTGAAGTTCAGGGAGATCCGCGTCGGCGGCGGCGGGTCCAAGAGCGACACGGCCGTGCAGATCGCCGCCGACATGTTCGGCCTGCCCGTGAGCCGCATGGCCACCTCCGAGATATCGGCCCTGGGGGCCGCCATCGACACGGCCGTGGCAACGGGCTTGCACCCGACCATCGACGATGCGGTCAGGGCCATGGTGCGCAAGGGGAGGACCTTCGAGCCCGTGCCGGCCAGCCAGCGGGTCTACGACGACCTCTACCACGACGTGTACCGGAAGCTCTACACCGTGCTCGAGCCGGTGAACAGGAGGATCGCGCAGATCACGGGGTACCCGGCTGAGGACTAGGGTTTCCCGGGAGTTTTTCCTCCTTGACTTTCAGGGTCACTTATTGGAGAAAGGTTCCAATTGCATTACCCATCTGCGGGGTGAAATGATCGGTTCTACTGGGGCGAAAACAGGCGTGCTGGCGCTTATCCTGGCGCTGCTGCCCACGCTTCTTTCTGCAGCCGTCGTGCGCATAAGCTGGAACGCGAACACCGAGAGCGATCTCGAAGGGTATCGTGTATTCTACGGCACATCGCACGGGAGCTACGGAAGCGTCATCAACGTGGGCCGGCGCACGACCATCGACGTGAGCGGGCTCGCCGCCGGCATGACCTACTATTTCGCGGTCACCGCGTACGACTTCAATGGCAACGAGAGCGCCTTTTCCGAGGAACGGTTTGTGAGCATCCCGTCGCAAAGCTCCCCTGAGGGGTCCGATCCAGACGATGACGGCGGGCTGATCGAGGATATCGGCAATGTCGTGGAGTGGCTCGAGCAGGTCGTGAGGAACATCTTCGGCCTGGACCCGGACGTGCCGGTATATGCACTGGGCGACTTCGGGGCGGTGGATGTCACAGGCATGGCCGTGCCAACCAGCACCATGATAAGCAATACCTTGTCGGGACACGACGAACCCTTCTATACAGCCCTGTGTGATGTGTACCCCGTGAAAGACGCCATCCTCGAGACCATGTTTCCCCTCGACCTCTCGGTATTCTACCCGGACGGCGACTACCTCTTCTATCCCCTCAATGAAGCCTGCCCCGAGATCAACGAGGCAGAGATCGTGGCGGAAAACCCCGGCATGTACCTCTATGTGGTGTTCGACGAGACCGGCAAGCTTGACCACCTGCTCCGCCTCTCCGTGGTGGAGGAGATCTACCAGTTATCCTCCTACAACCCATCCCACAATCCCACGCTCGGCATGATCATCGAGGATGCCGCCTCGGGCATCGCCGTGGATCTGCCCGGGCACGCCACAGAAGGCATCACGCCCGTGGCCATAGGATGGGGCGGGTTCGAGGCCTTCCCGGGTTCTGCCCTGCTGGCACCGGACCGCTCGAGTTCCTTCTTCGACATCCTGCCCTACGGCCTTGAACTCAGGTTCCCTGCCGTGGTATCGCTCCCCGTGTCCGGCGACCAGGCGACGGCCGAGTGGTACGACGACGAGAAGGGCTGCTGGGTGACCATGGACGACGTTCAGGTAGCCGAGGGATACATGAGCTTCTCCGCACAGGCACTCGGCCGTTTCAAGGTGACCAATCTGCCGGGCGCCGTGACCGAGGATGCCCCCTACGAGGGCCGTGAGGGGACATGCTTCGTGAGTGTGGCGCGCATGTGACAAGAATGGTTTCCCCTTAAGCCTCATCTCCATGGAACTCTTGTCATTTCCTTTGTTTATTGCTAAACTGACAGCCATTGATGTGTTCCTTTATTACATCTGACTAAGAGGAGTGGTTTCATGCGAATGAAGGTCATCGTTGCTGTGTTCCTGATATGCATACTTACTGTCGTCTTCATGGTTCCATCCCCGGGTGCACAGGAAGAGGTAGTCAATGCGGAACAAGGCGTGGATCGGCAGAATGAGGTGATAAATACCGAACTGGACCCTGGTTCACATGATGGGGTCGTCAATATGGGACAGGACTTCACCAGGCCTGTGCGCCGCATCGATGTCACCCTTGCCCACATGGACATGGCGGGTGATGCGTGGAGTGAGTCCTTCATTCTTAGGGCTGGTCTGCCGTACACGCTTCCCAACGGGTGGGTCGTGTCTCTCCGGGCAGAGCAGCCCTACTCCATCATCAAAGGGGTGAGCAGGAACAACCCAACGGGAAAGCGGTTGAATGGATTCGGTGAGTTTCTCGGTGAGGTGCTGTTCATTGCTCCGCCAGAGGAAAACTGGACCTATGCCTTTGGTGCGCAGTGGATACCGCCTTCTGCCTCCCACGACGAGCTGGGCACGGGCAGGCATCAGCTCGTTCCGTCGGCTGGTTTCAGGTATGACCTGGGGCAATGGATGCAGGGCGCCTGGTGCGGACTGATGGCGAGGCATTCCTTTGATGTGGCCGGGTACAGCGGTTACGATCATATCAGCCAGACCATTGCACAGCCCATGATGAACATCGACCTCCCGGATTTGTGGTTTCTGACCTTTGCGCCGGAGATTCGCTATGATTGGAAGAATTCGGACTGGTTCGTACCCTTTGACATGACAGTGGGGAAGATGCTGACCGTGAATATCGTTGCGTCCTTTACCCTCAAGTCAGCTATCAATGACGATATGCTGTTGTACGTGAATGTGTTCGAGGGGAGGGTCGGATACTTCTTCTGAAATGCACGTCTCTCTTGTGACTAGATTGGAATAATTTGCTCCATGGGCCCCGGACACTCGTTGAGATAACCAGCTGGCCCTCCTTAGCTTCGGCATCTGCAGCTTGATCTGTACCACATTCATGTCAGAGCTTCTCTCGTAGTACCCGGCACGGGTGTGCTGCCAATCAGCGCTCCGCTCGTATAGGCCTACGCCGACAAGCCGTTCTGCCTCGGCATCCAGCAGGCCATTGAGCATCTCTTCTACTTGGCCCCGCACAATCTCAACTAAATGGCCCTTGATCTGGGCCTCATCGATCTGAGCGATGTGACCTTGACTTGTGTCTGCCCCGTCATTACCCTTCCTCTTACTCATCAGTGGTCCTCCTTCGGTTAGAGTTTTCCCCAGAATTCTTCTCTCCGAATGGAGGACCTTTTTCAATGATGAAAGTGCGAAAAATATTTTACGTTATCAAATATTTTATGTTATCATAGGGAGTTTTCCACCACAAAGCTGTCGAACAAGCTCGTAACATAAAGAAAAGGGGTGGATGTTTCCATCCACCCCATGTCTATACAAGTAAACTTGAATTGATCTATCTATTTAACGCCTTGAGATATTTAATCAAACCAGCCAATTAAATCTTCGTTACCTACTAAGAGATCGAAGTCGTAGTAGTCACCAAGGATGAACTCCTGGATGCCTGCGAGGTTAGATAAGTAGAGACCATCATAATCCTCGTAGAACCATGGGCAGCCATTGGCATCGGCGAGGGATAGCACCGGATAGGATCCATTACCGAACGTAATCTCATACCATGCTGCAGCAGGGGTAATCGTTGGGGATTCAAGGTCAAATGCCCATGCTCCACCATCATCTATACCTTCATCCTGAGCAGCATCTATAATTGCCTCATCATCAAAGGTGATGGCAGGAACGAGGGTCAGGACAGTCTTTGCAGCGTTCCAGGTCAGCGTATAGTCGATATCGTAAAGCGTGTAACCATCACTCGGATAGAGCGTCGTTGTTTCACCAGCAGTAGAAACCACAACTATGAAGTCAGCGTCAAAACCTACACCATCATAGATACTGCTGTGACCTGCCAGCATGGGCTCGCTGAAGGTGATACCAAAAGAAGTCACAACAGCAGCAAGGTCGTCGCCCGCATTGTCTTTGGTCAGCTCATCCCAGTCGAAAAGACCAGCAGCTGCAAAAGTTCCGACCTGAGCATCGATATTTGCAACAAATGGCATTATATCATCTTTCAGGACGCTCTGCTCTACAAAGAATAGACCAGCATTGAGAGGAATGGAGCTGCAGCCGACTATACAATTAAGTTCCATCTTAGCACACTCATCATCGTCACACTCAGTGCTAGAGTACAAGTCATAGTAAATATATCCAGACTTTGTGACCATTATGCTATAGTAATCATCGCTGGCGGGCACACCGGTAAGGTTAAAGCTGCCATCAGCTCCAGTAGTTGTATTGGCGATGAGGTTGCCATCATCATCAAACAGGGCTACTGTAGCACCAGCAAGAGGATCGGTTCCAAAGGTTTTGTCGATAACCATACCAGCTACTGAGTTCGTCGCGGTTGCAACTTCAAAGGCTACTGTTGCTGCAAGTTTATCGACCGGGGTGCTTGCGCCGCTGCCGCCCTCAGTGACCTCTTCATCAAGGCCCATGTTCGTCCCATCAAGAAGGCTGGCGTATCCAACGTACACCCTTTCTACGTATCTCGCACCGGAATAGGGATCACCCGTCACTGTCCCCAAGTCACAGGTTATGATATATCCATCTTCCCAGTCCTCGAACAAGGCATTACCATTTGCCGGTACCTTGTCAAAGGAGAACACGCCACCCTTGCCCGTAACAACCTTGTGCTGCTTGCCTGAGTAGGCGACCCAAACAGTTGCCCCTTCTATGGTGTCTCCCGAGCACAGATCCAACACAACACCTGAGATGGAGCCGGTCGGGGCGAACACTTCAGGATTGGGGTTCACCACGCTCGCACTCTCATCACCCTCCGAACAGCCTGCCACGAAAAAACCGAGCATGAGCAGTCCGACCAGTACCAGAAACCTCTTAGCCATATGTTCCTCCTCTACTTAATCTTTTTGGTTTTTATTCTCAGCATAAAACAACCAATGTGCTCTATTATAGATTGTGGACCACATTTGTCAACAAGGAAAAACAACGATTTGTACGACAGCATGCCTGATAAAACTTGGCTACTGAAAACCATAGAAAGAAATCCCCTTGCTGAAAATGATGCAAAAATACCCCCCTCATATAATCACCACACTTAAGCAATCCTCATGCCATTTAGAAATATATAAATATATTAACCTGTTGCCTTGGATTGCATCCATGACCCGTTGCAGATTTTCCACACACTCCTCGACTCTATGCTACACCCGCGGCTTTCACCCTGTCCTTGCAAAGCCCTCAGCGCTCTGCTAGAAAACTTCTTGCGTGCCGGAGTGGTGGAACTGGTAGACGCGTCGGACTCAAAATCCGATGGACGCAGGTCCGTGGGGGTTCGATTCCCTTCTCCGGCACCAGCCTTTTTCAGCCTGCCTATCGCTTACATGAGCGGATGAACAACCGGCAGGACCCACAACCCGAAGTTGGCCGCCGCATGGAGCACGAAGCCGGGCCAGATGTTCCTCCTCCATTCGTACAGGGTCGCGAAGAGCACGCCACCGACGAGCTGCACCACGGAGATGCGGCCGTGCATGGAGGCGAACAGCACGGAGGTAAGTGCGATGCACGCCCAGGCAGGCAGTCCCTGGCGGATCCATGAGTAAAGAAGTCCCCTGAAGAAGAGCTCCTCCACGAAGGGTCCCACCATGCAGGCCGTGGCGAAGTAGAGCAGCCACCGGTCGAAGGGCTGCCTCGCGAGCAGCATGGCAAGGGCCCCGCCATCGATGAAGGTCCGACTCACAAGGTCGGCGATGATGACCAGACCGCCGAAGACAAAGGAGGCGGCAACGCCAGCGGCGAGATCCCGGGGGATGGATGCGGTGAGGACCCCGCAGTGCCTGAAGGCGACCACGAGGATGACGGCCATCTCCACAAGCCTTGCAGCAAGCGTCCAGGCAAGGCCGTCCACCGCGACATGACCGGAGAGGATCCTGAACCCCGCCTCCAGGATGCACACCGCACCTATGACCGCAAGCCGTCTGTCCATGCTTCAATTCTATATAAGGTATGAAACATCGGGACAAGTGCATTGTGGAAGGGCATCCTCTCCCTGGGAGAGGGAATTGACGTTCACAGAACTATCCGTCTATAGTGATATCCATGAAGAGGGTGGTCATCGGGACGGCAGGCCATGTGGACCATGGCAAGACGTCGCTCATCAAGGCCATAACCGGCATCGACTGCGACCGGCTCAAGGAGGAAAAGGAGCGGGGTTTGACCATCGAGCTCGGGTTCGCCTCCATGACTCTTCCATCTGGGGAGCGCGTGGGCGTAGTGGACGTACCCGGGCACGTGCGGTTCATCCGGCACATGCTCTCGGGCGCATCGGGCATTGACTTGGTGCTCCTGGTGATCGCGGCCGACGAAGGCGTGATGCCCCAGACCAGGGAGCACATGCAGATCTGCGAGCTCCTGGGCATCGAACGGGGGGTGGTCGCCCTCACCAAGAAGGACCTCGTGGATGACGATCTCCTCGACCTCGCCATGGGCGACGTGCGGGATTTCATCGCCGGCACATTCCTGCACGATGCACCCATCATCCCGGCGAGCTCCACCACCGGAGAAGGCCTCGACGACCTGCTTGCCGAGCTGGATGCCCAGATCGCCCTCGTTCACGAGCGGCAGGTGACCGGCATACCGGTACTGCCCGTGGACCGGGTCTTCACCATCAAGGGTTTCGGCACCGTGGTGACCGGAACCCTGACCCGCGGCACCTTTACCGGCGAGATGGAGGTGGAGGTTCTGCCCGTGGGCAGGGGCGCCAGAATACGCAACCTCCAGGTGCACGACGAGGATGTCAATCAGGCCCTGGCGGGCATGCGAACCGCTGTCAACCTCCAGGGTCTCTCCACGGAGGACATAGAACGCGGCCAGTGGGTCGTGCCTGCCGGCGTCTTCGATCCCACCCGCCTCATCGATGCCAGGGTCACGCTCCTGCGGAGACCGGGCAGAGGGGGCATCCGCATGTACATCGGCACGGCCGAGGTCATGGGCGACATCAGCCTGCACACGGTCGGCGGCCGGGATGCGGCCCGGATCAGGCTCAAGGAGCCTGTGGTGGCCGCCTACGGCGACCGGTTCATCCTGCGCGCCGTCTCACCGTCCGTCACCATCGGCGGAGGTACCGTGCTCAACCCGCACCCGGCCAGGAGGTTCTCCGAAGAGGTCATGGAGGATCTCCTCAGCGATGACCCGGCCCGGCGCATCGTGGGCCTGGCAAAGGACGGCGGTATGCACGGCATCGCGCGCAGGGTCATCGACGCCGTGTTCTCCGACGCGCCGGCGCGGACGGACAAAGCCATCGCGGCGCTCCTGTCGGCCGGCGAGCTCGTCCGGTTCGACGCGGCCGGCGACCTGTACGTGCACGGCAGCCACCTGGAAAAGCTCAAGG
>Ga0209606_1002393_pt1 | contig 20724 bp, 16 predicted proteins | sample AD_UKC057_MetaG_FD_184412 | JGI IMG/M metagenome (GOLD analysis project Ga0209606, IMG submission 184412) | Active sludge microbial communities of municipal wastewater-treating anaerobic digesters from USA - AD_UKC057_MetaG (SPAdes) (version 2) | ecosystem: Engineered > Bioreactor > Anaerobic >...
GGAGAAAGCGTATCAGCCGGATAGAGATGAGAACGGGAAAGTGATACAACCAGGCTGGCAAAAGGACAGTGCACCATTACCGAAAAAGACCTCGACACCGCTCAAATCGATTCAAGAAAAACTGTTTTACTCGACTCAAAAAGAAATGCTTTCCGGGAAAAACGTGCCCAAGAAACCAAGGGAGAAGTAACAATGGACAAGCAACCGTGGCTTCCCAAGGAGCTGAGGGATTATCCTCTGGCGAGAAAGGTTCTCGGCCTTCTGGTAGGACCGAAGTTCAATCCGGTGAATTACCCGGCACAATACGAGGACAAAATACTGGAGTTAATCAAACAGGAGGACGACGGGGACCCGCAGGAAATTCTGGACAATATGCTGCCGAGGGGATTCGAGATCAACAAGGGGGAGAAACCGGAGAACACACTGGCGAGAATGTACCAGGACGAGGATTGGATGAGACAGAAAAGCCTATTCACGTCGTACCTTCGCAAAACATTAACGCTGAAACAACTAGAGGAAAGCCTCGGACTAACACAGAAGGAGCCGGTGACAGAGGAGGAGTTCAAGAAGGAACTGGAAGAGCTAACGCTGAGGGAGTTTCTGGAACTGACAACAGCGTATTAGATTTACTTTCCGCTTTTGATGAAGAAGTAACCGCATAAAATACTCCTACACAAGTTTTAAAGATTTAGAAATGCAAAGCAATGAAATCAAGAATATCTTCAACATCGAAAAAGCCCTCACAGCACCAGAAGCCGGATATCTCATTGACTTCCGAGATGCTGAGTCCCTCCGAAATCGAGCAGGTGCGGCAATCAGCGAAAGACGCGAACGCCTTCTTTCAAAAGGAATTCGCCAAGATAACGAAGAAGAAATAGTTAAAATTGATTGGGAGAGAAAAGGCGAAGGGCGAACCCAGGGGAACCCCAACCCGACTTCCCCCGCCTCAGCGATCCCTGGCTCTCAGCAGGGGACATTCCAAAAAGAAAGTACAATATTAATTCACAGAAGTTAAAATGGTTAACAAAAGCAAAAGTCGCGCTTGGAGTCTGGCTTCTGGGCTACAATTACCCAAGGTCTCAGACCCGAAACTCAGCTTCAAGAATAAGATACTCTTTAATTGCGATATTGTCAATACGGGGCATTGATAAAGGCAGAAATTTTTCGGGCTTCATAAAAAGAGGTAAAGAGTTTTACACTCCCTAAAGAAAGCGTTATGGAGTTTTTACTGTCCCTAAAAGAAAGTCGTCTGGAGTTTCTTCAGTCCCTAAAAGAAAGCTATCTTCCCTCGCACGCGCGTACGCGTGTATTTTGGTCCGAAAACTCTTTTTGTCGGTTAAGTTTTCCATAACAAGTTTTGTGATTTTATGTTTTATGGGGTCATAAACTGGCTAAGTAATTGTTTCTATCCTCTATTTCCAGTTTGACAGGTAATGAATAGTACGCAACGAGTTAAAAGATGCTAAGGTTTATCTGTTGATCAAATATTGGCAAAAATAGACTTTCTAAATAACAAGTTTTGACAGGTTTTTGAATGTCAACTTTTGTCACCCTGTCATGGACTTCGTTCTTGCCCTCTCAGATCCATCATCCAAAAATATTTCTAAAACCTTAACTTTTAATAACACCTCATGGGGTTCGTTTCTCCACTGTAAACATTTTTCGCTTTTTCCAGTTCAATGAAGATTTCTTTTTTCCTTCTTGCGTAATCGGTCCGGTACTCAATCCACCGTGTAACTTACAGCGTCCATTCCTATAAATACCTCTCTGTAGGCATGGTGTCCCAGCTCTTGTCTGAGCTCCGCAGGTCATTCCCCGGAGTACTTCTGGAAAAGGAGGTAGATTTGCTGGCCCGCAGAATCCGCGCTTTTCCCATTCTTCAAAAGCCTTGTCATGTGCATTACCGTATTGCTTCCAAAGCTTTCTAAGCTCCGGCGTACTCATGCTCATTTTAATCCCCCTACGCTTGCTTTCTTAAAATCAAATTAAATGTAACTAAAATGTAACCGTCTTAACCTAAAATAAACCAAAATAACCAAACAAAACCAAACTTGGCTGCTGTAACCACTTGATATTCAAGATATTAATTTTGATGGAGAATCGCCCGTTTTAAATTAACGTCTCAAAATCCCCCGCTCGCAAGGGCATCTCGGTTCGATTCCGAGCTCCGGCACCAATCCATTTCAACGTTTTATGATTTTAAACGTTCTGATCTTCTTTAGGAATCATCCCTTTTCCCCCTTTTCTGAATGATTTTCCGATGCGAAATTTCCAAAAAAGACGGGCGGATACTGACGATTAAAAGATTTATTTTTCGACACAGCGGGTTGCAATTCCGTTGTTTTTACCATTTTTCTGAAATCCATTTTCCTAAGGCAGAAACTACTTTTTTCCGGCTCACGACTTCCTCAAATCCAGCCATTGCCGAACGTCATTTGGCGTCGCAATTTCACGGCCGTTGAGGCTGGCCGCTTCCACTGCTCTCTTGATCCAGTCTTTGTTTTTTGCCGGTATGCGCTTGTCCGCATCCAGGTGCATGCTGCTATCTTCCAGTCCGGTTCGTATACCGCCGCCCATTGCGGCCGCCATATCCTGAACTTTACTGTGATATCTTCCGATTCCGGAAGCGGCCCACGTCGAAAACGCCGGAAGCCGGGAAACAAGATAACGCAGATTATCCGGTGAGGCGCTCATCGTGCCTAACGATCCTAAAATCAGATTCAAATAGACAGGCTGACGCAACACCCCCTCCCTGATCAGATACTTGGCATATTCGACCATTCCCACTTCGAACGCTTCCAGTTCCGGTTTGATGTTCCGTTCCATCATGCGCAAGGCCAGAGACCGGATGATCTCCGGCGGGTTGATGCTGGCCCCCGAGGGAAAATTCATCGACCCCAGAGACAAAGAAGCCATATCCGGTTTTACATCATCCGGCAACTCCAGCACGGCGGACCTTTTCTGCAAATCGCTCCAGTTCCGACCGCTTGTGGTGACGCAAATGATCAGATCGGCATTTTTTTCCCGGATACGGCTGATAATTTCAGCGTATATCGACGGATCCGGTGTCGGTTTTTCATCGACATCCCTCGCATGAAGATGAACGATGGCCGCTCCCAGTTTCCCGGCTTCCAATGCCGCCTCAGCGATTTCCGCCGGTGTAACGGGCAGGTAAGGATTGTCGCTTCGGGTGTGCTTCATCCCTGTCAGGGCAGCATTCATCAGCAATTTCCCCTGAACAGGAGACGGAACGTCAATGGTTGTCAGATCAGATTCCAATGTGGTCCATTCCGGCACATGCTCCAGGCTGAAGGAATGAATTTTCGGCAATTTGCCTATTTCGCGATACCCGAAATGCTGTTTGTACCAGGCGATGGTTTCCGGCCGGTCGGTATTCGTAATGATTTTTGTGCAGCCGAGTCCGCGCAGAATCTGCATCCGTCTGGTTTGCAGTATTTTCCCCAGCCCCATCCGGGCGCAATCGGGACGTACGGCCATGAGAGTCGTTTTCCCGATCTCCTCTGAAACAAACGTGTAACCGGCGGCACCGAGCAATTGTCCGTTTTGCTCAACCACAATGAATCGCTTGTCATCAAGCGGGGGCATCTCCGGCGAAGGAATGTGATGCATATTATAAGGGCGCATCAGTTCAATGATATCGCGGATCTCTTCGGGGCGGGCAAATCGGATGTTGTAACGGGAGGCGGATGACAACATATGTAAACTTTCCTGGACGATTTATATCAGCGGATACCGGCTGGTGATTTGCGCTGACATTTGGCTATTCTTTTCTCTCACCATGGCAAAACTTGTTTTCACTGATGCTACGCCGATATGCTCAATACGCATGGCATCCGGGCCTAAAAACAGAGATTCAAGATCGCTCAAATGCGTCATATTTGTTGAAACGATATCTGTGTCCGGATTATAAGGAGGAAATTGTTTCAGAACCTCTTCTCGAATCTCTATGCCGTACTTGGACAAATAGGTTGCCTCCTGAATAAAGCGTTTCGTTCTTGTGTGATGAATGGATTCTTTTAAGCGACAGGCCGTCTCCACAACCGACATGTGATCAATCTCTTTTTTGCGAAATTCCGAAAAGCTATTGATGACGGCATAACCGATATACATCGGATCAACGCCAGGATGGACGGTTCTGAGATCGACAGGCGTCCTGATGACGATCTTATCTGTATGAGGCAGAATATGATGATGATATTTTTTTAACAGCCATGCGGTCATAATCTGATTATTGGAAATAACGAATTCCCTGTTGTTTGCCTGTGCCTGATGTTTCATTTCAGCAAGAAATTCATCGGCAAAATATTCCGTCGTTTTGTATGTTTTGATCGCGCCCCGCCTGACGCGGTTTTGAATCTCTTCGCTCAACGCGGACAGGGGCGGCATCCAATCTTTTTCAATGTGATCAGAAGGGATTGGGTTTCCGCTGAACAATCTCTGCGCAGAGGGACGCGGGAAAGGTTTCCCTTCGATAAGGCAGTTCCAGGCATAAAGGAAGAGAATGCAGGAAATGCCGTCGGCGACCGCATGAGAGCAACTGAATCCGACAAAATGTCCGTCGTTCACCGGAATCAGTGTAAGCGCGAGAAGCGGATGACCCGGCAAGGTCTGAACATGCGTCATCTTTTCTCTCAAATCATCAATCCTTACGTCATCAAAACGCGCATGGACGGGAGGCAGAATATTGATCACAATTCCATCGGTACAATACTGCAGGGCAAATGTATTTTCGCCAATCATAATCAAACGGCTGGAAAAAAGATTGTAATAGTCAGCGGCTTTTAAGAAACATTCGATCCCCCGGGCAACGGCGGTGCTTCTTTTATACGATATGATAATTTCGATGGGACCCGCGCCGGGCATGTATTTGTTTTCTGCCGCGGACAGCGGCAAAATATTTTTCCCCAAATTTATTTTCAGATATTCTGTTTTTTCCAAATCGCTTATGTTATGCGTTCTTTCCACGGTAACTTCATTTTTGACAGGAACAAAGATATGATGTTTTTCTATAGGCGATTGTTTTGCATGTCAAGGGAAAAGCGGGCCATATCCATGCGGGCGTGACGGATTTTTTACCGACCGGCCTGGGGCGTCCGTTATCCCATTTGATCGGCCCTGATGTTTCCGTACTGTGATGGCTGTGCCTGCAAAAATCAAAATACGATAAATCCGTTGCAAAACACATGGCAATGTTATAATTTCAGTGCAAAAATCGCGTATATTGAAAAATGTCCTGGTACGTCATACACACAAAAAGTCGTCACGAGCACAAGGTTAACGACGGCCTAGTCCAAAAAAATCTGACCACCTTTCTGCCGGAAGTGGAAGTCTGGAGCAAAAGGAAAGACAGAAAAAAGAAGATTATGGTTCCTCTTTTTTCCAGCTATCTTTTTGTGGATACGGATCTGAACAATTACGAAACGAGACTTGATATATTGAAAACGCCCGGCGTCGTCCGTATTCTGGGCAAAAAAGAAAATTCAGAACCCGTTGCAGTTCCTGATGACGCCATTCGTGCGATTCAAAAATTTCTGAACAAAAAAACGGAAATATTCTCTCTTCAGTATCCGCAAAAGGGGGAATGGGCAAGAATTACCGGCGGCCCTTTTGCCGGGCTTGAGGGAATCGTCGTAAAAAGCGACCTGAACAAAGAAATGTTTGTCGTCTCCATTGATCTCTTACACCGTTCGGTCGCGGTGAAAGTGGAAGGGTTTAAAATAACCAGGCTTTAATCAATTTTATTTAAAGCATAGTTTTTTTCATGAGATAATCACATCATACAGAAAAAATAACAGGGGGATATCGCTTTCACGGTTCCTTAAATATTGATAATCGACAATGACGGACAAAGACAAAAAAAATGCACTTGAATTTTTTCCCCCAACCCTGATTCGGGAGGCGCGAAGGGAGGACGATGAAGCCATATGCGCCCTGATGAAGCGGACTTTCATGCCGGGACGCATCCCGCTGACCATGGACTGTCAACCGAGTTTCTTTTCCGCCATCGACGTGGAAGGATACGTCCACCGGACAGCCGTTGCGGAAAACAATCACCGGATCGTCGGCGTCGTATCGATGTCAAAACGCAGGCTGTATCTCAACGGGGTCCCCGAAGATTTCGGATACATCGGCGGTCTGCGCATCGATTCATCGCTGAGAAACACCACCATACTCGTCCGCCTTCACAATATCCTGAAGAAGTGGCACCAGGAAGGATTTGGCGTCCGCTTTTATCTATCCGCCATCCCTTACGACAATGTCGGCGCCAGAAATATCATGACCAGCGGCCGGGCCGGTTTTCCTGATTGCACCGACATGGGTGTTCTTTATAATGCCGCCATTCCGTTATTCAGGCGCCGGTTACCGCGGCCGCAAAAAGGCCTCCGGATTGTGCGCGGCACTGCGGTGGGTGCGGATGCGATTGCTGAATTTCTCAACCGTAACGGAAGCCGAAGGCAGTTTTTCCCCGTTTATACGGCCGACGACATTACTGCAGACAACGGCATTTTGCGGGGGCTGCATCCGGACGATTTTTACGTGGCTGTGGAGAGGAACAAAATAAGCGGTGTTATGGCCTGCTGGGATCAGCTCCCTTTCCGCCGTATGCTGATTGCCGATTATCCATGGCATCTTCATTGGTTTAAACGTTTGAGTGCCCCCTTGGCAGGCATCTTACACACGGCGCCGATGCCTGAACCCGGAGAACCTCTCCGGAATATTGTCGCCGCCTGCATCGCCATCGAAAATAATCATCCGAAGATATTTAACCTGCTGCTGCAAACCATTCTCCATGACCATTATGATACCGGGAAAGCTTTTCTGGTTGTCGGTTTGATGGAAAAAGATCCCCTGATATCAGCGTTGAAGAGCCGTTTGCATATTTCCACGCGGACCTGCATTTACATGATGTCTGGGAACGGCTACAACATTTTATCTGAAATGGACGAAAGACCGCCCTACCTCGAACTGGGGGCCTTATAATTTCATGACGCGTTACGGTTGCCTGGCGTTTCTTATCGATGACAATGCCGCGGGCGACTCCTTAAAAGGTGGCAGGCGGTTTCCGGCAACCTCGCAGCAGATACCGGCTTTCCGCGCCACCACCGATCCTCCGCAAACCGGTTTGCCAAAAACTGTGCCTTTTGCCCTCCTTTTCTGTCCGCTTCCTGATGATAACCGATTACCCTATAGAGCCTTTGCCATCGGCAACGCTGCCTTTGCGGTCATCATATCGGAAAGAATATTGATACTTTCATTGACATACGGCGCATACTGATCACGAACTTTTTGTTTCAGTTCGGCGGGCGTTTCCTTTTTATTTGATCCTCCTTCTTTTTTCCGTTCCTCCCGCAAATCAACAAGGCGGATAAGGCCCTTCTTTTCCGCAGCCTCCTTGTTTTTCTGAATAATCTCTTTAAATTTTGGATCCTTGGCAATCCGGGCCTGAGATTTTATCGACAGTTTTGCAACCATCGGATGGTCGACGGTCGTCCAGAGTAAAGCAGAATTTGACGATGCCTTGATGAACGGCTGAATGGCCTGCGCCGGCAGCGGGTATTCCAGTTCCGCTTCTCCAACATCCTCCAGAACAAAAAAACCGGGAAGTCGCACGTCAACCGGCACACCCGTCTTTTGCGTAGACTTCCCGCCCGGCAGAAAATAAAGCCCTGTCGTCACTTTCATCCCCCCGAGGTCTCTGGGCAGCGGCGCAAGTGTCTGCACCGATCCCTTGCCGAAGGTGCGATCGGATCCGACGATGATGGCACGACGATAGTCCTGAAGCGCTCCGGCAACAATTTCACTGGCTGAAGCACTCAGGCGGCTTGTCAAAACCACCAGAGGCCCGGTATACAGCGGCCGATCTTCCGCGGGGAAAGTGATGATTTTGTTTTTTCTTAATTTCATTTCAGACGTTGCCGCGCCGTTGACAAAAACCGTCAGTTTTTCGCTGTTATCCTTGGTCGCCACAACCGGCCCCCTGCCAAGAAAAAGCCCGGCAATCTGCACGGCTTCGCCGATCAAACCTCCGCCGTTGCGCGAAAGGTCCAGGACAACCCCATCAACACCGCGCTGCCGGGCTTCCATAAGAAGGGCGCGGACGTCTTCATAGCTGGATTTGTTCTCTTTTTCGTCACCGTAGAAAGACGGCAAATCAATGACCGCAAAACTGTATTTCTTCCCGTTGACCATTCTGGTCTGGTAATCGACTTTGGCTTCCTGATCCTTAATGTAAACCTTGTCCCGCGTGAGCGTGATATCGAAACGATACGTGCGTTCGGACTGCCTCAGGATCATCAGCGTCACCTGCGTTCCTTTTTTGCCGCGAATCATTTTTACGACATCGCGCAGGTCCATGTCGATCACGTTGACCGGTTTTGCTCTTTTCTGTGCCACAGCAATGATTTTGTCTTTGGGTTTGAGAAGTCCTGATTTCTCGGCGCTTCCTCCCGGAATCAATTCCTCGATAACGGTAAAGCCGTTGTCGCTGCTGAGCAGCGCTCCGATTCCCTCCAGCGACAGCTGCATATGAATTTTGAGGTCTTCCAGATTGTCGGGAGAAAGATAATTGGTGTGCGGATCCAGAGCCTGTGCAAACGCCTCCGCCGCATATTCAATGAGCTTTTCGGGACGACGCTCCAGGACCCTGGCCGTCTGCAACTCATAGCGGTGAACCTGCTGTTTTTTGGCTTCCGCCAGGGTCACACCGGACAGTAAATCGTTTTCGATCTGGAACTGCACAACTTTCTTTAGAAGATCGTATTTTTCCGCCGCGGTTTTGACATACGGACGCTTTTTCACATCGATATACAATTCCGCATCTTCGTCAATCCGGTAATTCGATCCCAGAATCCTTCTTATGATTTTTTCGTTTTCGCGCGCCCGCGTCACCAGAAGATCGTAAACCGGTTTGAGCAAGGCGCAGTCTCCCGACTGCATGCTGGAAAAAGCTCTTCGCAGAACCGGCCTTAAGTTCTGGACATCGGAATCGTAAAGTAATGTTTTTGAAGGGTCCAGGCGCTTGATCATCTGATCGACGACCTGATTGTTGATCTCCGCGTTCAGATCCTTAATGGCATAATGGTTGGCCAGAAAACTTTTCATCAGGAGAGGCATGCGGCTGCACTTGACATTTTCAGCAACTGAGGAGGAAACAGGCAGAAAAACGAACAGCAATAGAATCAAAAACCACTTTCGTAGATACAATCGGGGACCTTTTCCGAGATCTTTTCTCCCCCCGCGGTCATGATCTGACGCCGTTTTGCTGAAAAAACTTCCGCTGCTTTGATTATTTCTTTTCACGCCTTTGCTTTCCTTCACCGCGTACCCTACATCCGCTTTCTTTGCACAAAAATGTTTGTGAAAACAACGATAAAGGGGAGCAGGGATTCTGTCAAGGAAAAATGAAATCAAATCCGGGAGTCTTTGGTTTGCCGTGTTAATTGCCCGATCGTCTCCGTTCAACCCCGATGTATCCTAAAGCAATGCCGAAAACTTGGTTGCCGGCCGGATTCTGCCGGAAAAAGGTTGATGATTCCGATGATTCATCAGAGGGGCCATGGTATAAACCGCTTGACTAATTTCAGCTTTTCCGGATAACTCCTAAAAAATTCGAAAAATCTCGAAGAAAGAAATGGAAGAAACAGAAAACAAACTTCACCTCGAATATCCCTGCGCCTGGATTTATAAAATTATCGGGACGGATGAGGACGAAATGAGAATGGCGATCGATGAAATTATTCAGGACAGAAACTGTCTGGTTACGTTTTCCCGCAGCAGTCGGAACAACAGCTATCGCTGTCTCAACGTGGAAGTGATAGTGGAAAGCGAATCCCACCGGCAGACCCTTTACGAATTGCTCAAGGCTCACCGGGCGATAAAAATCATTCTATAACCCCGCGACACAGGCCGCAGGAACCCGTCTCGTCATGTGCGGCCATACTCCCTCCCCGGCCGTCAACCCGCCATGACCGATCCCGCCGCATCCTTCAGACCACGGCAGTCAACAGGCTTCCGTTTTGGTTTCCCCTTTGCTTACCGCATCGGTGTCTGCGGTTCTGAATTATTATTCTTTAGGATAACCGACGGATTGCGCCAAAACAATTTTTTGATGATCGCCGAGTTTCATGGTTTTGGCCAGGGCTTCTTTATCGATGGACCCCCGGACCACCGTCCCCAATCCCTCGGAGGCGCAAAACAGATAAACGTTTTCGCTGATAAAGCCGGTATCCGTCGCCGCGTAAAACGCTTTTTCTTCATTGCTGATGTTGCCCATTTTCTTATAATCGGCCACGTAAATCAAGGTCACCGGCGTCTGGGCGACAAACGACTGTTTCCCCGTCAACGGCCGGATATCCTGGTTGAGGATGGGCTTGAGCAAATGTCCCTTGGCCTCGTAAAGAAAAAGTCCATCGGCCGTCGCCACATAAACGTCAATCTGCTGACGGTTCATGGCGGACGGAGCAGTCCGTTTGCCCGCTTCGGGACGGTTGATTCCACAGGCGGCCCAAAGCATGTTCGAAAGCACATTGAGAGGAATTTTTTTGGCGCTGTATGACCGTTCCGATTTTCTTTCCTTGAAGGCATTCATCAAATTTTTGCCCCCGTCCATTTGGGGAGCGGGAAGTTTGATCCCTTCAGCCGCCCAACACAACGACAATGAAAATAAAAAAATGATCGTTGCGATAATGATTTTCTGCAACATGTTGTCCTCCTTTCTCAAAAACCTGATTCATGTCATCGACACCCGCAAAGCAACAGATCCAAGGCCATCAGCACGACGCCAGGATTGCTTCGCGGCCGTTGGTTTTGAAATCCTCCCTGATTTTTCTGAATTCATCAGGCGTCAGCAGCCGATAGGCGGTATCGCCGCGCCGGCGAAAATAAATGCGCATTGAGGCATTGATCTCTATATTGAAGTTTTCACGCTTGAACGGCCGCACAAGAATCTTCTGCGTATCGGTTACGGAAAACTTTTCGATGACGCGGATGTAATCGGGCATCCACTTGGGATCCATTCCCCCCTCCTTCTGCTGTTGGATAAACCATTCATGCACCTCGTCGGGATTGAAATCGGCCCCTTCCTTGAGCTGGACGGTTATCATCACCTTTTCATCGGCAACTTCACAGGGAGCCCCGTAGGCGATGGCACAATCCACACAGGGAATTTTCTGCGCGAAATCAAGAACATTCTCCGCTGAGAAATTTTCTCCGTCCTTGCGGATCCAGTCGTCCGTACGGCCGTTGAAAAACATATACCGCTTGCCCTTGATGATTCTGATATGACCGAGGTCGCCGGAATGATACCAGCCATTGCGAAATTTCTGGCTGGTGGCTCCCGCGTTGCCGTAATATCCATCAAACCTCAAATTGTTGTCCCCCACCTTGCGGCAGATTTCGCCCACCGCTTTGTCATAATTGAGCAGTGCGCCTTTTTCATCTACCATTCCCGGCTCGCATTCCTTTCCTTCTTCATCCAAGATGCGCACCGAACCATCGACGCGTCCGACGGAATCCACCGGATCGCCGGGACAGTTGGCTGTGGTAATCACCGCCTCGGTGGAACCGTAAATTTCATAAATATGGTCCATGCCCAAATAACGTTTAAGTTTAATGCGGTCATTGACCGTGGCCCCGTTGCCGTAGGCCTTGCGGAACCTGTTGCGGGGATGTTTCGCCAGTGCGGCTTCCACCGCTTCACCGCTGCCGTATTTTCTCTCCAGCGCGTCGATGATGTAATGCAGAGGCTGTCCGACGTAGTTGAGGAACGTCACCCCGTGCGCCAGCATGTCGTCTTCAAAAGCGCTCGCGGAAAAACGTCTTTTGAGCACAAAACTGCCGCCCGCAATCATCTGGGGAAGTATGCCGATGTACCAGGCATTGGAATGAAAAAGCGGCATCGAGATGTACCCTCTGTCGCGCCTGTTGAGATGAACCGCCGACTGGACGACAAATCCGGCTCCGAACATTTTGATGTGCGTGCACGGCACCCCCTTCGGCATGCCCGACGTTCCCGATGTATAAATAACAATTACCGGGCTGAAATTATCCACTCTGACCCGGTAGCGGTTCGGCACATCGATCTGTTGAGCTTCTTCCACCGCTTTGTCCAGCCATTGAAAACCGTCGGGAAGAGATTTTTCTCCTTCACGGACGACGTAAATATTTTCCGGACCAATGATGTTTACATTTTTCACAACACCCTCCACCTCTTTGAGCGTACTGTCGTTGACGATCAAAAAAGAGATGCCCGCCTGTTCCATCACTTTGCCCAGGATGTCTCCCCGGAAGCCGGTATTGATGGCAAAAAGAACCGAGTTGCTCAAGGCCGCTCCAAAAGAAGCAAAAAGAAATTCCGGCGTATTTTCCATATAAACCCCGAAGGCCATTCTCTGATCGCTGGCCAGTTTGCCGCTGTCGACCAGTTTTTTTCTGATCGACAGGAAAAAATGCGCATAGCGCTGCGCCTGCCGGTAAACATCCCCGTAGGTAAATTCGCGGCCTTCAAAAATAAAAAAAACGCGATGGCGTCTCGGCCACATCCACCATAAGGTCGCCTTCGTCATGCTTCTGAAATTCACGAAACCAAGACATTTTCTTATGATCGTCTTCAGATTCAGTTTCATGGAATCATCCTTTCTTCATCAATAAATTTTTACACCCCGCAGGAGGCCTACACGGATAACGGCCTGTGCAGTTCCTGCCGGGCATCCTCCGTAAACGTTTTAAACTGCTCTGCCGGAATGCCGAGGTTCAGCAGCGTCTGGTTCACGATTTCCAGACTGGCTTCGAATTCCGGCTGCACCACATATGTCACGCCTTTTGTATAAAGGGCCTTCATCTGTTCCTCGCCTTCCGCCCGCGCGATAATGCGGATACCCGGATTGATGCGTTGCGCATGCGCAACAATGCCCAGAGAAATCACCGCAACAGGCGTTGTGATCAGCAGAAGCTTCGCCCTTTTCAGATCAGCCGCTTCCAGGATAATCGTTTTTGCGGCATCCCCGAAGATAATCGGGAACCCGCTTTTCCGGACTTCGTGAACACGCCTGGAATTATACTCCAGAATCACAAAAGGAATATTTTTTTGCTGCAGAACATTGGCGACATACATGCCCACCCGTCCGCCGCCGGCAATCACAATATGGTCTTTTAATCCTTTGCTGGGAAAATTCAACGGTTCGAGTTTCAACGGTTTCATCCAGCGGCGGGCCATGGCGTACAGCGGGGTTGTTAATCCCGATATAAAAGGCGTCAGCAGCATGGTGACAATCGTCATGGTCAGCACCATCGTGTAAAACTCGCCCGTAATGGATTTCGTACTTATGCCGACGCGTCCGAGAATAAAAGAAAACTCGCCGACCTGCGAAAGGCCCAGCCCCATCGCCAGAGGGATAACGTTATGATAACCGAAGACCCGACTCAAGACGGCCAGAATGACCGCCTTGCCCAGCATCACCAGTCCGACCAGCAGCAGGATTATTTCCCAGTTGGCCAGAAGAAACCGGATATCCAGAAGCATGCCGATGGTCGTAAAAAACATCAGACTGAATACGTCGCGCAGAGGAATGATGTCGCTCAACGCCTGATAACCGTAATCCGACTGGCTCAACAGCATCCCGGCCACAAAAGCGCCGAACGCAAAAGAAAGACCGAAAATATAGGTTGCGTACCCGATACCCAGCCCGATGGTGGTGGTGGTGATAAGGAAAAGCTCCCGCGAATTCCAGTTGGCAATGTATCGCATCAGCCGGGGGATGATTTTAGTTCCGACTAAAATCATCACGGTCAGAAATATGGCCGCTTTCACCGCGGCAACAAGCAGAATCGCCATGCCGTCCTGAACATTGTTCAATTGCGGCAGAATAATCAGCATGGGAACGACCGCCAGATCCTGAACAATCAGAACGCCGATCATCACGCGGCTGGACAGCGTCCCCATCATCCCCTGTTTCTCAAGAGTTTTGATCAGAACCATGGTACTGGACAGGGAAATAAGCGCTCCAAACCACACGGACGACGTCCAGGACCACCCCAGTATGCGACCGATGCCAAACCCGTAAAGCGTCGTCAGAATAATCTGCACCGGTGTGCCGAAAAGAGCAATGGCGCGCACCGGCCTTAATTCTCTCAAGGAAAATTCCAGTCCCAGGGCGAACAGCAGAAGCGCGACACCGATTTCCGCCAGTTTTTCGATACTGTGGATATCGGAAATGGTGACTCCGCCGGTATAAGGCCCCACGACGACCCCGGCAAGAATATATCCCAGGATCAATGGCTGTTTCAGCATCTGAGCGATCAGGCCGCCCAGCAGCGCGGCCATGACGATGATGACAATGTCTCCGGCAATTCCCATCGAAACTACTGCCCGATAAAAGGTATGAATTTAAATTTATTAATTTCTCTTATCACATTTCAACTGCCAACGCCTACAAAAATTCATCGAATCCGTTTTGATGTACGGGAATGGCGTATGAAGACGGTTTCATCTGGTTGATCATTCAGAGGACGGAAAAAATTCCGGAAAGGACTAAAAAAGATGAAGATGGCTCAAAATAAATTTTATTTTTGGATAACCGTCAGGGCCGGTGTTGCGGGACAATCAATTATATCGGATGCCGTGGCGATCGCTGACGGCCTGAAACCTGTCCGGAAAAGTTTTGCATGATTTTTCCGCACGATTTCGTTCATTTACTGGAACAGATTGGCCACCCGCAATAATTTCCCGAGATGTCTGTCAAAAATTCCTTTCTTGTAAATGACGCCGAATATCTTGAAATACAGTTCCGGGAACCATCGCTTCATGCGCCACATATTTCTGCCGTCGGCCTGCGTAATCACATAAAAACGATTTTTCTCGATAGACGCAACGGTGTGTCGGGCAACCTGCTCGGACGTGATTTTGGCGTTTCCGAAAAATGTATCGGCCAGCTGACGCTGACGTTCATCGGGCGATGAAAACTGATCCATCAGATTTGTTTTGAAAAACGTCGGGCACACAACGGAAACCCCGACGTTAATTTTGGAAAGCTCGATCCGCAGGGTCTCGGAAAGCGAGATGACCGCAGCTTTTGTCGTGTTATAACTGACCATCTCTGGCAGGGAGGCGATTCCCGCACTCGACGCCACGTTGACGATGTAACCGCCTGTCCCGGATTCCTTGAAATAACGGATGAACGTGCGGCATCCGTAAATGATACTCATCAGATTAATGCCGATGATCCAGTCCCATTTTTCCAGAGGAATCCGTTCAAACCATCCGGCAGAAGCCACTCCGGCATTGTTAATCAGAATATCCACACCCTTCCATTCTCTCCGGACGATGGTTAAAACGTTCTCCATGTCGCGGGGCAGGGTCACATCGCAGTGAATCGTCAGCGGAATCCCGCCCTGCTCCCGGACCATTTTTGCGGATTCGGCGGCACGCTCATCATTGATTTCGGCTATGGCGATCCGCCAGTTTCTCCTGGCAAATTCCAATGCCAGAGCGCGCCCCAAACCGCTACCCGCACCCGTAATCACCACTCTTTTTTCAGGAAATTTTTTATTCAGATCCATCGTGTTCACCTTCTGTTTTTAATTTTGAGATACCGGGACATACCCGCCGCAAATTATTTTGACGGCCCCTCCAGGATGTGAATGCACATGGCGGCCTCTTCCTGTCCCAGGGCTCCTCCGCCGTTTTCAGCGATGGCGATTTTTGCGCCCTCGACCTGTCGTTTACCGGCTTTGCCGCAAAGCTGGGTAACCAGTTCGTGAATCTGCGCCAGTCCGGATGCTCCGACGGGATGGCCCCGCGACTCCAGACCGCCGCTGACATTGACGGGAATCTTGCCGCCGAGTCGGGTGGCGCCGCTTTCCGCCAAACGTCCGCCTTCGCCCTCACCGCAGAAACCCAGCGCTTCCGCCTGATGCAGCTCACCGAAGGCGCTGGCGTCGTGAACCTCGGCAAAATCCATATCCCCGGGTCCCAGCCCCGATTTTTCATAGGCGATTTTGCTTAAACGTTCACCGATATCGGTATCATCAAAAGAGCGCTCGCGTCCGGAACCGAGCACGGATGCCCTGATTTTGACCGCCTGCGACGACAACCCCAGTTTTTTCACGGTTGCTTGGTCGCATAAAACGGCAGACGCCGCTCCGTCGCCGATTGGCGCGCACATCGACCGGGTCAGCGGCCAGCTGACCACGCGATCCGCCAGAACCTCCTCGGGCGTTATCGTGAAGGTGTATTGCGCGTTGGGGTTGAGCGAAGAATGAAAATGATTCTTTGATGCAATAAGCGCAAGCTGTTCGATGGTCGAACCGTACTTTTTCATATGCTGACGAGCGGCAAATCCGTACACGTCCATAAAGGGCGAATGATCGCCTGAAAATAATTTTCTCATCTTCCTGACGGTTTCCGAACCGACGGCGTCGCTCAGGCGCAGGTAGACTTTGAACATATCCAGCAGATCGCTGAAACGACTGCCGACGCCCTTTTTTTTCCTTTTTATTGCGGCGTTTTTTTTGGCCAGCGCTGCATACTTTGCGACATGGGCCTGCATGTCTTTTTTATCCTGTTCCGAGATACCGTAAAAAGAAATGTTGGCAATAATGCTGGAAAGGTTTTCAATATCCAGACCGCTTAAAAAACCGGCGAATACTTTCATTTTATTGTTGTCGTAAAGTTTCTCCGCGCCTACGGCCATGGTAATATCATAAAGACCGCCGGCAATGCCCAACCAGGCATGATGGAAAGCCGTCGATCCTCCGGCGCAGGCATTTTCGACATTGGTCATCGGAATGGCGTCAATCCCGATCGGCCTGAGCGCAACTTGCGCCCGGATGCAGTCCTGTCCCTTGCTGTATCCCCAACCGGAATTGGCAAACCACAGCGCCTGTATGTCTTTTTTCTCCAGATGAGCTTCTTTCAGACACGAAATAACCGTCTGGGCGGCAAGATCCTTAATGCTCTTCTCAATATATTTTCCGAATTTGATGGTATGAGCTCCGATAACATAAACATCTCGCATTACAATGGACCTCAACTTTCAGTGCGGTACTATCTATTGTTCTGATTGGTTTAACCAATGTATATATTTTGGTCTTGATTTTGTCAAGAAAAAAATACATAATAAATACGTTTAGTTCAATGACGCATCGGAGAACCCATTCTTGAATCTCACGGACATCGTCCGGCAACAAACGTGATTCACTTTTGAGATGGGCATCTTAGGATAACTTACCGACATGACTGCATGTAATGCATCAGGTCAGTTTGATAGAAATTGAAAGAAAGCAATAAAATATTCGGGAGGTTCGTACGAAACATGACCAATCAACAGGCACATCAGAAGATTTCGACTGCGCTGATGCGCGACATATTTTTTCATAAACTGCAGCCCGGCGAAAAACTTCCGTCGGAGCGTGAACTGTCCGGCTCCCTGAATGTGGACAGAACATCACTCCGCGTGGCCTTGAAACAACTGGAGGCAATGGGATTGCTGGACATTCGCCGCGGAGACGGAATTTATGTAAAAGATTTCTTAAAACACGCCGGGATTGATTTCTTTCGAACGCTTTTTTCCAGGATAGAAACCCTCGAAGACGAACTGGCGGCCGATCTGTTTGTCATCGATGAAGTCTGGGAGTGGTGGATCATCATGTTTCCGGAAATGCTGAAACTGGCCGCCCAGAGGGCTTCCGCGCGCGATCTCAAGGCGCTGTCCGATCTGATGGATTCGGAACTGAACAACCTGGATCACCGGGACGTCCTCATTGAACTCTGGCTGGACGAACAGGATATGATCGCCAGGGCTGTCAACAATATGGTGCTGATACTGATTTTCAACTCATCGCGGCCGTTGCGCAGAAGTATGCTCCGCATTTACCATGACGCCGTCAATCGGGAAAATATGGAACAGTTCATTATCAGCAAAAAATCGCTGCTGATGGATTTTCTTATGAACAGCGATAAAACCATGCTCGCGGACGTGGAACAGTACCGCGACATTCTGATTGCGCAACGGCAGGTTGCCCGGAGCAGACTGATTCAGAGCGGCCCATCCCCCGGCAAAACGGGCAAAGAAAAATAATCGGGGCATCTCCATAAAAATATCGAACCTTTCGGGGAGGGCCACGGCGTGGCGCAGAAAAAAGACCCCTTGTATCTTACCTGGATGGGCACTGCCGGCGTATTGATCGAGGACGATCATGACGGTATTTTGATCGACCCCTACATTAGCCGCCCGGGACTGCTGAGCGTGGTTCTGGGACTTTCGCTGAAACCTGATCGGGACGCTATCGAAAAATGGCTGACCCGTCCTGGAACAAAAAACATTCGCGCTGTTCTTGTCAGCCACTCCCACTTCGATCACTGCCTTGACGCTCCTTTTTTTGCGCTTAAAACAAACGCCCTGTTTATCGGTTCAAAAAGCGCACTGAACGCGGCGCGCGGTGTCCCCCTGGACGAAAGCGGTTTGAAGGAAGCGGGCATCGGCCGGGACATCAAAATCGGAGCTTTCACGCTCAGATTTATTGAAAGCGCTCACGGACCTGCTTTTCTGGGAAGAGTCCCCTACGCTGGGACAATCGACCGGCCGCTGACCGGCCGGCATTCCGCAAGAGATTACAAACTGGGACAGACGTATTCCATTCTGATCACACATGCTTCCGGGACAATCCTGCATCACGGCAGCGCCGGATTTATTAACGGAATGTATGACGGCATCACATCGGATATTGTTTTACTGGGTATCGGCGGCAGGGGACATACCCAAACATATCTCGAAAACGTTCCTCTGAAACTAAACGCCAAAATCGTTATTCCGATTCACTTTGATAATTTTTTTGTGTCCCTGGACAGAAAAATGAAAAATCTGCCCGGCGTAAATTTTCAAGAATTTCTGACCACAGCCGGCAAATATGGAAATCGTTTCCAGTTGAAGATCATATCGGTCGGTGAAAAATCGGCCTGCCATACCTGGTTGTAACCATTTGTCCCGGGGGCGCTTCCTGCTGGCTAAGTCTCTCTTCCTGCCAACCAACATACAACTCATCAAATCGCATTTTCCGGATCTCCTGTAGCATCTCCGTCCGTTTCATCCGTCACCTCCATCAAGGTAACTTACCAACTAGACAGTTTATGTGCCACACAACCATACAAATCATGTGCTTCTTACATTGTGGTAAAATATTCTTGACACACAAGAGCGCGCTCCTTATAATTTACTCACAAAAAATGAAGTTCTTATCAATCAATCTCCGAGAGCTGCCAATACAAAATGCTGACCTTCGCCGGGCTGGGCAACCCTATGCTTGATCCCGACTTTCTGGAGAAGGTGGGCATCGGGCGCGAAGCGGGGCCTGAGGTCCTGCTTTTGACCAACAGCTCGCGCCTGATGGATGAGAACTTTCGGCGCATGGACAAACTGGGCATGCAGAAAGTGCCGGTTAGCGTCTACGGCATGAACGATGCTGCCTACGCTGGCGTGCACCGATCCTAGGCAACGTCAAGACGCAAAACCTGGCCGGGATATTCTTCTCCAATCCTTACGCCTGCCTCGCCCAGTTCCACAGGACGGGCCACTTCGCCGGAACGGGGCTGATCTGTGAGCTTAGCAAACAGCGCAACTCCAGAAAGAACGATGTCATGGTCTGCAATTCCCAGGTCGACATCAAAAGCCGGGTCGAGATGACCTCCACGGGCTATTTTTTTCAGAGTAGGGCTGCAACATGTCCGATTTGTGCAGCGGCGGGCAATGCGATATGTGACTCTGTCCCATGGTGGGCACCCGGACCGGGTAAGGAGATTTCAGAGAGATGCGCGTGCTTTTCGTCGTCAGCGACCCCATCATGTACATTCGGCTCGGGGTGCTCATCCTGAGCTCGGTCATCCGCCTACGGGGGCACGAGAGCCGTATCGCCTACGCCACGGACCTGCGCGACGGCGAAAAACGCACGCGGCTCATGGAGGAATACCGGCCTAAGGTCGTGGCGTACAGCGGGGCCACCGGAGAGCACCTGCTGCTGCTTGAAGTCAATGCCATGCTCAAGGCGGAGCATTCCTTCTTCGCGCTCTTCGGCGGTCCGCACGCGACCTTCAGCCCTTCGCTGGCTGAGGAGCCTGGGGTGGACGGAATCTGCGTGGGTGAGGGTGACGAGGCCCTGCCAGAGTTTCTGGAACTCTACGCCTCCGGGGGTGAGTACTGGAAGGTGCGCAACATGCACATCCGCCTGGGGGAGAAAATCCACCGCAACCCGCTACGTCCCCTGATCAAGGATCTGGATTCGCTTCCATTCGCCGACCACGAAACCATGTTCCAGGCCGACCCGGAGCTGTACCGCGACGGCATGTTTACCTTCATAGCCTCGCGCGGGTGTCCATTCCATTGCAGCTACTGTTTCAACCAGACTTACAACGAGCTTTACGACCACAAGGACATCCTCCGCCACCGATCCCCAGAAAGCATTATTGAAGAAATTTGCAGGGTCCGTGACCGCTTTTCGTTGCGCTTCGTCTTTTTTTACGACGACACGTTCCTCCTCAAACCAGAGGGCTGGTTCGATCGCTTCGCAGAGCTCTACATCGCCAAAGTGGGGATGCCGTTTTTGTGCACCGTCCGCGCCAACCTTGTCCGCGAAGATGTCATCACCCTGCTGCGCAAGGCTGGCCTGCACAGCGTTTGGATGGGCGTGGAGTGCGGCGACCAACAGGTCGCACGC